>Ga0307960_1000802_pt1 | contig 17644 bp, 21 predicted proteins | sample OrgLakmetagen542_FD_201832 | JGI IMG/M metagenome (GOLD analysis project Ga0307960, IMG submission 201832) | Saline water microbial communities from Organic Lake, Antarctica - #542 | ecosystem: Environmental > Aquatic > Non-marine Saline and Alkaline > Saline | place: Antarctica: Organic Lake... | reverse complement strand
AGCCAAAAAATCATATTTGTCTATCCAAAGTTCTTCTTTCTGGCGCCTCCTGCTTATAGTGCTGAAAACATTTGGCTGCACTTTCACTACTTGCACCTTGTCTTTCTGCCAAGCTGGTCGAGGCAAAGGATTCTTTGGGGCCCAGCATGCTGAAACCATGGTGCTTCTCCCTATTGTAGGTGCTGGTCAGTCCTCTGGGAGGACAGAGCCTTGTGTCTGCCCTGCTGGCCCAGTGCCCTGAGTCTTTTGCCGAGCCTACACGCATCACCGACAAAAAGGTGGGAGTGGTGACCGAATTCCATGCATTCAGTGGCCAGGCATCGCCAAATCTTCTGCTCTAGGAGCCTGACATTTTATATTGACGCAAGGGTCACACATGGTTGCACACTCCAACACGCTGGCACCTTTGCAGCAATCCAAGGGAGAGCAGGCCTCGTTGCCGGAGGGCGTCACCTGTGTTGCTCCTAAGGAGCTAGCCAAGCTGGCTGCAGAAGGCCAGCTGGCAATGATTAGGCAGTATGAAGTCCCACAGGGGAAGGACCCTGGCAGCTCTCTTGCCATCACCAACGCAGCAGTAGAGGCGGTGACAGAGAGCGGCAAGGTGTGTGCAGCGCTTTGTGTGCTGTATGCTTAGGTGCACATAAGCTACCAGTAGCTGATGTTAAAACCTAGTGTTCAAGTTGCTGTGGAAGCAAGCTGTTGTTTTAGCAATTTATCAGAAGCCGTGGATGGTAATACAAGAGTGGGAGCTTTCTATTGCTTGACTGCAAGATTGTTGCTTTGCTATTTTTTTCTGCTGAACCTGCTTAACCAGAGTACAAATCCATTCCACACACTCATTTCTTGCTCATCACATCTAGGTGGCATTGATCGACGTGCCCCACGCCCTGGCTTCCACCCTCTTGCCATCGCTGCGTGGGGGTTCCCTGACCCAGGGAGGTCTGTACATCCTTGCAGCATCCACAAGCCTGGTCTCTGAACTCATGAACCTTGAACCCAACCCTCCATCCATAAGCGAGGCATCTCTAGTTGAAGCGGCCACGGTGAGTGAGCAAATGGGTCTCTGGGCGTGAGAGGTCTTCATGAAGTGAGCAGTAGACATTCTTATGGCAAGGGCAAACCAGTCATCTAAACTTTGCATTTAGGAACTTCAGCCTACTGATCACGCACTGCGCTGCAGAGCATAACAAATAATAGCGCAATTACTCACATGTCTGCTTCCATTTGCAGGTCGCCACAAAATCAGGGGTGTATGATCTCGTTGACACAATGGCCAACAACATTGAGGAGTTCCTGACCTACATACGTGCTGCGTTAAGTGAGCATGTGCCCCTTGTCATCCGCCCGCCTCACAAACCCCTAGTGGTGGTGGGTCCTTTTGGCACTAAAAAACGTGTGCTCTTGCAACAGCTATTTGAGCAGCTCCCCGGCTGCTTTGTAGCGCCTGCCATCACAACCACGCGTGAGACACCTAATCCAGAGGTGAGGAGTGATAGGGCAGCTTTTATGCTGCTTGTGCAAACTGTGATTTTCATGTATTGCGTACTATGCTAGGAGGCTGCTTTAATATCTGTGTATGCGCCGTCTCTTTTGGGCTCAAGCTAATTGCCATGGAGCCAAAAACATACAGCAAGCACCCCTTCATCAGTTTTCCAGCTTCTGTTTGAAGCACGCTTGATCTGGACAAGCGTGGAAGCGTTGCTAGCAACGCTGAAAAATAGGCAAAGCCCATCACGCGCGCAACATGTGCATGCATATGTGTGCGTGTATGTGTGCGTGCATGCGTGTGTGTGCCTGTGTGTTTGTGCGTGTGCATGTGTATGTGCATGTGCGCGCCTGTGAGTATTCGCGCGCGTTTATTTTGTATGTGTGCATGTGTGCGCATGAATGTGTGTATGCATATGTGTGCGCGTATGTGCGAGCTAGCCTGTATGTGTGTACCTTGCTGCCCCACAGACGCTGCAGTGGTGTGCATGATGCTGTGCTAGAGCATTATTTGCTAAAGCAGGCGTGAGGGTCCTGCTGCTGCTGCTGCTGTTCCCTGTCTGTTGAGAGGGCAGGTGCGAGCATGGTGCCCGGGCTGGTCACGATGTCTGAACTCTGCTTCAACACATAGTGCGCAGCAAACACCTGCACCGTGTGCTCCATGCCCAGCAAACAGTCCAAGCCAACACAGACCGCATTCCAGAAGGGTCTGTCCAAACAAACTTCCGCGCGTCATGAACATCTGACTAAACTTAAATTGTATAGCCTATCGAAATTAGTATTACTTAATTCTGCTTGCATGGTCAACCATGAACTTTGCAGCCAGACCCCTGACGCAGCATCTGCAGCCAGGGAAGTGTGCTGATGGATACTGCACCAGCAGGAAGTGGTCCGGGGGCCTGACTGAGAAATCCTGGGCAGCTTCCTGGAGCTTCCAAACATTAAATGTTGCTCGAAAACTTTACACACCGCACCCCAGGGTCCCAGAATTCATCTGACATGGTACGAGTTTTGGTTAGGAGCCTATGCCGAGCATCAGCCCGGGAGGTGCCCTGGGTGGGGAGGAGGTCTGGACCCCCCAAAAACGAAATGTTGCTTTACATCTTCACACACCGCACCCCAGGGCCCCAGAATTTTATTTGACACGGTAGAAAGTTTGCTTAGGAGCCTTTGTCGAGCCTTTAGCCCGTGGGGTGGCCTGGGTGAGCCTGGGGAGGCCTGTGTGAAGAGTGGTGGGAAGGAGACAACGTTATGGGCTCACGCCCCCGTGAGGGGGGCTTCGCCAAAGAAAAAACTATTCTTTCCTGAACTAATTTTTTTCCTCCCTTTGTAAGCCCCAAAAATACTTGATAATAGCATGGCCCCAATCAAGACAACACCCGCCCCCACAAAATACACAGGTGGATGACCGCTGCGAGATGGTGGTTGTCAGTCAGGCAGAGGCCAATCGAATTGCTGAGTCTGATGGCTTTCTGGTGCACAGCAATGTGCTTGGGCACACATACGGGGTCACACGTGCTGCCCTGGCACGGGCACAGGCAACAGGGCAGGTATGTGTGTGAGTGTGCATATATGTGTGTGTACTGAGTTGCATGTATCTGGCAACAAAGGTGCTGGCAGAGAAAGCATTTGGCAGGGTATCCTTACAGTATAAGTGCATCCGCCTTACCAGTAGGCTAATATACAGCCACAGCACAAACTGGTGTGGTCCTCATTCTTTAATTAAGGCATCATAGATCACTCCTACCATACCATACCATATATACATATGTGCGCCTTTTTTCGACTGCAGGTGGCTGTTATTGAATTGGATTACGTGGAGGATGCAATGGCATTGAGGGCAGAAGAGTTTGAGGCGGTAAGTCATGCATACAGTACCCGTCATACTTGCTACCCGTCATACAGAGGGGAGGAGTGAGAGGGATGAGATTTAAAATGCATCAAGGTTGTGAGTGTTTACGTACAAAGTCTGGCAGGACCAAGAAAAGAAAAATGTGCCTCAAAACCACATGGCGTGAAAGAAGCCTGGTTGCTGTAGGCAATAAGTAGATGCATTTGTTGTACATTGAAGTATCTCAGACACCACTATAACTTGTTGGAGCATCCTCAGGTTATTGCAACCGTACCGTCTTTTTGCAGGCCTACATCTACCTAGGCGTTGACTCGATGGACGTGCTTCTTAAACGAGTGCATGAAGAGGTCATGAGTAACCCCCCCCTAGGGTATGAGCCCCAAGAAGCTGCCACGCGCTTTTTTGACAAAGCCAAGTCAGAGGTGGCAGCCAGTAGGAGGGAGGTGAGGAAGCGTTCTTGCAGTGAGTTGGCACTTGCACATCACGCACCTGTCAATGTTCACCTGTTCTTTGTGGCATGCTTGCATTTGCACCTTAAAAATGGCAATCAAATTGCAGTTTTAGTGCATCATAAAAGTGGTGGCGCTCACTGGTTCATATATGCAGGGTTTGTTTGATGAGTGGGTGAACAACGATCATGATGCTGCTGCATCTTTTGGACGCCTGGCAGAGGCCGTACACAGCCACTACCCATCCGTGGTGCCTGGTCATTTTGTGTGAGTCCCCTATCTCTGCTCGCAGCAAGACTACTTTTTTTGAACAGATGACGTTGAGCATGGAACCGAAACAGATGTCTGCCATTAAGAAGTCATAGGCTTTTCCCACACACCATCCTTGTATTCCCTGTCCAAGTGTTCAACTTGTTGCTCAAACGTGTCCAATTATTCAACATGAGACCCATTAGAAAAAATCATCTCTTACTCTTTTGTACACACTTTGCAGGTACGGATACGGGCGTGGCCTGTGGGACCCTAGTGTGCGCCGCCACGGCAAGCACTCCCTCACAGTGATGGTCTTGGGACCTGCAGGTCGGTATGGAGGATAGTTCATCTTGCCCATGTCCATGCAAATGTCTCGTGGGAATGTAGCACTTTTTTATCTGTTCTGTGTGAGCTTCAGAAATGCTGCGTCCATGGAAGGACGTTAGGTCACAGCATGACACACAAAGCAACCTGGTCCTGGGCTGGAGCTTTGTCTGATGCGCCTGCTCCCTTGGGTCTACAGGTGCTGGAAAGACCACAGTGTGTGCAGAGTTGGCCGCACGTTTTGCCATGCCCCACATCAACGTGGGAGACTTGCTTTACCAGGAAGTGGCTGATGGCACTCCCCTGGGCCTGGAGGCAAAAGAGTTCATTGAGAAGAGCAAGACCGTGCAAGACAAGTGAGTCTGGCTGGTTAGTGCTTGGTTTGAGTGCAGGTACAGGTACAATCACATGTGGTGATTGTTTTCTAGCTAAAGTAATCTCCAGAGTAAGAAATTCATTTGATTTACAATGGGTGGACCTGCCGAAGAAAAGGAATTGTGAAAACACAGACATAAACCATGAGCTGTCATCAAACATCACTACTACTGTGTGATGCATTTCTAAGGGCATCAGCCTTGATTCTTCTGCATTGCATTCGTAGTGTGTTGCATTGCCTTGCGCTTCTCATGCACGCGTGTTTCAATGTGAGGTGGTCGCTTGCTCCCTTTACTCTGTTTGTGCTTGCGCCATACGACAGGCACCTCTTGGAGGTACTGCACAAGCGCTTGCAGCAGGATGACTGCAGGGCAAATGGTTGGCTACTGGATGGTTTCCCTCACACAGCAGCCCAAGCTGCAGCCCTAGAGGACATGCAGATCCAGCCTGACAAGGTGAGGGGAGAGAGGTGCAGCTGGTTTTTCATGTGGGGATTTACAGGGGTATTACACAGGTAACACCTAGCAATGGAAAGCATACTAAGAGTATTATCATTGAGAATGCTGTTTTTTTCCCATTGAGCTGTCCTGCATCTTGAGGTTAACTTTTCCTCGTCAGCCACTGCAAATTGGATGTCCGCCCCCTGAGCTTCCTCCGCACCCCCAGCAAGATACAACAACCTCCCTAACACCAAGCACCCACAACCCACACAGGTGGTCTTCCTGGGTGCAGAAAACGCAGTGCTCCTGGACCGCACCCAGAATCGTCGCATTGACCCCTTGACAGACAAGGTGTACCATTTAGGGGGAGCTGATGCCCTGAGTCAGCGAATTGCTCCGTTGACGCGTGAGGGTGCAGTGGACAAAGATGTGTTGGGAAGGTGCGTGTCATGGTCCTCATCAGCTAGACAGCAGAAAGTAGAATAGGAAGCTACATGCACAGCGCCTCATGCCATCATAGCGCTGAAGGCAGCCACACTTCTCACTGCTTTCCTCTAACGCTCCCCACAGGCTTAATCCACGGCATGATGACAGTGAGGAAAATGTGTTGCATCGTTTACAGCTGTGGGACAAGCATGAGGACTCCCTACATGCGGCCTATGAGGACGTGTCCCTGCGCATCGATGCAGGTATGCAGCTTTCAAGCGTATTTAACAAGCACGAGTGTGTGTGTACCTTAATGAGGTTAGGCACTGAGTCAATGGTGTCAAGCTGGTGCAGATATACGACCTGCAGAAATGGGGGAACTCAACAAATATGTTTTCGTTGTTAGGGAGTCCCAGTCTTATAGCACAACTACTGTGAGATGCTCCATGGCTTTCCCTGACAGCTCACACTCATGGCCAAATTTGCCTTACAGGAACCAAGGAGCTGCCTGATGGTGTGATTGAGGAGGCTGCTCAATTCTTGGCCCTAGAGTCTCAAATCAGCAGCCTTGAGGTGGTAGAGAGCCATAAGCTCAAGGAGCACCAGTATGAGATTGTCAACACGCTTAGGTGCGTGCTGATACCTTTGTCAAACATGTCCTTGCCATTGGGGGGGTTGAAGGTGTGCTTCTGGTTCAATTTCCTACTGTTTAGGATCAATCAGAATAAGCATGTAAAGGAAACAGGATTGTAATCCATCTTCTGCTGGATTCTTGCATTTCATGTGCGCATCATGCTGGACACAAGCTGGCATGTGTGTACCAACAGAGCGTGAGCACTTCTGCTTGAGTGACTTCTGTGCACCGCCTTGGCAATCAGATCTCAGTCTTGATCGTATGCGCCATAGCATCGACGACACCTACACTTGTATACTAATTCCATAATGTGTTACAGGTACAAACGCCGCCAGCTTCTTCGGCTGAGCCAAGATGATGGGCGCCTGTTTTGGGTGGACATCAAAGAAGCAGCCTGTAATGCGCACTGCATGCTGCTGTCCCACTTCCCAGCTAATTTTGCAGCAGCCTACTCTCCTCAGATGCTAAGGAGAATAGACACCACCACCGTGGTGAGGAGAGTTTGGAGAGCGCTGTGATGCTTTGTTTCATAAGCTGGTTCCTTGTTTCTGCTCTTTAAAAGGCTACGATGGGCGTTAAGGCTTGGATCAATGCATGACACATGCTTGCAAAATTGTTTACTTTAACAGCCAGTCGTTCAGGCACTTTTATTACTGGCGTTACCCTTCCCACAAGGCTGGTCATATTGCACAGTGTGACAAATGAAACCGTGTTATTTACAGCCCTCATTGTCCAACGCAAGATCACTGTACATGTGCCTTTTAAATGCTGCAGGCACGCAATGCAGCATTATTTGTGGACAGCCCTGAGCCTAGTCGGATGCTGGTGTCTTTGTCCTTAGGGCCACAAATGCCTCTGCAGCAAGAGCCAGAAGTCCCGCACACGGTACGTTGCAGACAGACATGAAGCACTTGCAAAAAGCTGCAGGTACAGCATGTAACGTATACGCTGCAGACGGCTCTTCTTGATCAAGACGACTAAAGCATGCACCGTCATGCTTCATGACAAGGTCTGCTTCAAACTGAGCATGGGATGTTCATTTTCTGCATCAGAATGGTATGGCTCTATATATGCCGAGTTTCTGTATGCATCGTATCAAGTGTCATTTGGATTCACTCAGAATTGTTTTAAAAAGAGGGTCATTTCAAAGCTCTGCATGCTTAACCCAAATTTTGTGCAAAAATAGGAAAGCTTGGAAAGCTTGGCCTGCTAAAGCCAAAACACAAAACAATTATTTCCCTTTTTTTCATTGCCAAGCAAAACTCAACTACCGTCACTAGCAATAAAGGGTATTATGGTATGAATCTCAATGAAATTCAGAAGCGCGTGTCTAGTTCAAGGGCGTGAGAAGGAATTAACCAAAAATAGCAAAAAATCCTGCTGTTTCTGGGATGAGCGCAAATTTGGGCTGCACCTTTTGAAGTCAGTCCAAATATGTTATATGTTGCACTTTTGGTGTATTACTGTGCATTGCAAGCGTTTCCAAGTTCCTTTGCGCTTGCAGAGAGTTGCAACTACATTTTACATCTTACATCACAAACGCCTCGTGCGGTTTGCATTGGTGCTAAATAGCAGTTGCTTCAGAGGTCCTGTCAAATTCTAGTCAATATTTTTAAAAGTATTAATTTGCTACACATAAAGCTTGCTTGTTTGCATTACTTTTGCTTGTGCAGACGTAGACGCTGCATGCAGACCCTGCATAGGCTTGCATTTTGTTTAATACTTGGAATTTGTGTCTCCTTGCATAGCTTGCATTGAGATAACTGAGTGTGTCTTTCCAACCCTTGCATTTACCACGGTATGGCGGATATATCAATTCTATATGCAGCCAGCAACATCCCAAATGCAGTCACACGGGTACGGTACGAATATGGTCAGAAATCTTTAGTGGCGGGTATACGGCATATTAAACAATGCTGTACTATTGTATAGAAATTTTTGGCAACCCTGCTTATGACTATGGAGAACTTGTTGCTCTGCATACCACCAACACAACATACCCACCACGACTTCCACGTAGGTGCTCATGCTGTGTGGGCCCAAGGGCGTGGGCAAGAGCAGCCTGCTGTCTCTGCTGGCCTCTGATCACGGCAACCGCCTGCGCTGGGTGCAGCTGCTCACCACCAAGCCCTGCTACAAAGGAGAAGAGGACGGGAGCTCTGCGTGGGTGGTTCCTTATGCCGCCTTGGTGAGAGGCTGTGACCGAATTCAGTTGTGCATTTTAACATGTGTTGTGTGTGTGACATGTTGGAGGCATCATTTTGGCTACAACTGCGTTGATATTAGTGAATTATTGCTGGAATACAGGCACTCATCCGTGTCGGTGTGGTTTCAATTTAGTAGTTTGCATCATGTGAGGCTCTGGGCATTCACAACGCAGGGAGCTCACGCTGCACCTCAAGCTCAAATACACATATAATCCAACACCCTATTTTGTGTTGGCCAGAATCGTATATACAGGGTGTTCATGGCTGTATGTCTGGAAGTTTCCCTGCTATAAATATTGTACTCACAGTGTGTATACATATCTATGCGTGGCTGTCCCCATGAGCGGCCCACCCAAACAGTCCCAATAAATTAGTTTTGGCTTTATCTCCCCTTTTCCTTCACCTTTTTGGGACCTAAAAGTTGCATTGGATGCGATTGGCCCCATTTAGATTTTACTATACTCTTTGTTTTAGTCCGCAACTCTGAGAGCAAAAACCGGGCTGGAACTTGCAGCAGGTATGGAGCGACAGGTTTTTGTCTTTTTCCCTTGTGTCCCTTGTGTGAGTTCCTCCCACTCGCCGGCATTCCCAGTACCCCAGCCCCAGAATCGACATTGTAGCATTGCTATATAACATTTATAAATTGTAATGCTTATATCCTGAAGCAGAGGTCGATCAGGGCAACTTCAGAAATGCATCTTTTCCCTGCCAAAGTGGGTGCAAAATACGCATCGGGCCCCACGAAACCCCCCAGAATGCCAAATTTCCAGCAAATGTCAATGGTTCAAATATAACATCAAGTATCTTGCATTCAGACTAGGTATAGGGGGCTTTGAATTGGGTGGAGAGCTCAGTGAGACTGGTTGGGGGTGGTTGCTCATGGGGACAGCCGTATGGCATACACTATTAGTACCTAATGCATGGTACATGGTCTATACATAATTATGTATGGATCCAACCATGTCCCTGGTGTCTCTGCTCTCCTACAGGCCAAGATGCGCGCCACGCCAGGCACCCTAGCAGGAGACTGCATAGCCATGTATGACGGCCATGCCTACGCCCTACCTACTGAGCCCTTACACGAGGCTTGGGAGGCAGGTCTGCTGCCCGTCCTCCTGGGCCCCTTTGAGCTTGCCCAGGCACTGCGCTCTGTTATACAGCCCATTCAGCAGGCGATGGTCCAGGCAAAGATGGAAGCAGCAGCAGCAGCAGCGGCAGCGGTGAGCTTGAAAGGTTGTCGTGCACGGTACACAACTGGTATTTAAGCGCACACATCAAATATATACATCTCACACACATACACACACAGGCAGCAGCTGCTGCCACGCCTTCTTCAAAGGCTGGTATGGGTGGACCCTTGGCTGGTGCAGACAGGTCTTTAGGGAGTCGAATGTCTCACATGGGAAGCACCAATCTAAGTGCTGAAGCAGAAAAGCAGCACACCGGGCTGTCGCGATCACATGTGGAGGTGACATGCCTGTATGTGGTGGCAGATGTGGCTTCGCTGGATGTGCGGCTACGGGAGCGAGGGGGGGGGCCGTTAGAGGAGCAGGACCTGCAGGTAGGACTAACTCTTTTTTTGCACACCATGCGTGTATGTGTGCTTCCACTCTACAGTCAGCGAGCATTACAGTAGAAAATGCACTCACCCCTGAGGTTGCACATACTGTAACAGCACATGTTTGCATCTAGTGACTGACTTTTTGCACACAACACTCACAAACTCACCCACAGCACGAGCTTCAGCTGGGCCAAGCTGAAATAGAGCAGGTGATGGCGGGCTACAACACGTGGATAGGCGAGCGTGATGCTCGCCACGAGGCTGCCCTGCAAAAGCTGAGCAAGGCGCAGCAGCCAAGGGCACCCTCCACAGTGGGAGGTGCTGCAGGCGTAAGGCTGGCTGCAGAGGCAGAGGCAGAGGCACAGGCTGCCCAGCAGGCTGCCACACAGGTACAAGCACGGGAGTTTGTTGTGTAAATTGTATTCATCAGCAGGCTGCCAAAAATAGGGGACACGGGTGCTTTTTGTAAGGGAGTTGGTGCTGCTTGATCTGTGCCTGTGCTCCAACGCCACTGGCCACCCTGCACACGAACAGCATGCCTGATGTGGCTTGCAAAATGAAAAACGTGGAGAAGCCTGTCCAAGCGCATCAACACCCCACGTCCGCTGGCCTCTGTGTTTGTGTGCAGGAAGTCATCAACTGTAAGGTGCCCCCCCTGGGTGTGCCTGACTACGTGGTGACGAATCAGCTTAAGGACCCCCTCCTTATGGTGCATGCTCGGGTTTCGGAGCTGGCTGCTGGCTTGTGGCACGCCCCCAGGGCTGCTATGCCCTGCCAGCTGGTGTTGGAAGACCTTGTGTGCTGGCAGGCAAGACGGCACGCTTAACAACCTTTGACGCTTCTGCACTTTCTCACCTACTACTGCTTCAGACTTGTAACTTTGTCACATACTTGTGGTGGAGCTGCATCTAAAATAATTCTCCCCAACTTCCCTAAATAGTAGCCTCTATAACCTGCGCAAACAGTCATTCACAGCACATAGCTTAACACTATTCCGCACAAGCAGCCACAGGCGTCACAATTGCGCTCTACTATCACCAATGCACCGGTCTTCAGCTAAGCTAATGTTTGTGATTTGTCTCAAGTGATTTGCAGTCTGAAGTATGTTTATGTCGTCACTTTAGAACAAATTTAAAACAGAGCTACAGCCCTTTGTAGCCAGCCATAACCATCACATCCAAACCCAAACAAATACACATATTTACACTTCCCTCTGTCCTCTGTTGCCCACAGTCAGCCCCCATGCCCACGCGCATGCGACTCCGCACCCTGACAGCATCAGGAGCTATGTTGGCGTTACCCCGTGGCCGCCACTTGCTGCGTTTGACGGTGCCCCCAGACTTTGCGCACACAGTGGTGGTGTACACCATTCCGCCTGCTCACCACACTTCTTTGTTCAAGTGAGTGGCACTAAGCAAGCTCTCCAGGCATAAAAAACGGTGACGAACTTTTTGGTGGCTCCTCCCTAGGCGTGGATAATCTCCTGGTTACAGCTACACAAGGGCGCACCTCACGTTCGACCCTGGCTCAAAAAGCCCATAACAATATGGTAGCTTCTCTAATGGCAATGCTTTTGTGCCTCTCCTCTTCTCTTGGTCTTACACATTTTCTTGGGCTTTGCATGGTCCCCCCCCTGCAGGTGCGTGGCAGGGGAGCTGTCAAAGGTTGTGGCAGAGGCAGCGTCTGCACTACCAGCCTTGCACATACTCCAGCCGGTCATACAGCAGCCTCAAATGATGATGGCAGGGGGCAGGATCACCCATCACACCTCCGCCCTCAGCGAGAAATCACACGGCAAGGGCAACCTGAAGGAGAGCAAGGGAGAGCAGAAAGAGGGCAAGGACAGCAGGAGCGACAAAGACAGCAAGGCAGAGGCAGAGACCAAGGGGGTAGAGGGGCCGGGGGAGGGCCAGGTCAGCACCACAAAAGTCTCTCCAGATCAGCTTGTAGGCGTAGGTCTGGGCGATGCCCAGCTTCCCGTGATTACCAACTTTAGCGGCGAGTATGTGTCCCCCCTCACGGTGGGCAACGCTGTGGTGCTTCTGCGCATCAACTTAGTGGCAGCAGATGCAGAATCCCTGCTGGCTATTGCAGAAGAAGGGGTTGCCACGTCTCAGCAGCCCGCAGGCACTACAGCAGGAGCCGTGCCTAGGATGGCTAATGGGCAGCAAGGGGGGGGCGCAGGTGCACCTGGATCTAAGCCTACAACTCCCACATCAACATCGAGGGCACCAGCAGTATCGAGGGGCACATTGAGTGTTGAGAAGCAACCTCAGACTCAAGTCAGTGCTACGTTGTCTGTGTCGGGAGAGGATGTGCGGGCGGCCACATGCCTCATGCTGCTGGACAATGCGACGGGAAAGGAAGTGGAGCGTGCCCCGTCAGGTCGCTTGTACCCTTGCAGGTGAGAGTAGTAGAAGGAATGGGAAGAAAGGGAGGGGGGGGTGTGTGTGTGAATCAGCTGTGAGACACGTCTTCGGATTTCTTGATTACCCGCTCGAATACGCCTGATGAGTGCTGCAGCTTGAGTATTCAGGTCAAAGAAGTTGTGCCCAATTACATTCTAACCACCAATGGCTTCACTTTTTATTTTTCCTTTTCTGTCATTGATTTTCAGCACACACACGCACACACACACACACACACATACACACACACACACGCACACACACACACATACACACACACACACGAACACAAACACACACACGAGTTTTCACAGGGATGCTCCATGCTTTCAATGAGGACATCATGTCTATGAACAAAGATAGGTATTCACTACATGCATTGTGTTCAAGTTGTAAGCTTGCAGGGCATACAAGTATATTTGGCCAAAACCATACATGTATAGGTATATACGGCGTGTATACAGTGTTTTTGGCACGGAAACCACCATACATACGGTCATGTATGGTGCAGATATACGGTTTTGGCCAACCCTACATACAAGGCTCAACAGGCCTTCCCATTCCCGCCTCATACCCTGCCTCCTCTTCCACACTCCACTCTTCCACGCTCCTGCTCGCAGTCTTGATCCGCATGCAGCAGGCTACACGCTCCTTGCTCTAGCCATTGCACCCTTAGGCCCGGGCATCAGCAACGTGCCTCCACTAGAGAGAGGGCCTAGCCCTCGACGTGGCATAGCACCAGGCGCTGCTCCCCCAGGGACTGGTGCTGGTGAGTAGTGTGCGTGTTTTTGTGCACACATGCAGGTGTATTGAGTTTGTCTGTGTGCGTGCTCTGGTGGTGCGTACTCATGTGTGCAATCAGGACAGACAGATTTCAATACACTAGGGTAGCAATCAAAGAATCAGGACGGGCAGATTTCAATACTCTAGGGTAGCAATCAAAGATTTCAATACACTAGGGTGCAATCAGGACGAACAGATTTTATACTAGGGTAGCAAGCATCAAAGACATCCCATCCCTCAGAAGGGAGGTTGTTTGTCGTGGGACTAGCTATGCAGGAATGTAGGGTACAGCATCTCTGCATACATGTAAATGTGCCCCACATCAGCAATTGCACGTACACCAACAAACTTTACTACACACTCAATTCATATATAGGGGGACCTGGCAAAGGCCCAGGGGGCCCAGGAGTTGGAGGGGCTGACGTACCAGGCTCAGGGTCTTGGTTCCTGCAGCTCATAAGTGACAACCCACTCAGGAGTGCTGTGGAAGCGCCTGTGGGGAAGCCGCAGCTATCAGGGGGACAGTATGCAGCCAATGCACGTTGCGTTCTGGCTCGCCATGTGCTCACACCCTCAGCGCCTGTGCAGGTGTGAGTTAGTGTATGTGTGCTGCATTGTTCCAGGTTGTGCAATGCGTGTGAGTGTGTGCTTGTGGCTGTATGCGTGTGTCGTCTGTGTTTATTTCCAATAATCCTAGAGCAAGTAAGGCGCATGGAGCCCATACATGATCAGTGAGAGCTATGCTGAACTGTGGTGTTAAATTTGCATGGACGCACTGGGGATGAGCATCATAACCAGAATTGAAGTGCACGTCTGGTTTTGGTCAGCAGCTTGCGCAGCCCTGCACAAACCTGATTCAGTACAAAACGGTCCGAGAATAAACACTCACGTTCACCCTAAAGGGGCTGCTTTATGGCTATATTGTATGCTCTGCAGGCAAGTGCCCGCATGCTCACACAATTAGGCAAACACACACTTACATTTGCACACAGGTGACCCTGCTGGCCTCCACACACCCTGTCCTGCCCATCCTGCTGCGTGTGTCTAAAGTCCCGAGTGGGGACGCTGTGCTATGGAGCCAGGAGTACCCAATAACGGCAGAGAGCAGGGGTGATTGGGGCCAGAGCCTCCTGCCCAGCCTCAACCTGGAAGCAGGCAAGTAGCAGTTCAAAAAAACAGTGAGCTTAGATCAGGTGCCCGCTGGACAGTGCCCAACCGCATTTCCGTTGCCTTCTGTTAAGTACTTTGGACGAAGTTAAAGCATTTTTGGGTGAATTGGATGCAGGCAAGTACCTGGTGCAGATGGAGCTCAGGCCTCAGGACTGCCCAGAGGGCTGGCAGCCAGACCCCGTTACAGGTGTGTGTCTGTGTGTGTGTGTGTGTGTCTGTGTGTGTATGTAAAATCTCTAGTGCACGTGAGGAGTGTGTGAATGAGCGTTAACAACTTATTTACCAAAAAATACACTCAACAAGCAGGCATCCCCGGTATATATACACAGGTGCCATTCCTAAGCCTCTGAGTGAAGCTGATGCAACAGCTGAACCTGAAAGTGCTGCTAAAGTACCAGCTAGGGGCGCAAGCCCTTCGGAAAAGAGTAGGTTGGCAGCAGGGCAGGTCGCTGCTAGCACTCTTGGGCATCCATCCAGCCTGGCGCATCTGCTGCATCCCTCAGCAAGAGGGCCTCAGGTTTGTGTGTGTGTGTGTGATGTCTAGGGTAGCAAGAATTAAAGAGGTTTTAGGACAAGACGGTTTTTTGGAGGGCTAGCTGTCAAATAGAGCAAACAGTGTGACAGGCATCATCGATCATCAACTGGAAATGGGAAGTAACCAGCTAAAAAAGACCAGGATGAATGACTTATGTATCCTAGGATAGTTTTCGTATATTAATTCCGTCTTGCACTGCATTGCAAAATCAAGTCTGCAAGCGACATGTGGTTTTCCCCCTCAAAACTCAAGCAATCTTGCAAGGCCTCTCATTTTTCTTGTTATGTTCACGTCATACAGGCTGCAGAGGTGGGGCAAGAAAGGGAGGTGCAGTGGCGTCTGAGCGTGCTTCCCAGTGCAGATGAGCGCATTTGCCCGCTCACAATAGACGACTCACAGGTGTGCAAGAGTATCAAGATGAGTAAGGAAGGTCGAGCTTGCTTGGGTATAGGCTGGTTGCCACGAGCGTTGGCATTGGCATATGACGCAGGAGTGTTTCAAAAATGACTTGTGTTAAAACTCTTCAAAGGTGACTTGTGAGATGACTCTTCAAAGATGACTTGTGTTAAAACTCTCCTAGGGTTATGTGACAGCCGTAATGCAGCGTTTGCTAGCTGCATTGCCTGACTAGAGGAGAAGCAGCTCAAGCGCCAGAAAATTAGTGCTTAAGCAACTTTAACAACCATCTTGAGACTCTTAAGACCTTGTCCCCTAATAGACTGCTATTATGCTCTGTTGCTCTCAACTCTCACACAGCCGCGTCACTTCCGGGCATTGCAAGATACCTGGGGGGGAGTCGCTGTAAGCATCAACCAGGCTCGAAACCCACAGAGGGCGCAGGCAAGCGCAGGCAAGAGCGGAGGCGGGCCAGCTGGAGGGGCACGAGCTCAGCAAGCAGCTGCCCTGCTTGATAAGCTCTTGGAGGTGAGGAAAGTGTGGGGAGTTAGGGGTATATGTTTATGTGTGTATATGTGTGTGGTTTGTGGGTGGGTGCCTAACAGTAAATTTGAGGACCATTCAAAGATATCACAGGTAGAACGCAAAAAAAGGTGGGGGATTATTTTGGTTTAATTATATAAGTGAGAAGAGAGCAAGGAGTCAGCGTTTGTTAACTATTGCATTATGGTCACCATGTCACAACGACCCCCCTCCTCTATGCTGAATTTTCAGGAACGAGCCGACGAAGATGAGCAAGCCAAGGCAAATCTGGGGCGCTCCCACAATGCTAGCACCCAGGAAGCTGCAGATTTTAAGAAGCAAAGCACCCCCCCCTCCACACCTCCTGCCCCCGACACATCCAAGCATGCCCGTGTCTCTAGACAAATGTCCCGTGCCGCAAAAGATCACCCCCAGCCTCACCCCTCCTTGCCCTCGCGCTCTCTAAAGGATGGAAGCCACGTGGAACTGGCGCTGAGTGCGCACTGGAGACGCATGCAGGCACAGCCACCCTTAATGTCACACCCTGAAGGCCATCAGGTAAAAAGGTTCTTAGAACCCTCCCTTGTCTAATCACATCCCAATTCCGCATGGTCCTTCTCAATGCAATTGCGTTGTCTTGCAGTCCAGTTGTGCTACCAAAAAATAAGCAATGGCCATCTCACCATATTTTTGCATGCATGCATTGAATGTTTGGTCGCCAATGGTGCCAAGAGATACACGGCAATGTTTGGGCAAAATGTGAAACATGATCAACAACGTTAATGTGCTTACGCCTCATATGCATTACAAATGTCAGCAGGAGAAGCTGTCACCTGCAGCCCGTGCAGCTGCTGTTGAGCAAGCCATTGCATCAAGTATATCAAGCACTGCCATCAGCAGCAGCTTAGCTGACAGCAAGGTATGGATCTTCTGCTGCAGCACTGTGCATTTTACAATTTTAAAGTGAGATGGGGCATGCCAAGCGTTTGTAATGCAACTCATAAATGTGCGCACACACACAAGCACGATCACTTCACTAACTCAGGTACAGCGCAGCAATTTTGATGCCACACAGACGGGGAAGTTTGCGGCGTGGAGAGCACAAGCGCAAGCCCAAACACAGGAGTCTGCTAAGGCACGGATAGAAGCTCTGAGGATAGCCAAGCAGGAAGCAATTTTGGCTGCTACTGCTACTGAAGCAGCAAAGCGACAGGCAGACGGGCAAATTTCCCCTCGAGTGTCTGTAAAGTGAGGCATATATTCTTCCCCTCCTCCTTACCTAACACGCCATGTATTGCATGCCTAATTTTCAATGAACTGCCAACCAATAACAACGCTTAAGAAATGTTCTTCAATAACTCTTCCTACTGGAGCCTCTGTTTTTGAAGAAAATAATGTTGTCCTCGCTTTTCGTCTAAAAGAAGGTAGAAGATATCAAAAAATTTGACAAGAAGTCTTTTCTGACAGAATAGGAGGCAATGTGTCCTCGCTCTTTTTAAATTTGTTAGACATTCAGATATTTCCTACGGTTCTTTGATTTGGCCTGTCTGCCTGCAAGAGGTCAATAAACAGTCCAACTATGATTCAGAGATGATTTAGATTTAGAATTACACGGGGGGACCTTCAGCCAGACCGTTTGACTGATTGGCCTGTTACTGGTACAAGGGGTTACAAGCTACAAGCAGGAAGAAAGAGTTAAAGGGTTACAAGGGTTACAAGGATGGCCTACAGCCCGAGTCTCTGGCTGATGGCAATTGGCTGGTGAAACAAAATCAACCAGTGTCGAAAATTGAAACTAAATCTGACACAAACTTGAGAAGTCTGT
>Ga0307960_1000779_pt1 | contig 17891 bp, 18 predicted proteins | sample OrgLakmetagen542_FD_201832 | JGI IMG/M metagenome (GOLD analysis project Ga0307960, IMG submission 201832) | Saline water microbial communities from Organic Lake, Antarctica - #542 | ecosystem: Environmental > Aquatic > Non-marine Saline and Alkaline > Saline | place: Antarctica: Organic Lake... | reverse complement strand
TATGTATGTATGTATGTATTTATGTATGTATGTATGTATGTATGTATGTATGTATGTATGTATGTATGTATGTATGTATGTATGTATGTATGTATGTATGTATGTATGTATGTATGTATGTATGTATATGCATATGTATATGTAGGTATGTTTGTATTTGTGTGTGTGTGTGAGTGTGTGTGTACGTATGTATGTATGTATATGCATATGTATGTTTATGTAGGTATCTTTTTATTTGTGTGTGTGTGTGTGTGTGTGAGTGTGTGTGTACGTATGTATGTATGTATATGCATATGTATGTTCATGTAGGTATCTTTGTATTTGTGTGTGTGTGTGTGTGTGTGTGTTTCCTCACGGGCACCTGAAGTGTAGCCTCCTAAATGTTAAATTAATCAAGGGCGCGGTCCCTTATCGTATATTCCTGTTTTCTCCCTTTAAGGGAGTCTTCTTGTTGTAGAACAATTCAATTGCACTGCCACACTGAATGATGATAAAATAAGAGAGCTACTCCCCCTGCCGATTCAAGGCAAGGAATGGTTGCCAACCGTCAAAACAAAGTAATCCTTCCCTGGATGCTGGCTCCAGCAATTTGACATTTCTTTAGTGGCAGACAGACACATGCCAGCCTAGCTACCAGCCTGTTTCTCTCCAGTGTTCAGTAAGTAATGAGCATTGAGGGATTCAACGCAGAGCTGCAGGTCATTAAGCCAAGGCATTTGTCGGTCAATCCTTTTTGCTACTTGCTTTTATCCTCCTATTGTCAATTGGTTGCACAGGGCGAGCTATGCGGAGAAATATGGCAGCTCGAGAAATCTGCACCATTGCCAGGTACCCTTGTAGAACTCACTTGTATTCATGACCCTTCAAGGCTTGTTTAAGGGTTGCTCAAATGCATGAACCAGTTTCATGTGTACGTATTTTTAATGCAATGGATTCTGTGTTTACACTGCATCGAAAATACTTACAGTGAAGATAAGAAAGTTGCCATGGCATTGCTTATGAATATGCAAGCCTTCAAATCCAGCTGTAATGTGTCTTCTTTGCGGCTGCTCTATTTATCTGACCCTGCAGAGCTCTGAGCGCCTAGTTGTGCAGATCAGGCCGTCTGCAATGTTCCAGACCACAGTGAAGCAAAAAAATATACCGCACCCTTTTTCACCTGCAGCTGTGGACCCTCTGCGTACCAAAGTACCAGAGAGGTTCGTTTTATTTTTTACTAGAGTTGGCCAGAACCGTATACATACGGTGTATATATGGTATTTTGGGCAGGGAAATCACCTAATATACGGTCATATACAGCGTACCAGGGTTGTTCAGTTCGTTTTTTTGGGAGCAAGGGTTCGGTAAAGTTCGTGAAAGTTCTAGAACCCTAAAACTGTTCGAAGGGTTCAATGTTCAATTTTGGGAAACGGGCCCTTGGGCTCCTCCCCCCACCTTCAAATCTTCACAATTAGTCGTGTATGTTTATAAATAATTATAGGGGCCAAAAAGGGGCCAAAATGGGACCATGTCATCATTGTAGAGCAGAAAAAGGAGAACCTTCAGGTGCAAGTGCCATGTTGTACAAATCCTTAGCAGTTCATAATTGTGTGACAAGTTTGGCCTGAGGACCAAGGAAACTTCCTGGCCTGATACAGATAACAGATCATGTTTCATATGAATCATTGAACATGTTACTTTTACTGCAAGGAAAGAGTGGGACTGAACTGGTGGGGGCTGCTGTCCCTGCAATTTGGACAGACGCATGCTGTAAAGTTTGTCGAACTTTGACCGAACTCCGAACGGCGCTTTTCAAATTCGTTAAAATGCGTGAAAGTTTGCAAACCCGAGCTTTTAACCAATATTGATCTGAACAACCCTGTGGCGTACATGTACGGTTCTGTCCAACCCTATTTATAACCCTTGCAGGGCAGCAGCCCGTCTGGGTATGCGGCACGCCTGGCTGTTGGATGAGCTGCGTGAGGCTTCTCTCCCCCTCTTACACGCTGCTGCTCGTGGTGATGCTGCTGCTATTGGTACTGCTGCTGCTGCTGTGGACCTCAGACAGATGGCTCAGCTGGCATATTCTTTTGGCAAGGTCTGTTGTGTGGAGCTGTGTGCTTGCACGTTTTTCACCTGTATCACAGTTACAGTGGAAGACTCTTGTTTGAGAAAGCTTGTTGTGTGGGGCTATATTCTCATGTCTTGTATGTCTTTTGTGTGCTGCTGCATTCTGACATGGTATTATCATGTCGTGTGGAGCATTGTGTGTGAGTCATGCTTGCATCGCCTGACATGCAGTGGGTGGCTCTTTTGCACTATTGCCACAAGTGGCACCAATGTGCCTGCATTAAATACTGCATAATGGTGATGTGACCACTCGTAAATAATGCCGCCTGCGTTTATCAACGCCACCAACGGCAGCAATGTGATTGCATTTTGCCTGCGTTTATTAGTGCCACCAGTGGGCATTTATAGGCAGGCACCGACTAATGAACCTGCATTTATTAACCCACCATTGGGCCAATTTAAAAACGCCACATGTAGATCCAATGTGCCTGCATCAGGTAACCGCTTTGTAATTCCTTCCTCCTCTCCCCTGCCGTTTAAAGCTGCACTTTGTGCCCGAAGGGCCTTGGCTGGACACCATCTTTTCGGCCTCCGAAATGGCCATGCATCGGTCTATACCATCAAAGTCACCATGGCATTCCCAGCAGCAGCATCTCTCTCATACCAGCTGTGAGCAAGCAGCACGTGACGAGAACAAGCAAGGCAGCAGCGGCAGTAAGCAAACAGCACGTGACAAGAACAATCCAGGCAGCAGCAGCAGTGAGCAAGCAGCACGTGACGAGAACAATCCAGGCAGCAGCAGCAGTAAGCAAACAGCACGCGACAAGAACAATCCAGGCAGCAGCAGCAGTAAGCAAGCAGCATGTGACAAGAACAATCCAGGCAGCAGCAGCAGCAGTAAGCAAGCAGCATGCGACAAGAACAATCCAGGCAGCAGCAGCAGTGAGCAAGCAGCACGTGACGAGAACAAGCAAGGCAGCAGTAAGCAAACACCACGTGACGAGAACAAGCAAGGCAGCAGTAAGCAAACAGCACGTGACGAGAACAATCCAGGCAGCAGCAGCAGTAAGCAAGCAGCATGTGACAAGAACAATCAAGGCAGCAGCAAGGAGGGGTTGTCTGTCGGCTCCATTCCTCAAACGAGCCCAGAGCTAGCGCAGTGGCAGGCAGAGGTGCAACAGCTGCTGCACAGACAACAGGCAGCAAAGCAGCGGCAGGTCCTGGGTCAAATGCTGACAAGCAGGCATGAGCAGAGGGAGGTGGCCGAGGGGAGTAGCAGAGCAGAGATGGACGGGCAGAATGGGGCAGCTGTTATGCAATCCCTAGCAAACCTGGTGAGTGTAGCTTGCACAGAGATTTGTTTCCATTGCTGTGTCTTGAACTCGTGGAAGGCGCTGGTCCCTTGGTTGTACAGTACGGTGCCCTCTCGGTTGTTCAGGTAGCAGGTTATTTAGCTCGTTTGCTTTCTCCTCTTCATTTCTCACTTGCACTGTAAGTTGCGCACCTTAGCTCTATGTATACGTGGTGTGTGCCCTGGTCGTGTTCATAGGGCCCCCATATCCTTTATTATCTACCTGCAACTTACAGGGCACACACATTGGGCATGCATCTCGCTCAGTGGACGCCATGCACAGATGTGTGCTTTCGTGGTGCCCATGGCCATGCATGGAAGTGTGCGTCCAGCCTGTCTGTCCAAGACTTTTTAACTTGACAAACACACCTATCTCTGTGGTGCCATGCGCAGGTGTATTTTGTTCGTTGTAAGCTCTGGTGGTGCTCATGCCCATGCAGGATATGGGATTCCAGCGTTTACACCATGACTTAAGAATAGTAAAGCACAGACTTACCTCCACAGTGCCCGGTACAGGTGTACGCTGTGGTGGTGCTCAAATCCATATGCTTTTTGCTTGTCCTTGAACTTGGCAACAACGCACATAAATGTGTGGTGCCCCACGCAGGTGTATGCTCTGGTGGTGCTCATGGGGGTTACCCCACATCCTAGCTGGATGTCTGTATATTATGAGGCGTCCATGCCGCTGCTAAGGATGGCGAGCGGGGCCGAGCTCGTGCAGGTATGTGTGTAGGTGTACCTTAATGCGTGCGTGAGTGCAGTGCACATGAACGTGCTATTATGTTCACGCACATGTGTGTATGCAGGTCAGACAGTGACTACTGTGAGGTGAGCGTGGTGTGCTTCTGCATTTCTGCGCTCAAGTGCAGATCTCTGCAGTCTGTCACAAAATTGCAGTATGTTACAAAAATGTCACGCAATCATGTTTATCGTTGTGTGATTATTTGCATGTGTGAGAGACAACATCTTCTTTTCTACAACAATGAGTTGCATAGATGCTTCAGGACCATGATATGGTCATTTGTAGCACAGTTTCCGCTGCCTACCTTGTTGTTGCAAAGGATAAATTCCAAACAATCTTAAAAATGCAACATTACGTAGATGAAAACATCCTGGTTTTCACGGCATCCTTTTTCATAGGTTATGCGTGCCTTGCAAGCTCTTTCTCCCGCCCCCTCCAGCCGGTCTCCATTTCTGCAAGCGCCTCCGCAGCATCACCGAGCGTCCTTGGAGCAGCAGCAGCACCATGATGACCAGCAGCCGGACTTGCAGCAGCAGCAGCAGCAGCAGCAGCAGCCATTTGATAATGCCCAACAGCTACCTCACACACACCACCAGCATCCACAGCAAAGGCAGGCCGAAGATAATCATGAAACACATCACCCTGATTATAATTCTCAGCAGCAGCAGCACCCCAGTCAATTTCACACTGAGCAGCGACCTCCCAAAAGGCGGAAGAGATCTGCCCAACAACAGCAGCAAAAAAGGCCCTTGAGCTTGGAGGGTGTACCTAGCGAGTGGGTTTTACTGCTGCTCCAGGCTCTGCAGCAGCAATCTGGCGCTGCGACTTCCGATAAGTTCAAGGTGATTTATTTCGACAGATCTAGGTCCTTGACATAATAATTTTAAACAAAGCGTCAATGTTGAACACTTGATAATTTTTAGTTTCCGAACATATTCAGAGAGAAATTTCTGGGCACTGTTTGACATTTGAAATACAAAGCGGGACAAGCAAGGTGTTGACCTCCAAGTTTGATTCATTCGGTATTCATGGGGTGGGCCAGAACCATATATGTACACCGTATATAACCATATATTTGGTGATTTCCTTGCCATAAATAACATATACACCGTATATATATGGTTCTGGCCAACCCTAGGTGTTCATCAAACAGCCATAGGGAAGATAAATCAAGCCAAAGCACATTTCCTGTAATACATTGGCTCAAATTTGATTGCAGTTTCGACTCATGTAGCTCATTATTTATTATTTGCGTTGCTAACCACAGCCTCGTAAGTGGAGTGGAGTTCCTTGCAATGTAAAATTGCTTTGCAAGTAAAATTGCTCCCAATTTCTCTGGGTCTTATTCATGAAATAATATTGTTATCTTGTATATTTCATCTTTAACCCAGTCGCTTACCACCCTGATTGGGGGGGAAAAGAAACAGAGCTGTCTGGTGTCTGGTCTCAAATATGTCCAGGCTACATATATGATCTTTAATGACTTCACTGGTGAATAAGTAGTTTGTATGTTGCCATGTACGTATCCAAATTGCATAAATGATGTGAAATCATGTACCGGCAAAGTTTTGCTGTTCTTTTAATCTGAACATTGAACAGGACGGTCAATGCAAGGGCGTGCACAATCAGTTTTTGCATAACTTTACAGGAATTAAATGGCTTGCATGGTGAGGATCGTGCAGGCAGATGGCTACCAAAGTTATGAGCAGGTTGGCAGCCTTTTTAGGGGGGGGGGTTCAGGAAGGAGGGTTTTCATGGAGGGAACGGAGGCCCTAAATTTGCACATTAGGATTCTTTTGGGCAGGCTTTTGAGCAGCCCCGACAAGTTCTCTCCTGGCTCCCCCCTTTCTGGAGTCCTCAGAATGAACTCATTCGTATGTAACAACCGTTAACTCTTGGTGACAGCAACCCGACCAGTCTGCAATTGTCATTGTAAGCAACACCTGCCAACGTTACGGCGATAGTATTTGCTGCATTTCCTGGCAGCAAGGAGGAAATAAAAAGTGCCTATCCAAGAACTGGGCTTCGACCTACCAACACTCTTGCTACTTATGCGAATATGCATATTTGCGCTGTTGACTGCAATTAAGTGGAGTTGAAGGTCTTTACATTTTCTCTTAACGGGTGCAGGTAATGCTCTCAGAAATGGCTACCAGCGTGGAGGATGCCCTTCCAGCCGAAGATAGGGGCGTCCAATTACACTAGCACTTGAGCATATTAATTAGGTTAATTTGAATGTCTTTCTTATTAATTATTATGAGCTTGGATTTTTTCCCTGCTGGTCTTTATTTATCTAGATCTCTCCATCTAGCGTAATAGCATAATGCTACAACAATGAACAGCCAGCTGGGCAGAAAAAGGTTTTACGAAAAGATTTCAGTCAATAAGTGCGAATGCTAGCTTATAATCCTCTTTTGCACCTGCAACTCAGGTCTTAGTTTAGAATTTAGAATGTTCTCTTATGAATGAAGGGCAATTGATGTCTAAAGTCGCTGGCAGAGTAAATAAAGTCTCCATGCATGTACATTGTTGCGCATTTTGTGGCTGCAGGCAACCGACTGTTGTATCGATGCTAGCAAAATGTGTATTGACATTTACCAGACCCTTGTCACTGACTATGCGTGACATCCAGGGTATTATGGGGTTGCTGCTTGTCTCTTGTCTGGCGAAACCAAAAGCTTATTTGCCATTTCTGGGCGTGGCCGTTGCAGTTCCAATGCGGACAATGCTACCTGCAAGTAAAATTTAGAACCGTTAATGCCGTGCAAGCAAGCGAGTGTACATGCAAGCACCATGCACCAGCCGTCATGCTTCACCATGATAATCTCGATGCAATCCGAGCTAGTTTGGACAGTTTTGTGGCAAACGTATTTATGATAGTGCGAATACCGTAGTACATAAATTTAATTTATTAAACGATTCATGCTCTTTAAGAGCTTTTCTGCGTCTGCACAAACCTGGTGCGTTATGGATTTATAGACAGTAGCAGCGTAGCCTTATAAGCAAGCCTTCTACTTTGGAAAATCTTTTCTGCCTCGTGGTTTCCCTTTTGTTTTAGCCTGGCACAACTTGCCACTATAGCAGAGCAAACACCGCAAAAGCAAACACCTGTGTTGCCTCTGTTCAGGCGCTCCCCCTGCTGCTCTCACGTTCCTGTGAAGCAACACACTAAAGCGGGCAGGGCAAATAAGCACAAGTGCACTAGCACGTTCGTTAGTCTCCCCCCTTTTGCAGCAAGAAGGAGCGCAGCGGCAAGGGCCTCAATGGCCACAGCAACAGCAGCAGCAACGTCAGCACAAACAGCACCTCAAACCTCACCCCCTGAGATTCCTCCGCTGAGCCAGGAAGTCGAAACCCTCCAAGCGTTCGCTGATGTGCCCTCCATCAGTGCTGTCCATGTCCAGGAGCTTGGGGCTGTGCAGGATGGAAAACAAGATCTTTGGGTAACGGTGAGCAAGATCAACATTGGAGATTGAACTGTGTGCGCGTTCTATGTTTGCAGGCCTTCTCCTTCACCATGCACACTGCTTTTGGATCTCGCAGGCTAGGAGACCCAAAACTTCTCCCTCACAACTGGCTCACGATATGACAGCAGGACATGAAATGAAAGATGTCCATCAATATTGCAATCTATGTATGGGATGATCCCTGAAAACTTGCAGCACAAACGCCCCCTTCAAACCTCCAACACCTCCCTCATCTCCATCCATGTCTACTGTGTTTTCTTAAGTCTGTACACTACCGGCGCTCCTCATACAAATACGGCTCGCAAATGGCATATATGCACACCCACAAACAAACAGGTGACACTGGCACAGAGGGACATGCTCGCGAACAAGCTGCGCAAGTTTCAGAAGCACGTATGCATTCCTGCTGCTGGAAAACCCATGATGGCAATGCCCCACCCAGTGGAGATGCCGGACGCGCTGTTGCATGCACCTGCCCCCTCTGGTGTGTGGTCTATGTGTTTTTGGTTTGTTATTCTGTGTCTTTGTATGCTACGTCATGCATTACCAAGTATGCTTCGTCATGCATCACCAAGTTTGCTGCGTCATGCATCACCAAGTGCAGCTGCCTGACGCGCTGCTGCACCCGCATGCATTCCCTTCTTTTTGCGTGCACTTATTCCACGCAATAGGTTACTAGCGAAACTGTGTTGCAGGTATGGGTGCACGTTCACTTGAGCTGCGCACCTAAAGATGACGTTTCGAGTGCAAGCATAGAATAGTCGTACCTTGAATTCTATCTGCCGGATGTCCTGTACATACCTAGGTTGGTTAAAACCGTATGTATGCGGTGTATATACGACAGTTTTGGCAAGGAAATCACCAAGTATACGGTCATATACGGTGTATATATTAGGTCCTGGCCAACCCTTTATGCACGCATAAGCATGCATATGACCATAATTTCTTTGAATCATTCGGTACAGTTTCGTCAAATGTGGTTTTGGCATCACTGGAGTCAGTGTGTGCAGCAGAAGAGGCCAATGCTGGCTTAAGAGACGCATGTCCAGGTCATGCACATACTTATACCTCAATCCATACCTCACCTCTACCTTGACAATTCCGTTCTCGAGACCCTCTTTGCCGTTACAAGCCCTGTGTGATGCTAGCGCACACATAAGCTATTAGCTCAGACTTTGAACTGAGCGTGCAACATTTCCAGACTTTGAACTGAGCGTACAACTGAGCATACAACGAGACTTTGAACTGAGCGTACAACTGAGACTTTGAACTGAGCGTACAACTGAGCGTACAGACTTTGAACTGAGCGTAAAACATATTTTCAATCTCGATACCCCATGTGCGCGTACAGGCAAGCAAACAGTCGTGTTCAAGGCGGGCTCCGATGGATCTTCCATGGCCCTCCAGGTGTGTGTATCTGGTTGCTTGAAGTGTGTGTGTGTGTGTGTGTGCCAAACTTGCTGAGAGTGCACGCTACCAAAAATGCTTGATTTATCTTCCATGGTCCTGCAGCTGTGTGTGTATGTGTGTGTGTGTGTGTGTGCGTGTGTGTGTGTGTGTGTGTGTCTGATTGCTTAAGGCTTCAAGTATGTGCTTAAATTGCTAAGGGTAAAAGGCCACCAATTTGCTTTGCGCTGCTTTTTTACACTCATAATGCCTCATGCTCTGTCCTTGCTTTGTCTCTGTATCAGCGCTATCTGCTCACTCATAGGCGGTGTGCACAGTGATAAATCTTAACTCAGGCTACCTTGAATTTGCAGGTCTAACGTAGGAGCAAATCAGATGTGGTGCTTTAATTTGCAATTTCCGATGCGCATGCGGGTCAGTTGCAAGAGTTGCGCAAGATAAATATGTATGTGTGACTATATATATACATATGTGACTATATATATAAATATGTATGTGTGACTGAAATGGCTGAGCTGCCACACAGCATCGTGATAAAAATATCGTACTGGTGCACGTGCAGGTGTGGAGTTGTGGGCGGTGCGTCACAGAGCTGCAAGTCCCGCCTGCTTTGCACGGGCCCCTAGTCAATGACGGCTACTTTGCGAGTGGGGTGGCGTGGTCAGAGAGCGAGCAGGCAGTGGCGTACACCGCTGAGGTAGGAAGTACGTGATGTGTGGAAATGGTTTGTCGATTTAGCTAGGTGGTCAGGCAAAGGCATACACTGCTGAAGTAGGAATGTGCGAGGTGGTAGTATGTGAACTGTGGAAGAAATTTGTTATTTTGGTAGGTGCTCAGGCAGAGGCGTGCACTGCTGTGGTAGGAATGTGAGAGGTGGTAGTATGTGAACTGTGGAAGAAATTTGATATTTTGTTAGGTGCTCAGGCAGAGGCGTGCACTGCTGTGGTAGGAATGTGCGAGGTGGTAGTATGTGAACTGTGGAAGAAATTTGTTATTTTGCTAGGTGCTCAGGCAGTGTCTCATACACTGCTGAGGCAGGAAGTCTAGAAAAGGATTTTATGAAGGAGGTGCAAATTCTGAAGTGTGTGAGGAGTACCCTTGTCTCCTTTTCTAACAAGGTCATTTGTTTTGCTTTCAGGTCCCTACATTTGAAAAGACCCCGGCTTGGGGTGGACCGGAGGCCGCAAAGGATTTTGGTAAGCATCACGGAAGGACTCGGTATTGTTGGGGGTGAACTAGAGGCGTCAAAAGGATTTTGGTAAGCATCACGGAAGGACTCGGTATTGTTGGGGGTGAACCAGAGGCGTCAAAAGGATTTTGGTAAGCATCACGGAAGGACTCGGTATTGTTGGGGGTGAACCAGAGGCGTCAAAAGGTGTTGGTAAGCATCACGGAAGGCCTTGTAGGATGTTTTGGGGCGGACCGGAGGTAGCAAAAAGTTTTGGTAAGTAGCATGGAAGGACTCGGTATTGTTGGGGGTGAACCAGAGGCGTCAAAAGGTGCTGGTAAGCATCTTGGAAGGCCTTGCAGGATGTTTTGGGGCGGACCGGAGGTAGTAAAAAGTTTTGGTAAGTAGCATGGAAGGACTCGGTATTGTTGGGGGTGAACCAGAGGCGTCAAAAGATGTTGGTAAGCATCTTGGAAGGCCTTGCAGGATGTTTTGGGGCGGACCGGAGGTAGCAAAAAGTTTTGGTAGGCATTGTGGCAATTTGCAGGGACTCCAATGAGGAGTTTGGGTTGTATAAAAGGCCGGCAAGGATTTTGGTAAGTATCATGGAAGGTGAACCAGAGGCATCAAAAGGTTTTGGGAGGGAGGGTTTGCAGGATTCTTTGGGGCAGACCAGAGGAGTCTGGTAAGGTTATTGGCAATTTGCAAGGATTTTATTGAGACGTTTGGGTTATACAAAAGGCCGGCAAACCATTTTGGCACATGATTAACTGGTTATGCTTGTGAGCTACTTTGTGGGGATGAGGTCGTAAACCCCACGAGACCTGAGCATTTTGTTGTATTATGTTGGCGCTCGCGACGTTTGCCTGTTGCCGCCGATTGCTTTATCGTTTTTATTTGCTGCCTCTTGCACTGCTCTATAAACCTGCACCAAAGAGCTGGAATTGGTGCTGCTTACTGGTTTTGCAGGCACTGAGCAGCTCAACAACTTTAAAGTTACGCGTCATTTGTCTGTTTTTGTTTTCAGCTGCGCCCAAGAGCTGGCGAGGCATCGGTGCTGCACACTGGTTTTGCAGCAGCATTAAGATTGCTAGTACTACCTACTGCTTTGTTTTCATGTTCAGCTGCGCCCAAGAGCTGGCGTGACATTGATGCTGCACACTGGTTTTGCAGTCACTGAGCAGCTCGACAAGTTCAAAGTTACGTGTCATTTGTCTGTTTTTGTTTTCAGCTGCGCCCAAGAGCTGGCGAGGCATCGGTGCTGCCAATGAGGACTGGGGAGAGCTAAACACAGGTGTGTGGTGAGCGCTGATGATTGCATGTATACATGTCCTAGAAAGAGCTTAAACACAGGTGAGTGGTGATGATGGCGTGTATGCACCGGTGAGCGGTGATGAAAGTATGTATACATGTCTTAGAAAGAGCTAAAGACAGGTGAGTGGTGATGAAATTAGCGTGTATGCGCAGGTGAGCGGTGATGAAATTATGCATACATGTACTGGGGAGAGCTTATCAGAGGTGAGCGGTGTTGATTTTAAGTCAACATTTATACACGTAACGTGTTGAGTTTAGTTTAGTATATGCCAGTCGTGAAAGTATATGCCAGTCGTGTGTGCATGAGAATGATGTACATATGCACTTTGGGGGCGATGTATCTGCACGGAACATGCACATTGTTTTGCACTGGTGGAGTGCAGTGCAGTGCATTGTTTGCATGAGGCGTGGCATACACTTGAATGCTAAAAATAATGTGTCAGCAAGGCTACTGGCGAACGTTAGTACAAATCGCTCCTTCATAACAAGCAGATTAAGGGGTATCCTTTGCTGCTTAGCGTGACATCTAATTTCCTAATCCATACGTAATCTAATGGTCTGAAAGAAGGTGTACTTGTTTCCATTTGTAATCATGTCTAATCATGTCATTGCTAATGAGTAGTCGTCACCATGGTCAAACTTTTTTTCTATATCAGTAGATTGCTAAGAAATTTCTGTACTGGTATATTGCTAGAATTGCACTAGCACGCCACTCAAACTTAGCAGGCACCGTACATGAACTTTGTTTTCCTCCTTTAATGCGGTGGTAATTTGCTCATTACCAAATGCAGGCAAGCGCCCACCAGGCGTGTACGTCCTGGACACGATACAAAATAGGGTCATCAAGGTACGCTGCAGTTGAATAGTTTGGCCAAGTGTGCGTGTGTGTATGTGTGTGTTTTGGTGCTTGATACAGTCATCAAGATGTGCTTATGTTGGACAACAAGGCCAAGTGTGTACGTCCTTGACACGGTACAAAATAGGGTCATCGAGGTATGCTGAAGCTGGACAACAAGTCCTTGGCACAATACAAAACTAAGATATGCTCCAGTTTGACAATATGGCAGAGGGAGTTATGCAAAATGGGCACACTTTCAAATCTTTCTAAGGTATGTGTCCCATGACTGGCAGTTTTTAAGCTGAGCACTGCTTTATAGATTCCAAAGCGGATGAGCTGGGAAGCTGCCCTGTTAGGTACGAGACATCTGTTGCATTGGCCACGGCTTGAACCCTACTTGTCTAGCATTGGCACGCTGTATCTGACCAGCCGGTGCAGCAAATTGGGTGTTTTTTTGGTTTTATCAAGCAACTTACAAAGGTCATCGCAAAAAAGTTTGAAATGGAAAGACACGATGGTCGGTGGAAAATTCCAGATTTTAGCCATGTCCTGTAAGAGAACATCAAGTAAAGTGTCAAAGTAAACGGGTCAGCCACTTTGTTTATCATTGCTTTGGCAGAATTTTGCCCAAACAAACTCCCCTGACAAAATGGTCGAGAACCAATGTACTCCCTTGACACAGAAATCACAGCTGAATTGGGACATTAGCATTGCAGAAGTACGTAGTGAGACCACGCCAGCTTGTATGGTGTCTTTCTTGTTCAAAGTTCTGTAAAACCATGAGAAAAACAGCAGGTGCACCTTTGCTGTGTTGCTCATGGTCTGGCAGAACTCCGAGCGATGAAGAAGCCACTTTGTTTATCATTGCTTTGGCAGAATTTTGCCCAAACAAACTCTCCTGATAAAATGGTCGAGAACCAATGTATTCCCTTGACAAAGAAATCACAGCTGATTTGGGACATTAGCATGCCAGTAGTAAGTAGTATGACCCTGTATGCTTGTCTGGAGTCCATCTTGTTCGGAGTTCTGTAAGACCATGAGAAAAACAGCAGGTGTACCTTTACTGTGTTGCTCAAGGGTTACAAGGGTTACAAGGGTTACAAGGGTTACAAGGGTTACAAGGATGGCCTACAGCCCGAGTCTCTGGCTGATGGCAATTTGGCTGGCGAAACAAAATCAACCAGTGTCGAAAATTGAAACTAAATCTGACACAAACTTGAGGAGTCTGTATGAGTCTTGGTTCAGAAATGCATTGATCTCAAAATCAGTGATACTGTGATGACAAGTTAAGAAAGGAATAAATTCAGAGCTTGAAGGAGCACGTATATTCTCATGTACAGGCGTTTGCTGGGTTTGACAATGAATTCAGCGTGGGCCAACCTCACACACACACACACACACACACACACACACACACACACGCGCACGCACGCACGCAGCTGCAGGTGTCTGCTGGGCTTGACAGTGAAATCAGCGTGGGTCAGTACACACACACACTCAAATTCACACTTTCAGGCGTCTGCTGGGTTTGACAGTGAAGTCAGTGTGGGCCAGCCTGTGTGGACAAGAGACGGAAAGGGGCTGGTAGTTGTTGGCTGGCATCACGTTAACCCCGACTTGCCACAAGTGCGTTGAAATAACAAGGACACATTTGCAGGGTTGGCCAGAACCGTATGTATATGCATCGTATATGACCATATATTTGGTGATTATCCTGCCAAACATACCGTATATACACTGCATGTACACCGTATATGTTTAGTTCTGGCCAACCCTACACATTCAAGGCGTGGTTTGCTGTTGTTATGATGTAAATTAAAGAGCTCCTGGCAAATGGCGTGAGCCTCGACATGCTGCAGGTGAGTTGCATTTGCAAGGACACTTTAGATGCCTTATTCAGCTTTTATCCTGACAGCTGGTGATTGTGGTATGGCACCACGTAAATCCTTACACGCCACACGTGCGCGAGTGAGGTGTGATTGCAAACACATCAGATGCTGTACTTGCTTTTGTCCTGGAAGCTGGGTTTAGCTTAATCTTTCAAGCCCCTAGTAGCTGGGTAATTTGGAGTGGCACCATGTAAGTAAAGGCATGCCATAAGGCAGTCATTCATTTTGGACTCCTTAGGTCACTTGTTTTCATGACTTTGACGTGTGCGACAAAGATGGTCATTGGCTGATTGATGTGTGTGTACATCTGAAATGATTGGTAAACAAAACTTGGTTGCACTAAGATGCATCGAAAGATGGGCACGTTGTGTTTTGCTACAACTAGCATCTCTACCTTGTGTGCACCTTGATCAAATGCACACAACACTCTCACATGCACACACACACACGCACACACACTCACACACTCACACGCACACATACACACGCACACACACACACGCACACACACACGCGCACACACACAGGCACACACTCACACACCTACAAACACACACATGCACCGCACGTACATAGAGAAACCAGAAAGTAAGCGTGCCGTGTATTGCTACAACCGCCCCTCCTCCCTTTTCTACATCCTCATCAAATGTACACACAGTCTACACCCTCATCAACCATACACAGCACAATTGCACACACCGCACGTACACAGATGTACCGGAAGATCGGTGTCGTGTTTTGCTACAACCGCCCCTCCTCCCTTTTTAAAATGTACACACAATCTACACCCTCATCAACCATACACAGCACAGTCGCACACACCGCACATACACAGATGTACCGGAAGATGGGTGTCGTGTTTTGCTACAACCGCCCCTCATCCCTTTTCTACATCCCCATAAGCCGTGACGAGCAGGGGGCTATGTCCGCTGGCTCTCCTGTGCCTATTACCAGGTGCGCAAATTTTTCCTGTGTAGATTTCTGTGGTCATCTTGCACGATCAACCCCCTTCTGTCCCCCACTACCAGGTGCGCAAAGTTGCCCTGTGTTGATTTGTGTGGTCATCTTGCTTGGCTATTAACCAATCCTGTCATAGAGCACCTGTGCCCACTACCAGGTGCGCAATGTTGCCCTTTTTGGGGGGGGGGGGCATCTTGCATGATTATTCATCAATAACCAATGCAGTCGTAGAGCACCTGTGCCCGTTGCCAGGTGGGCAAAGTTGCCCTGTGTTGATTTGTGTGGTCATCTTGCACGATCATCAACCCCCTTCTGTCCCCCACTACCAGGTGTGCAAAGTTGCCCTGTGTTGATTTGTGTGGTCGTCTTGCTCTTGCACGAGCATCGATGCTGTCATCGAGCACTGAACTCCAGAGCTTTATGCAAGGTGTTGGATCTGTTGAAACGAATGTGAGGAGCGCACCTCCGTGCCAAAAAATCAATACTTTCCTGAATGAGTCTGTTTTGTGTGGGCCTTTGTGCATTGCAGGCAGCAAAGGGAGCAGCGCTCCATCCCCTAGATGATTTACCTCATTGGATTTACAGATAAAGCCATCAGTCAAAACGTGCGACTGCTAGGCTGACCACCTCATTGCATTCATTGCACAAACCCACAAGGGAGCAACTTGCTTTGTCTCTTAACTTCACCTGCGGTCATCTCGCACTTACATTCCTGAATGCGTCTGTTTTGTGTCCCCTTGCTCGATACACGCAGCCAAGGGAGCAGCGCTCTGTCTCCTAGTTTCACCCCAGACGGCAAGCACCTGCGGTCATCTCGCACTTGCATTTCTGAATGCGTCTGTTTTGTGTCTCCTTGCTCATTGCACGCAGCCAAGGGAGCAGCGCTCTGTCTCCTAGGTTCACCCCAGACGCAAGTACCTGCTGTTCATCTCGCACTTGCATTTCTGAATGCGTCTGTTTTGTGTCTCCTTGCTCATTGCACGCAGCCAAGGGAGCAGCGCTCTGTCTCCTAGGTTTGTCCCAGACGGCAAGCACCTGCTGTTTATCACACACTTGCATCTCTGAATGCGTCTGTGTTGTGCTCCCTCCTATTGCACGCAGCCAAGGGAGCAGCGCTCTGTCTCCTAGGTTTGTCCCAGACGGCAAGCACCTGCTGTTTATCGCACACTTGCATTTCTGAATGCGTCTGTTTTGTGTCCCTCGTTCATTGCACGCAGCCAAGGGAGCAGCGCTCTGTCTCCTAGGTTCACCCCAGACGGCAAGCACCTGCTGTTTATCGCACACTTGCATTCCTGAATGCGTATGTTTTGTGTCCCCTTGCTCAATACACGCAGCCAAAGGAGCAGCGCTCTGTCTCCTAGGTTCACCCCAGATGGCGAGCACCTGCTGTTTATCGCGCACTTGGCTGCGGTGTCCTCAGGAACCCACTCAGCCACTGCCACCCTACAAAAGCTGCCTTGGCCTGTGGTAATTGTTGAAAAGAGATGTTGAGTTGTATGTGCCATGCTCTTCATGTAATGCTCAACCTCTGCTACCCTACAAAAGCTGCCTTGGCCTGTGGTAAATGTTGAAAAGAGATGTTAAGTTGTATGTGCCATGCTCTTCATGTAATGCTCAACCTCTGCCACCCTACGAAAGCTGCCTTGGCCTCTGGTAAATGTTGAAAAGAGAGGTAATAAGTTGTGTGTGCCAGGCTCTCCTTGTAATGCTCAGCTGGTAATTGCTCAGCCACTGCCACCCTACGATAGCTGCCTAGGCCTCTGGTAAATGTTGAAAAGAGAGGTAATGAGTTGTGTGTGCCAGGCTCTCCTTGTAATGCTCAGCTGGTGATTGCTCAGCCATTACCACCCTACGATAGCTGCCTAGGCCTCTGGTCATTGCTGAGTGAGATGCGAGCACATATTACATTAGTAGGGTTGGCCAGAACCATACATTTACAGGTATTTACGGTGTATATACGGTATTTTAGGCAAGGAAATCGCCATACATACGGTCATATACGGTGTGTATATACGGTTCCGGCCAACCCTATATATGAGCATGCGTGTGTGCCACTTGTGATTATCAGCAAGGCAGTGAATGTATGGTTATCAAGGCAGTGGATGTGTGGTTATGAAGGCAGTGGATGGGCAATGTCTGCATAGCCTTTTGTATACATTTTCTGGTGCTATGTCATCAAGTCAGTGGATGTGTGGTTATGAAGGCAGTGTTTGTTGGTAATGTCTGCATAGCCTTTTGTATGCATTTTCTGGTGCTTTGTCATCAAGGCAGTGGATGTGTGGTTATGAAGGCAGTGGATGGGCAATGTCTGCATAGCCTTTTGTATGCATTTTCTGGTGCTGTGTCATCAAGGCAGTGGATGTGTGGTTATGAAGGCAGTGTATGTTGGTAATGTCTGCATAGCCTTTTGTGTGCATTTTCTGGTGCTCTGTCATCAAGGCATTGTATGTGTGGTTATGAAGGCAGTGGATGCTGGCAATGTCTGTATAGCCTTCTGTGTGCAGTTTCCGATGCTTTGTCTTTAAGGCAGTGGATATGTGGTTGTGAAGGCACTGGATGTTGGCAATGTCTGCAAAACCTTTTGTGTGCACTTTCTGGTGCATCGTCCTGTGGGGGGGTGTGTGGGTGTGTGGGGGGGTGTGGGTGTGGGTGTGGGTGTGGGTGTGGGTGTGGGTGTGGGTGTGGGTGTGGGAGTGGGAGAGGCTG
>Ga0307960_1000759_pt1 | contig 18127 bp, 11 predicted proteins | sample OrgLakmetagen542_FD_201832 | JGI IMG/M metagenome (GOLD analysis project Ga0307960, IMG submission 201832) | Saline water microbial communities from Organic Lake, Antarctica - #542 | ecosystem: Environmental > Aquatic > Non-marine Saline and Alkaline > Saline | place: Antarctica: Organic Lake... | reverse complement strand
TCAGACGGTTCTCAGAGAACGCTGCCACGAAGCCGCTTACCAGTGCATTGCCAGAACCAGCGTCAGAAATCCCAACATTACGCTGGAAACACCACATATTTTTGTGGTGCCGGATGAAGCCCACGCTGAATACGTAGCCAACTGGTTTAAGCCAGGTATGGCCAGGATTAATCGAACTTACCTGCACCAACGGCGGAAAGCGTTAGCCTCAGAAAGACGTGACCAAGAGAGGTTTAATTTGATTGTCCAAATAAGAACTGAATACCTCGCTGGCAGCAAACTCAAAAACTTAAAACAAAAGTACGGGATTATTGACAAGACATACCAAAGGACTATCAATAAGTTCCGGCCAGAACTTGAGCAAGCCGGTCTGATCAAACCTCAGCAGACGAAAACTACGAAGCAAACAGCCTAAACCTCACACGCTTTCGCGGTAACACTGGCTCCACATGGATGTGACCCAGCCATCTAACCAAAACCTTATAGCCAAACTCAAAAATGCTTACGGAGGCAGTACTGACTTACTGATAACTGAAAACCGAGATACCCCCCCCGGTACCGACTCACAGTACCCCTAGCAATCCACCCCACCCATTCTTCCTACTGTATCTACACACGCCCTACACCACTACACAGCAAGACCAGACAGTCTATTAATGGTCTGCCAGTAGAGTTCGGTACTGCATTGTGGAACCGAACTGGCACGACACACCTTATGGGTACGTGTATGCGTAACTTACTGATAGTGCTGCCATGTTGATCTGAACATCATAGAGATTGAACCAGTGTATTAACTGGTTCGACTCCTGGTTCAAGACTCGAACTGGCACAGCCGGACTCAACGGTCAGTTCCCGCCTGGACACGTACTAAGAGGCTTGTCTGTTCAGGCTACAGAAACACACTGGCTTCTTCTAATGGGTATGAGCCCGCTAACAGGACTCGAACTGTCACACAGTCACACGCATGTAAACAAAGACAAGGAACAGTCACCCATCACCACTGGTTCATTGGATGGTTGAGGTAACTCAAACCAGTAACAAACAACTCATCAACTTCCGACAACGGAACTTCAACAAACTTATACGGCAACACAATGAAACCCAAGCAACGTAATTCCACGATCAAACACAACACTGTTCATTACTGGTTCGCTTTACTGCTGAACCAACCACTGGCCAACACACTGCTGTTTGGACTTCTGGTGACGTGACCAACGAACCCATTCTCAACTGAAACCAGGAACAACCATGCTTGCCATTCATCATCACCCCAGATTGATCAAACCGGATAAACCAGGCACAACAAGCACTCTGTGGATCAACTCCTGCCAACTTGTGGACCCACGCCTACATTCACTCAACTTGACTAAGCCAGAATAGATCCATGGTTCCATGCGCCCTCCGGGCGCTGTGTGAACAATGTTGTCATCGCCAGAGTAATACTGACCCACCCTATTCAATTGAGTAGCCATTCAACCAACGAGAAGACCATGAACCACCAACACACGTTTGACCCCACTTACGAACCAGAGTGAGTGCCTGTTCATGACCAACTTCTTTAACTTCTTTCACCTCAAATAAATGGAACGAAGGGAACACCACTGCAACCCGTAAGCAGTAAACCTATAGCTAGCACCAGTAAAAGCTTCATCATTCTCAAACCTCTCGATTACTTTTTTGAAGATACAGACACAAAAAACCCCAGCCTTGTGAGCCAGGGTTCTTTGAAACCGTTGGAGCCTAAACGTCAGACCCCGTGGGTTTTAACGTCAGGAGAGATCCAAACATTAAGCGATAGTCAACAGACCATCATTCAACACCAGCTCATCAGCACCTACGCCTGTTAGAACAATCTCGAGAATTTCCGGCGTTGCGGCATTGGAACCGAAAGCGGACGTTTCAAGAGTGACCGTGGTATTGCCGCCAGCGTCTTCCGTCAGGAAGATTTCCAAAGCGGAGTCAACGCCGTCAGTCTCAACATCGCCGGTGTTCAGTACGTAGTCAGTCCCAACGAAGAGGCTGTCGGAACCTTCATTGCCAAAGCCAGAGATCGTGCCTTCGACATCACCGACCAAGTACGCGTCGTTATCAGCAGTAGCTGTTTGGCTAATACCCACTGTCGACACAACAAAATCTGCGTCGGTGAGTGCTTGCTCTGCATCATCTACCGCGTCTTGAAGAACACCTGCTTGAGTCAGCTGATCAAGAAGAGTTTGCTCTTCTGTGACCACCTCATCCAAGGTATCAATGGTGTCTTGTGCTGCCACTACCGCAGTTTCAGCAGTTACAAGATCTTCAATCAGCGGCGTATCAGCCAGCTCAGCCGTGTAGTAGGCATCTACCAAGTCTTCGAAGGTGTCAAGAGCACCAGCAGTGTTGGTCGCATCTTCCAAGGCATCGATGGACGCTTCGGCCGCAGCATTGAGATCAGCCTCAGCAGTCAGCGCAGCATCAAATGCAGCGTTGATAGCAGTTTCAGAAGTAGCATCAATGAACCCGTCTGTAACTGCTTGGCCTACTACCGTCGCGTGGGCAGTTTCAGTGTCTTTTTCGGAACCAGCCCACCCAACCAAAGCGATATCAGAAGCTAACGCCGATTGACCGTCATTTTCAATTTTGGTCAGGGCAGTGATCTCTGCAGCGATTTCTGCGGCAGTCGGCTCAGCAGCATTTGCTGCGGTAGTTTCCGTGAAACCTGCGCCAACGTCAGACAACGCTGTAACGGTTGCCGCATCGTCGCCCTTGTCCAGGAGCGCTGCTTCCAGATCGGCCGCGTCAGAGGCGTCGACCGCAGAGGTTTTTGCTGCGTCAGCCGAGATGCTGGCGTTGTATTTTGCAATTAGGTCGGCCGCAAGACCCTGCTGAGCCTCAAAAACCGCTACTTGATCGGCATCCCAACCACTGTCAGCGTCTGCAAGAGAGACTACACCGGTATTCGCGTCCACTTCAGTCAGTGTCAGGACTGTATCATTTGCGAATACGGCGTTGGTAGCGTCATCAACGTCAACTGTGAGAACACCCGTAGAGTTGATAGCACCGTCGACCTTCGCACCACCATTGGCAGTAACTACCCAAGAGGCAGAGGCTGCTTCTTCGGCAACTTGAGCATTAGCAGCTGCTTCTGTGGCTGCGTCTTCAGCGTCTGCAGCGGCTTTAGCGGCAGCGACAGCCGCAGTCAGGCCGTCGACTTCAGCAATGGCAGTATTTGCGTCAGCAACGCTTTCCTCTGCAGTTGCAAGAACCTCTGCGTTAGCAGTTTCCTGTGCGGACAGCAGGGCTGCTTTCACCGCAGTAGAGGCACCGTCATAAGTCCCATCAACCAGAGCATCGGTTGCAGTAACAGCAGTATCATAATCGCCTTCGATGGCGAGAGCTGTAGTAAAGGTATCTGGATCGTCGTCTCCATCGGCAGCTGCCAAGAAGTCGTTCAGCGAATCTTGCGCAGTGCTAAGCTCATTGAGCAGTGCAGTCAAACCGGTAGCCGGAGCTTCAGGATTAACGATCGCATCAACGCTTGACTGTGCAGAAGTAACGGTCGCTGCGTCTTCAGAAACAACCAGGCCGCCTTCACCAAATGCTAAAGAAGTCGCGAAGTCGTCAGGTACATCTTGCAGATTATCAGCAGTGTAGTTGGACACTTCAACACGGTTATTAAACTGGTTGAAGGCGCGAACGGTAGCTGCATCTGCTGTGCCGTCAGCGACATCATCCTCATAGTCCCCAACCGCTGCTACCAACTCGGAAACGATCTGGCCGCGACTTTCGCCTGAGTCCAGACGACCTACCCAGTAAGCAATACCATCGGGATCATCAGCCAGGGTCTTGCTAAGTGTGTTCTCGTAGATGGTTTCGATGAACGCTTGGTTCTCATCAAGCGAACTACCGAAGTAATCCTCAGCGGCGGTTGATGCCAGCATCGCAGAAGCAACTTCAGCTGCGCTGTCGTCGCTGCTGAAAGTTTGCCAGTACGTGTTACCGCTGCCTTCCGATGCGCGGTTGAAAATCGCTACGTAAAGTTCGGAAATCTGAGTCTTTGATAAAGCCATTATTTTGTTCCTCTCCTGATCGGAATCTCGGCCTGAAGGCCGGGTTTAACGTTGCCTGTTACAACTCGCGGTAAGTTGCATGAACAGCAAAAACAAGTCAACAGTCGACCACATTAAAATTGCTTGATGGGCACCGGTTTAACGACACCTGACGTTTCAGTGAGACTCCCCATGACGAGTTCATGTAAGTAGCTCACAAGACCACAGCATACCACAGCCGAGCGGTTGGCAAGGGGTTACTTTGTAAATTTTCTTAACTCGTTGGGCCAACCTATGTTACGGAATCTCGCTTGTTTGCAATCAGGGCTCTATACTGCCGCGGCGGTTTATCGAGAGGGTATGAATGGGCTTTTTCAGGTTTGGACTGGCTGCACTGGTGGTCGCCAGCCATATGGGCATCACGTTTGCGGGATTAAATCCTGGTGTGAGTGCCGTCGTGGTTTTCTACTTTCTCGCCGGCTCGGTTGTAGCCCGTTTGTGGCAACGGCTTGGGGCCCCGGGTGAAACGGCGGTCAAGCGGTTTTTAGTGGACCGTTTCTGGCGAATTGCGCCCATGTACTACTTTGTGCTCGCGGTCAGCTTTGGTGCCTTGGTCGCCGGCGCCGAAAGCTACTTTCTTAGTGGTGCTCCCTCTTTTGCCGTTCTGGCTCAGAATCTGCTCGTGCTCCCGCTCAATTACTATATGTACAGTGGGGTCGATACCACCACTCTGATTCCTCCCGCCTGGTCGCTGGCGGTGGAGCTGCAGGTCTATCTTCTCATGCCCCTGCTGCTCTTGCACCGTTGGGCCCTGTTGATCGCGCTGGCCGCCAGCCTTGTTGTATTCGGACTGGCTCAGGGCCCCTGGCTGAGCGCCGATGTATTCGGTTACCGTTTGTTACCGGGGGTTCTGTTCGTATTTTTGTGCGGAGCCCTGATGGCTTCCGGCATCCGGAGCGAAAGGCGGCTCGCCTGGGTCATCTGGGCGGGTATCTGCGGTTTTGCAGCGGCTTTGTTTTTCGCCCTGCCCCAGTGGCATGCGCCCTTTAACCGGGAGGTAGCGCTAGGCTTTGCTGTGGGGGTGCCCCTGGTTCATGGGCTTGCTCTGGTGCGTTTCAAGGGCCCGGCTTACCGGGCCAACCGTTACGCCGGCGTGTTGAGTTATGGCGTGTTTCTGGCCCATTTCCCGGTTATCTGGCTTTATGAACTGGCGCTGCCGACGCTGGCGACGTCTTTTTTTGCCGTGCTTGTAGGCTCAGCTGCGGTAGCCGGCGCTGGCCACGTTCTGGTAGAGAAACCGCTCTGGCGACGCTTCAGGGCCACCCTATGATTCAGCCCTGAATTAACCCACGCTGAACCTTGGCTAAAGGGCTACCACTTTGCCAACTGCTGCGAATTGAGCTCACCCGCCAGAGCCAGGAGTTCAAGCCTCGTGCTCAGATTTTCGTAAACTGCGGTGACCATATCTTGCTCAATGGTCGACCGGCGTTTGCGCACATCGAGGAGGCCGGTCAGGTTCCGCAAACCGGCGTTGAACCCCTCTTCCGCGGCATTCTCTGATTCCCGGGCAGAAGCGACCGCTCGTTTCAACGCCTGGATGTTGCTGTAACTGCCGCTGAGTTCTGATTTGAGCCGCTCCACTTCTATCTGAATCCGTTCGAGCTCGTTGGCCAGCAACCATTCCGCGCCCTCTTCCCGGTAACGGGCGGCGCGGGTTCTGGCGCTGGTGGCGCCCCCCTTATAAATCGGGACGACTAACTGGAGTTCAATGCGCCTTTCTTCCAACAATGAGGTGGCGAAGCTGTCGTTATCGGTATAGCGGGCTCTCAAAGACAGTTCCGGGTAATGACCGGCATTGGCGACCTGCCGGGATACCCGCGCGAGCCGGGATTCGGCCCGGGCTATCTTCAATGAGGGCGCTTGGGCCCGGGCTTGTTGCTGCCAGTCATTTTTCAGAAAGGCCCTGGTACGCTGCCAGAGTTGTTCGTTGACCGGAACCACCGTTTCCACCGGCAGGCCGGTTACCTGTCGCAGGGTCTGGAGCGCGATACGCTGCTCGTTGTCAAGCCGCACAACATCAGCACGTACCTCATCAACACGTGAGCGCGCCTCAAGCCATTGAGCACGAGTGGCAAAACCCCGGTCGAGCATTTCTCGCAGCTGGTCAGCCTGCCTCTGATGGCTCTCAAGCTCCTGTTCAACAATGGCCTTCAGCCGCTCAAGCCGACGCACATCCAGAAAAGACAGCAGCGCGTTTATACCAATCTGGCTTCGGGTCGCCTCAAATTGAGCCTGGGTTTTGTCGACGGAGCGCTCAGCCTGCTCGATCCCCTTGAACGCTTTCCGGGAATAGAGTACCTGGCTGACGCCTACGTCCAAACGTCGGGGGCTATCGGAGCCATCCTCCAACCCTCCCAAGCCAAGGTCTCTTTTATACCGGGTGCGGCCATAACCGGCAGTGAAGTCCACTTGAGGCTTTACACCGGCCCAGGCTTCATCCACGCCGGCCTTCTCTGCCTGTACGTAGGTTCGCTCACCGCGCAACTCGAGGTTACGGTTAAGTGTTGTCTCGTAGGCCTCTGCCAATGTCATTGATTGGGCGAGGGCGGAGGCCGTCAGCAATGCAGCAGCTAAAAGTACAACGGTTCGTGGTAGCAAGTGGTGCACGCACTCTCCTCAGGTTTCCCGGAAGGCTTTTTCAGACAACCGGATGAAAGGGTCCAGCAGATACTTGAGCACGGTGCGCTCTCCGGTACTGATCATGACTTCTGCCGGCATGCCTGGCACCAGAAACATCTCCTGTTCCGCCATGGTCGTCGTGCCCTGCTCGGTGAGCCTCAGGCGCACTTCGTAATAACTTTCTCCAGTATTTTCATCCTCAAAGGTATCGGCTGATATTGTCACAACCTCTGACTCGATGACGTGGGCCGCCTGGAAGTTGAATGCGGAAAGCCTGACATCGGCTTTCTGGCCCGGGCTAATCCGGTCAATTTCCGTGGGCGCAACCCGGGCCTTAATGGCCAGCTGAAGGTTGAAGGGCACAACTTGCATCAGCGTATCGCCCGGCTTGACAACGCCGCCTTCCGTGTAGACTTTGTTGCCCACCACGGTGCCGGTCACCGGTGCTTTAATAACCAGCCGGCTGAGGGTATCCTGCAAGCTTGTTTCCCGCGCCATGAGGTCGGCTTTTTTCTGTTGAACTTCCCGCAGTCGGGTGGTCATCTTTTCCATGAATTCTTCTTTGGTCACCAGCAATTCCGAGCGGGTGGAGCTGATTTCCGACCGCAAGCGACCAATTTCCGATTTGGTAGAATCCTTATCGGCCTTCAGGCGAAGAAGCTCTCGCTCCATTTCATTAATTCGGGTGCGATCGGCCAACTGGCGATCATAAAGCTCTTGCCAACCCGCCACTTCCTGCTCATAAGACGCAATACGCCCACTCAGGTTGCGACTCACCGCCTGCTGGCCCTGAATTTGCTGATTCAGCGCGTCAATGCCCTGGTTGAGTATATCCAGCCTGGCCTGAAGGCCGTCTCTGCGGGACTCAAAAAGCGATTGCTGACCTTCAAGAATGGCAGCGAAAGCAGGCTTTTCGGACTGGCTGGTCAAGCGCTCGGGGAATTGAATGGAGGGTTTGTCGGCACGCTCGGCCAGCAGCCGGGCTTCCTCTCCCAGGATCTCCAGTAGCTGAGACTGGATGATTTCAAGCTCAGAACGGGCAATGACATCTGACAGCTCTACCAGGATGTCGCCCTGCTGAACACGGTCGCCATCGTCGACATAGATGCGATCAACCACCCCACCTTCAAGATGCTGAATAACGCGGTTCTGGGTACTGACAATAACCTCTCCGACGGCCACCGCAGCGCCGTCTACCGGTGCCAAAGTGGCCCAGCCGCCAAAACCGATAAAGGTCAGAATAACCACCAGAATGCCGAGCCGGGAGCGCCGCCGGTGGTCGGTTTCAAGTTGCGGGAGGTCAGGCGCAGCCGATTTTTTCTCGTATTCACCTTCCAACATTTCCCCGGAGATCTGCCGACTCATGCCTTGCCACCTTGCAGGGTCTGCGGTTTGCCTTTACCAACGTTGATTCGGCCGTCCTGGAGCGCACGCATGATGTCATCCCGGCTGCCAAAGCCTGCTACTTGGCCTTCCGAAAGCACCAGCATTTTGTTGACCAGGCGAAGGATGGGCTTTCTGTGCGAGATCAGAATAACGGTAACTCCTTGCTCTTTCAGAGCTTCCAATGCGGCGACAAGGGCCTCCTCACCCTGGTCATCCAGATTTGAGTTGGGTTCATCCAGCACCACAAGACGTGGCTGGCCATACAATGCTCGGGCCAGGCCAACGCGCTGGCGCTGGCCGCCAGACAGCGCACCACCAACCGCGGTGATGTGAGTGTCATAGCCATTAGGCAAGCGCAGGATCAGTTCGTGCACACCCGCCATTTTTGCCGCCGCCACAACGGCCCCCGGATTCACCTCACCGAACCGGCAGATGTTTTCGCTGATGGTGCCCTCAAACAATTCAATGTCCTGAGGCAGGTAACCGAGGAAGGGGCCCAGCTCGGCCTTATCCCACTGGTGAATATCCGCACCATCAAGCCGGACTTTGCCGTTCTGCAGCGGCCACACCCCAAGAACGGCTCGGGCCAGAGAGGACTTACCGGCCGCACTGGGCCCAACGATGGCCAGCATGTCGCCCTTGTCGAGACTGAAGCCGACACCGCGCAGGGCAGGCGACGCTGCGCCGGGAGGAACCATCACCAGGGCTTCCACCGACAATTGTCCTTCAGGATCTGGCAAAGGCATGCCCTCGTTACCAGTCGGGTACTGCTCAAATAATTGATTGAGGCGCTGATAAGCCTGTCGCGCGGACGAAAACCCCTTCCAGGAGCCAATCATCAAATCCAGTGGCGCAAGCGCCCGGCCCAATAGAATGGAGCCGGCTATCAACATACCAGGGGTGATTTCCTGTTCGATAGCAAGAAAGGCGCCCAGCCCCAGGATAAGGGACTGGAACATCATCCGCAGGGTCTTTGAGATATTACTCACGACAGCATTGCGGTCGCTGGCATCCGACTGGTCTTTAAGAAAGCCAATGTGCCTTTCCAGCCACTTGTAGCGCAGGTTGCTTTCCATGCCCATGGCGTCAACGACTTCGGCATTGCGAAGGCATGAATCTGCATAGCGGGTAGACTGGATACTTTTGTTACTGGCCGAGCTGAGCGGCGCCTTGGTGAGCTTTTCGTTCACCAAGGCCAGCACGGCGAGGATAATGGCAGCGATAATCGCAAAAATACCGAACCAGAGATGGAAAGCAAACAGAACCGCAATAAAGATTGGCAACCAGGGGCCATCAAAGAAAGCAAACAGGCCCTGACCGGTCAGAAACTGACGCAGCGATGTCATGTCCTGAATGGGCTGAGAGCTTTGGCGGCCTGGTTCATTAACGGACTGCTTGAACATGGACGCGAACAGCTTGCTGTTCATGCTGGCATCCAAATGATTCCCGAGCCGAACCAGAATGGCGGACCGGGCTATCTGCAACAACGCCAACGCTATAAAGAGGAATACGACGATCAACGTAAGCATCAGCAGGGTCTCTATGCTTCGACTGCCGAGGGCTCTGTCGTATATTTGCAGCATGTATAGTGCTGGCACAAGCAAAAGGAGGTTTATAAAAAAGCTGAGGAATCCGACTGCGTAAAACCCGCTCTTACACTCGCCAAGGGCGTCTTGTAACGGCGTCGGTCGCTGGCCGGATTTTGCGTTAGGTTTGAACATTAATGCTTTTGTCCCAGGGGTGAATAGGCTTCAGTTGCATAGCACCGCCATGCTTAAGCGTCCCGCCAATCGCCAAAAAATGCGCGCCTGAGCGCAATGGCACTGGACCCGAGGGCGCGCATTATCAGCTATTGATGCTGGTGAGTCCACCCCGCCTGTGGTTACGTTATGTCAGTGCGGCAATTGCCGGACATTATCTGCGCGGTCGGGCTTATGGGTGCTGTATCAGGCTAAAATGCCTTTCTGACCCAGAGGGTATCTTCCTGCTCCCAACCGGGCTGGTGCCCGGTAGGCGCATTTCTCAGGAGTTTTACAATCAGCGCACAGTCAAACTGCTGGCTGGCGGCAGTTGATTCGGGATCGTCTCTGGGCAAAGCCTGCTCCCTTGCTGTCATGATTCGCGGGAAGACATAATCTGCGCTACCGCTTCCAACGGAACATAACAGCAGACTATGCCTTCAGAAAAAATCCACCAATAACAAACACGTAACGATTTTTAGATTTTCAAAGGCCCCGTCGACAGCCGCCGTGTCCGTTACCGATAAGCGCTCGACGGGCGCTTGGAACATGGCTCCGTGCTGTTACTTATGGTCCGAGTTATCGGGAAATCGTCTTACTGACTGCTTCTGACCATGTACTCTGAAGTCCACTTGTATCTTCTGTCCGGATTGCGAAGTACCAGGTACCCTCTCCGAGCCCGGCGACCTCGTACTCCATTGTCTGACCATCGTCGACAATCACTTCATAAGACATTTCTTCAACGCTTTCTTCAGTGCCGTATCGAACGACGTACTTGTCGATTTCGCCCATTGTTATGGACTCCCCATTGACTCGGGTTAATGGTGCTTGCCAAGTCATTCTTGCAGAGCCGGTCACCGGTTCGGGTTCTGGAGTTGGCTCTGGCGCAGGCGTTGACTCTGGTGTTTGCTCTGGCTCTGGCTCTGGTGTTGGCTCTGGCGTTGGTGTTGGCTCTGGCGTTGGTGCTGGCTCTGGCTCTGGCTCTGGCTCTGGCTCTGGTGCTGGCGTTGGCGTTGGCGTTGGCGTTGGCGTTGGCGTTGGCGTTGGCGTTGGCGTTGGCGTTGGCACAGGGTCTGGATTTTGTGGCACATAGCCAATGTTTAATAGAGCTTCATCCAGAGATTCTATTGCAAGAGATAAATTTTGCCCCTGCTCACCCTCCTGATAAACCACCTCTGTGTGGCGGGACGCTTGTAGGCTGCTTGCCAGCAACACTAGTTCAGCACTGGTCTCAAGCTGCGCACCCGAAAGCAGAGGCAAATACCGATTACGAATTATTTCTTGTTTGAAGTCGCCAATTACATCCGCCAAAGACCCCCAACGCGAATCCTCCGCAAGCGCAAGGAAACCAACATTCACAAAAGCAGATTCAAGAACTGAAGCGTCTGCCATCAACGCTCCAGGGGTTGACAGATCTACTTGAGAGCGACTAAGCACCCCCGCTGAGAGACTGAATTTGGCTTCCAGGTCTGACAATGCATTTTGGTAATCAGACCATTCCGGCACCCCGTTTAACGAGGCCATATCAAATGCCAGGGAACCGAGCGGAGTAATTACCGCCCTGGAAATAGAGCCCCCAGTTGGATGGACCATCGTCTTCATTGAAAGATCGTTACCGGGCCAGAACCATTCTCCAAACGCTACGTTGCCACCACCCGGAGTTTGGCAAACAGGGCGCACATCGCAGCGCATTTGGGTGGCACTGTCTGAGGCCAGCACAACTTTTAAGGAACGCTCAGTGAAATTCTCAGGAACACCAGCTCGGAACCGACCGTCATTGTCCGTGCGTACGCTTTCGCCCACCTGAACCCATCCTGATTCGGGATTTGCACTGTAAGCACGCCAAAGAGAAATTCGACCGCCCCGGACGACACCCTTTACCGCAGAACCTTCCACCCAAACCGTCTTTACGCTCTCTTCAGATTGAGCGGGCTCATTTTCATTTATAGAAGGCGCAGATGCTGGCTCTTCAACGTTATCAGACTGAGGATTGGCCAAAGCGGTGCTGCTGGAATCGGAGTCTCCGCCGCCACATGCAATAAGCAAAAAACTGAAGCAAAGCGCAAATATGGTCTTGGGCGATAAGCCGGGCAGGATAAACATAGCGTCTCCGGAATTAAGATTCGAAGGTGCTATGTTATTTGGCCTGGGTGTCAAATAACGTTAAACTTGTGGCGTTTTTGACGCCACTTTACGCCATTATTTTGGCGCTTAGATTGGCGTGGGGGTCAGACCCCAGTGCATTTTCCGGGGTGAAATGCATTGGGGTCTGACCCCGATTTGTCCTGGTGAGAGAACTTGATTGGCAGCTCGCGAAAAATGGCAAAGATCGTCTGGGAGTCGGCGCTGCTGCAGGCGGCTTCAAGGCTGCGCAGGCTTGCCTCAATCTCGGCCCAGGGAAGGCAGGATTCTCTGGCCATCATGATCCGGGGGTGTTCGGTTTGCTCCGGGTCCCCACCTATCAGTAACTCTTCAAACAATTTCTCCCCCGGCCGGAGCCCGGTGAACTGAATTTCAATGTCGCCCCCGGGATGTTCGCTGGTCTTTTCTTCCAGCCCCATCAGGTGAATCATCTTCTTTGCCAAATCCGCAATGCGGACGGGCTCTCCCATATCGAGTACAAATACCTCTCCGCCCTGCCCCATACTGCCGGCTTGCAACACCAGCTGACTCGCTTCGGGGATAGTCATGAAATAGCGAATGATATCTGGATGAGTCACGGTGACCGGGCCGCCATCGTTGATCTGTTCCCGGAAAAGTGGCACCACTGAACCAGATGAATCTAGAACATTCCCAAAACGCACCATGGAAAAAATGGTTTGGCTCTGGCGCTTTGCAAGGCCCTGCAGTACCAACTCCGCGACGCGTTTGCTGGCGCCCATGACATTGGTCGGCCGCACGGCCTTATCGGTCGAGATCAGTACAAAACGCTCGACTCCGGAGGCAATGGCCGCCTCGGCTGCGCGAAGCGTACCGAACACATTGTTCTGTATGCCTTCGATCACATTCTGTTCAACCAGCGGCACGTGTTTATAGGCGGCAGCATGGTAGACCGTTTCGATGCCGAAGCTTTTCATGACCGATTCACAGCGAGCGCGGTTCGTGACACTGCCCAATAACGGATGAATGCTGACACCCAAGGCCTCAGACGCGTTCATTGCGCGAAGCTGCCTTTCAATATGATAGAGAGAGGATTCAGACCGATCGAACAGCACCAGGGTTCTGGGGCGGTGCTGGATAATCTGTCGGCATAATTCTGAACCAATTGAGCCCCCTGCCCCCGTCACCATCACGGCTTTCTGGTGAAGGCTGTTTGCCACCAGTTCCAGATCCGGTCGGACCGGGTCCCGGCCCAGCAGGTCTTCAATTTCCAGATCCCGGACATCGTTGATTCGCACCTCGCCGGACACCAGTTCGGATACCGAGGGAACGGTCTGTACCGGAATGGACAGGGTTTCCAGGCTTTCGATCAACGCCTTGCGATTGATGTTGGGGTCTGCGTCCAGTGCCAGGAGCAATCGCTGAACGCTGTATTTAGGCAGGTACTCTTCAAGGTGATCAAGCCCGATCACCGGCAGGCCGTTAATCAGGGTTTTATGGTTCGCAGGGTCAATGGAAATGAATACCATAGGGCGGAATTTTGAGCCCTGCCCAAGCGCTGACGCCAGCTGCAGGCCGGTACTCCCGGCGCCAACGATCGCAACCGGCTCTTTCAGCATCTGCAGCGGCCGGTTGACGATCATGCGTACACTGAGGCGGGTGCCGCTGACGAACAGGAAGGCCATTGCGCCGTAAATGATGGGGACAGAGCGCGGCAAAAAGGCCTGGAACAGGTAACCCAATATAATCAGCAAAAGGCTGGAGCCGATCACGCCGTAAATAATGGTCAAAAAGGCTTTATCACCCAGGTAGCGGATAACGGCTCGATATAACCCAAGGCGTATAAAAATCCCGATGGTCAGAGCCACGGTTGTGACGGCAACCGCTAACTGCTTGTCAGAGGGGAGCCAAAAGTAATCTTCCAATCGAAGGGCGTAGGCAAGCCAGATGGATAAGAACAGGGCGCCAGCGTCTGACAATACCGAAACAATGCGCTTCTGGTACCTTGGCAGGTTCAAAAATCGATTAATCACTCAGTCTTCTCCCGGAATTCTGTCACCGGATCCATTACCTCCCAGTGTTAGAAGGATGTACCGGAAATAGGCCTTCAGCGTGAGTTTTTCGAGCATTTTCTGATCGGTTTCAGCCAGGAGCTTCGGGGTAGACATGTCGATATCATTGATCTGCGCCAGGCCGGTGATTCCAGGTCTGCAATTGAATACGTTCCGCTCGGCCCTCTCCCGGATTAATTCGTCCTGACTAAACAGGCAGGGACGGGGGCCTACCAGGCTCATTTCGCCTTTCAGCACGTTCCAGAGCTGTGGTAATTCATCGAGTTTGGTGCGACGAAGAAAATGGCCAAAATGGGTAATCGATGCGGTGCTGGCCAGATGGCTCGCCACTGAGGCGGTATCAACTTTCATTGTCCGGAATTTTACGAGGGTAAACGGCTTTTTCTGTCGCCCAATCCGCTCCTGCCGGAATACGGGGGAGCCGGTATCGAACAATCCAATCACGTAAAGCATTGCCAGAAGCGGAAAACCAATCACAAGCCCCAGCAAGGCAAAACACACATCCAGAAAACGAATCACTCTTTAAACATCCTGGTTAACGGCTCATCACATTGATGATCAGTAGCCGTGAGTTTCAAAACAACGCCTCAGCCCTTCATCTACAGATACCGGCGGCGTCCAATCCAGGCGCTTTCGCGTTGAACCGATATCCACCTGCAACGAGCCCAACAGCCGTTGGCCAACGGCTTTTTTTCCCAGCACCGTAGCGCCTAGCTGCAACAAACCTGCAGGCACAGGGATTAACCGGGAGTGCCTACCCATCGCTTTCGCCGCCCGCCGCAACAATCCGGACGTGGAGAGATCTTCACCGTCACTGACCAGAAACACCTGATTGGCAGCGCTCGGATGGTCTATGCAGGTAATAATCAAATCAACCAGATTGTCCAGCCCAACCAGGGAGCGACGATTGTCTATCGCGCCAAACGGTAAGGGCAACCCTTTTTCAACCAACTTGATCATGCTGGCGAAGTTGCCTTTTACACCCGGGCCATACACCAGGGGCGGGCGGATAATGACCATCTCCATGCCGGTTTCGAGAGCGATCTGCTGCAAGCCCTGTTCTGCTTCCAGTTTTGAAATGCCGTAGGGGTCTTCGGGGGTGGGGGTATCGTCACAAGTGAATGGCCTGCCCGGTGCTGTTTGCTCGCCATTTACTTTTATGGAGCTGATAAATACAAAACGACGGATACCGGCCTCTGCTGCCTGGCGAGCGAGTTTGAGGGTCCCCGCTACATTCACTTCCCGAAACGCCGCCAACGGTTCCGCCGCTTGATCGTTCATGATATGCGCACGGGCGGCGGTGTGAACCACCACTTGCTGATTTTTTAAGGCGACGAACCAGTCTGTGTGCTGATCGATATTGCCCACAGCAACCGTGCCCGTCGTGATAACACTTCCAGCCATTCTTACCGTACCCGTAACCTCGCCTTCCTTCCGGTAAGCAAGACGTTTTAGAAGATGGCCGCCGACAAATCCGGAAGCGCCGGTAACCAACACATTCCCGCTGTTAATCATCGGCCAATAGCTCTTGATAGATCGTCATGTGCTGTTCCACAATCTTTTCAATAGCAAAGGCCTTTTCCGCCAGTTCCCGGCCTGCCTTGCCCATTTGGGCACGACGTTCCGGTGACTCGATCAGGGCCTGAATCGCATCGGCTAAGTCAATCGGGTTTTTGGCAGGAACCAGAACACCAGTGACATCAGGCTTTATGGCATCACGACAACCGGGATGATTTGTTGTTACGACAGCTCTGCCACAAGCAGCCCCCTCCACTAGCGCTTTGGGGAGGCCCTCACCGTAATAAGAAGGCAAACATACAATATTCGCTGCAGCATACTGGGCGGCAATATCGGTGCAAAACCCGGGCAATTCGACAATCTGTTCTGCAGACCAGCCGCGGACCTCCGACTCAGTGGCACTGGAGGGGTTGCCAGGGTCTGGTGAGCCAATTAAACGCATCACCACCGCAACACCCCTTGAACGCAACAATCTTGCTGCTTCAACAAAGTCGAAAACGCCCTTGTCTCTCAAAAAGCGAGCGGCCATCACTACCACTGGCTTACCCTCGGGCTCTCGCACAACCGGATAATCGGCAAGATTCACACCGGAACCACGGATAATACGCGCCTGATCATCCCTGAGTGCGCCAATCGACAATAACCCGTCGCGGTCGTCCGGATTCTGGAAGATCACCGCAAGCCGTTTGTGATTCAACGCCAACCGATACAGTACTGAGACCAGCCGGAGTCGCACCCGGGCCAGGCCCGTGTGCGCGACAAAAACCGTCCCCAGCCCCGACACTGCAGCGACTACCACAGGGATGCCCGCAAGCCTGGCGGCAATACCGCCATATAAGACCGGTTTAATGGTAATCAGATGCACAAGATCTGGCTGCAACCGTCGGAACAAACGATACAACCCGATGACAGAGCCAAGCTCTGTGAAGGGGTTTTGTCCGCTTCTTGCAATGGCAACCTTGTGGTGTACAAATCCAAAATTCTTGATGCCCTGAACTGCGACCCCATCCGCCGTTGCCACATGTACCTCATAACCTGCTTTTCGGGCGGCAAGCGCGATGGGCAGTCGATGGGACAAAAAGAACTCGGGGATATTAACAACAAACAGTATTTTTTTTGCTAACAATTTTCTTCCAACCAGGTCTGAAACATCAATACACTCCAACATGATACCGCCATTTATGCCTACCGCTCAGGTGGTCGCTTCACATCTTACGAATGAGGAACGGGTGAAATTGGCCATCATGGCGTGTTCCAGGCTGTCGGTTTTGGGCCCATTGCTCACTTCATTTTTATCCGAGTCGGCTGCCTTTATGTTTCGAGTACATCCGATCAGCCCACGCATCGTCAGGTTAAACTCCGCTTTTCACCAAACCAGCATGCCTCATAGGCATCAACCATGCCTTCAATCGAAAACCGAGACGCAATTCGTTGGGCGCTTGCTTTTTTCCGAGCCTGCCAGGCAGTGGGATTCTTTTGCCACTCTTTGGCCATTTTGATGATTAGATCGGCCAAGGCACTTGGATTCTGCGCAGGGCAACACAGGCTCGCATCACCCAGGATTTCCATGGCGTCACCTACATTAGTGGAAACACAGGGGGTTCCACAGGCCATGGCTTCAGCGAGCACGTTTGGGAATCCCTCACCAAATGAGCTTGAAAGAACATGCAGATCAAGTGCATTCATCACTGCCGGAATATCGGTACGCTGACCGGCCAACACCACCCTGTCCTCCAAACCTAAAGCCGCTATCCGTGCCATCAGAGCATCGTTATCGGGAGATAAGCCTTTGCCGATCAGCAGACACTTAACACTAACCTCTTGTGCGGCCAAGGCCAGCGCCCGCAACAAATTGAAATGATCTTTCTGTAGATCAAAGCGACCCACCTTGCCAATGGCAAACTCGTCAGCACTAAACCCCAACTCGTTGCGGAGCCCGGCATCTTCGGTTGCATACTGCTTGAAACGCAATAAGTCGTAACCGTTCGGTATCATCAGCAGTTTTGATGCGTCATAGCCAATATCCTCGTGAACAGTCAGTGCCTTATTCGCACAACAGATTATTTTTTCAGGTACCCATTTGGACAGCAACGCACACAACCGGGCTATCCAAAGGGTGAGCGGTGTTGATTTTCCTTTTTCAAGAGTTGAATGACGAACACCCCAAAACACCCGTTTCACACCGGCCAGCCTTGCCGCGATGCCGCCCAAAAGATCCGCGTGATACATCCAGGTTTGTACTACGTCTGGCTGTTCTGTCTTTATCAACCGAATCAGCTTAAAAAACTTGAATACGCTTGGCTTGCCTGGGTTCATACCCAGACAATGCACAGTAATTCCGGCCTCAGTTAGGATTGGGCCGTACTTACCTGCGTCCATTAGCGATATCACAGCATGCTCTGTCTGCTTACTGTGTAAGCATAAGCGGGTTAATACTCCCTCTGCGCCACCATCGTTCAGGCCGGTTATGATGTGTAATACTTTTTTTGGTTTTCCGGAATCCTTCACTGTAGCTCCAGCCAGAATTCACGTCACATGCCTTGAGGCCGAACCAAGGCGAACCTATCAGGGTTTCCCAATCACAACTCCAAACGACACCGCAGACGAC
>Ga0307960_1000757_pt1 | contig 18149 bp, 15 predicted proteins | sample OrgLakmetagen542_FD_201832 | JGI IMG/M metagenome (GOLD analysis project Ga0307960, IMG submission 201832) | Saline water microbial communities from Organic Lake, Antarctica - #542 | ecosystem: Environmental > Aquatic > Non-marine Saline and Alkaline > Saline | place: Antarctica: Organic Lake... | reverse complement strand
ATAGAGAGAGAGAGAGAGAGAGAGAGAGAGAGAGAGAGAGAGAGAGAGAGAGAGAGAGAGAGAGAGACCATGCATGACGTCCAATCTCAAGTTTGCTTCATACTTACTGAGCCTGCTGTTTGGCTCCCCTGTGCTCCCATTCCCAGCTCTGCCCGTCAAAAGCCTCAAGCAAATACTGAGCCAAAGGAAGATCACATGCCCGTCAGGCATGGAAAAGAGGGAGCTCGCTGCGTTTGTGCTGGAAACAGCTGGTCAGGTACAAACCGTCAACCACTGGCTTGTCCCCTTTTCTTATTTCTTTCAATTATGTTTGTGTTTAAAATTACCTCAGTCTCGATCAGCACGCAGCTTCAACGTCATAAGCAACCCAACCCTGCTTTCGCACCTGCAGAGTCATAGTGATGCTGCTAGCGCTGCTGGTGCTGCTGGTGCTGCTGCTGGCAGTAGAACCGCCAAGGGCAGCAGCGAGAAGAGCGGCGGCAGTAGCAACAGTGCTGGCCTGTGGGAGCGACAGCACCAGCAGCAGCGGAAGGGTCATGAGCCTATACCTTTGTCTGCTACATCGGGATGTATAGTGCCACCTGGTCTGATCTTTCCCTGTGCTGTGTGTCATGCCATGGGTAAGTGGAAAAGGTGTGGGAATTGCGCCAAAGAAAGATATTGTGGGCGGGACTGTCAGGTCCTGGGGTGGAAGGAGCACAAGAAAGAGTGCAAGCCAGCATGAAGATGTGCAAAGCAAAAGCACCTGCCCTTTCAGTCACCGTGTAAAGTACAAGCCAGCGTGAAGTTGTGCAGAAGTACCTTCTGTTTCGCTTACTGTGAAAAATTCAAGCCAGCATGAAAAACTGCAAATATGCCTGCCCTTTTCGGTCACTGTGTGGAGTACAAGCCAGCATGAAGTCGTGCACAAGTACCTGCCTTTTCGCTCACTGTCTGTTTGGTTAGGGCAGTTGTTGTTATGAATTGCTGTTGTACTGTTTTTAACATTGGGTGCATTCCTAATAATTTAGTTGGTTGTGCGCTTTTGCTCCATGGAGCAGGACCTTCAAGCATCTGTAGGCTTGGTGCATTCCTGCGTCAGAGACAAAGACCATTTGTAGAGTGTTTGTTATTTTGTGATAAGAGCCTGTTTCATTCTACACGTAGTTTCACACAACAATGAAATAGAGTGCACTTTTCAAACTTGAGCAATAGTCGTGGACCGACTCATTTTGTGGACTCTTGTCTCTTACCTTTATTGTTGTAATCTCATCAGTGGTTCAGAGTTCTCTTTCTTTCATGTTCACTTGATCACCACTTGTGCCCATTTTGTTGCTCCTCTGCCTGTTATGTTACGTTGAGAACCTTTCCGTAATGCACGCTGTTGTTTATCAGCAAATACTGTTACTTTTATGTTCACGGAAAGGTTGAGTGGTTACTTTCTGCTCGCACCTTCCATGCTAGTACATAGAAGCTGGCTTTTTGTAAATTACACATAAAACGCTCTTTTCACAACCACTTGTCCAAGGAATTTAACCTGAAAATTAAATAATTGCAAGGTGGGGTTGCCTGGTGCGTTTTGTGCCATAGCAGCTAGAGATTTTTGTTATAGAAAGGCAGATGACCACCTTGAGTACAACAAGCTTATTGTCCAAGAACTTGCATACTAGGTAAACTCTAGGAACAACGAAGTCACACCTCATGCTATACTCCTTGGAGGCAGGGGCACAATCTACAAACAGTGCACTACAACTCCTCTACTGTTACTGGGCATTCCTTTACATTAAATCACACCAACTAGCCATTGTAATACACTGCCATGCATCTTAGTGGTCTGGAACAAAGCTGCCAGGGAGAAACTTATTACAAACAACATATCTTGGTTTAAGAAAATAAAACAAGACATATCACCAGTGGCAATCTAGAATTTAAAAAACGCAGGCATCATACCTTTTCTTGGACCACCAACTGAAAGGATACAAAGGGTTTACAAAGGGGTAAACCGGTAGCCACCTGTGTTGGGCTGATAGGCATTGCTAGATCAGCCAGCGTGAAGTAAACATAAGGTTGTAAAAAGTACTCTCCACATCATCCTTTTGGGTGTGGGCGGCACCATCTACAACACTCACACTCTGAAGCCTTTCAAGGAACTGGGTCTCGATTCTCAAAGAGTTAAGAAGCTTGCCTCCAAGCTCCATGTGCACTCTGTGGATTTTGCTGCTAAACTTGTCCATACCAGACGTGCCCTTTCCAGTAGTTATCAGCTCTCATCAGGAGCCGGTTTCAGGCCAAGCCTGCAACCCTCTTGATCCCCATTGACTTTTTCTTTCCTTTTCACGGTGGAGGAGCTTTACGGTACTTGGTACCAAAGTGGCTCCTTTTCCTTAATTAATGTGGGGAGTGGCTTTCACTGCCTGCGTACTTTTTCCCCCCTCAGTGTCCTTAGATGGGAGCAGCAGAAGATTCTATGGAAAACAACATGTTTTGCTTCATCTCATATCACCCAATGCTAGGGCCTTTTTCGTCTGCTCGGAGCACCATAAGTTTTGCAGCACCAAAAACCTGAGTGACTTCCTTCTCCTTCTTTATTGCATGGGAGCGCTTTTAAATTGTTCCTGACTATGGGATTCTACATCTAGAGTGACCGAGTTTTAGCCACCCATTTACTGTATGGTGGCCTAGAAGACTCTGCTAGGGTTAGTCTAATGAGGAGTCTATTTGAATTACAAACCTATACCACGCATAAAAAGCAGCATGTAGTTCAGCCATCAAACCCAGCAGACCGCAAGTGCAAGCCAGAAAAGGATACTTCGCACAGGCTGCTTACATTAAAACCTTAAAACCTTTTGTCACACATTCACAAAGTCCAAACAGCACACCCGTACCCTACGATGCCAATGAGCAATGACAGAGACAAGCTGAGCGTCGCGTACATGTAGCCCCTTGCATGCGATGGCTTGAGGATGTTTAGCTTATGGATCTGTGTCAAAAGGTGTGACAAAATTTCAATGTTGGAAAGATTAAAGAAGTTGTTTGCACCTGACCGATCCAAGCCTCAACCAAAATCTGAGCTGCCTAGCCAAGGTTAGGTCACTCCTAAAGGTAGCAAAATGTGTATTCCTTGCCCACCTTGTGTATTCAAGTGCAACACCATGTTGTACAACACACCATGTTGGGAACCACCATTATGTGCAATACCATGTTGTGCAACACCATGTTGTGCAACACCAGCTCAATTGCTGAAGAGGAGAGTTGGTTCTTCACAAAATTGGTTGCAGCATCGGCACACTGAAAACACTAACAAGTAGCTCATACACACACATGCGCAAACACACATACACTCGCTCACATGAGCACACACACACACACACACACATCACACACACGCGTGAAGTGAAAACACGATATTCACCTCAGCAGACCACGTAGAAACGGTACTCAAGGCACCAGACCAGCCAATGATGGCGGCAAACAAGGCTGAATTCTGTGCACAGAGCAAAAAAAAGTTCGAGGGCTTGGAAGGGCAAACCTTGCATAAAAGGAACGTGACTGAACAAACTACACCCGAAAGTTACGCACCTCAATTAAGCTCAGGCTGTCAAGATGCACCAACAGAATGGCAAAGATGACATCAAAAACCACGGCCAGTTGGTTAGCCAGCAATGTTCCTGAAACGAACAAAGCATGAACAAACAGAGCATCGTACGAAGCTTGGCAAAAGGTTATATGTTACGTACGTGAAGGGTAATATTTGCAGAGGTTCCAGCAACACAAAGTGATGAGTCCCCTCTCTTCTTACATAGAAGCCTGAGCAAACAGGGACACACCTAAAGGAAGCCACGACCATGAGGCACCCTTGAGGCAGGATGGATTCAGGTTGAGGGTGCTCAAATGCCACCTGTACAGGTTTGTGAGTCCAGGTAGCGAGTGTATGGTCGCGATTTATGACACTGTGGGCATTTGTGGCACCGAGGGCACGCGTGTATTTTTCAAATAAGGTTTGAAAAAGGTAACGCTAACAAGCACTTCCCACATCCACGCAGCAAAAAGAAACCAAGTAGTGCTTGTATTGCAGGGACGTGATGCAGGTCTGCACAAGACAAAGACAGCAGGTTTATTGCTGCATAAGTCTGGGACATAAGTCTGGGATCGAGTCTGTAGGCTAAAAACCTCACCTGAGTAGGCAACCAAAGGGCGCAAATAGGATAGAGAGCCAGACGTTTGTACGAGGCCGGCCAATAGACTGCAAGCACGGAGTAAGCAAAGTATTGCAACAATTAATGAGGCAACTACTGACTGGCTGTTGACTAGGTTATGCACTTGAGGCTGGTCTTTGGGATACTTCAAGCCCACAATGCAACTTCCGCATATGCATCCAACTAATTAATTGAAAGCGAAGCAGGTCAGGAAAGTCATTGAGCACGCCTTATCAATATTTGTACCAGTTTATGACTAGTTGCCCCTCCACATATAGTATGTATGAATATGTATGTGTGTGTGTGTGTGTGTGTGCGCGCGTGTGCGCACGCATGCGTGTGCGCACACCATAACAACTTTCAAAACTCAACTCTAGAGAGGGCAGCTCACCATATCTTCTGACTGTGTCACCAGCATGCCGTGCACACACGTCATCAGAGGGGAGGGTTCCGTCCCCCGTGTACAAACACATAGTGCTTTAACTCGGCTTTGTTCAGAGGATACCACTCACCACGGCTCCAGATTGTGCATCTAGCACCACATAAGCCAGCGAGATGCCAGTCAGCGTACATAACACAAGGAAGGCTGCAATATCAGCCACCAGGTGTGCATGTGCACATAATTTGGATGGACCTTCAAAGTATTCAGAGACAGGAGGGGGATTAGACTGCTGCGCTCTTTCATCAAAGTCCACAGTTGTGTCTAGAGGAGGTCCGCAATGCGGGTGCTCATGACTGGATGAACCGTTTTGATAACTAGAAATCTCATTGGCAGAAGGCGGTTGCGAGGCCGAAAGCTGTGAAGTCGCTTGCTCCCTACAGATATGAACAAGAGGAGGGGTACGTTTGTGATTTTATTATCACTCAAACTTTTATGCACCCAATGCATTGCTTCTTATAGACAATCCTTTTGTAGAGGACAGTGGCCACCCGCTATGCCAGGCTCTGACCTGTATGATGGAGCATGGTAGCTCCAGACCACCAGAGCTAATTGCAGGCCAAATTGTAAAGCCTGCACCGCCGCAAGCTGTCCAACCAGGATCCCAATTAAGGCAGAAACCCACTGCGTATCGTAATTGCTCGGTTGTCCGCCGACGAGCATTTGCACCATCTGCAGCATCTGAACAGCATTGTGATTGACAAAGGTGCTTGCATATGTGCAACGTGCCAGTGTCATGTCTGCTTCAACTTAGAGGATGTTTATGCCTCTCTCAAACTTGCAAAAGGGAAGCACTCTTCAGAGGGTGTGCGCAGAGGTGCGTGCAGACGCATGTAAGGCGAATGGGGAATCAAAGTCACCAACACACGCTTTGTAGCGTAAATTGAAGCGCTGATACATGAAGCACAAGCATATTCGTGTGAAAGCGTGTTCTTGAATGAGTAGCTGTAATTTTCTTAAATTAAGTGCAACTTTGGACCATTTGGACCACTCTGAAAAGCCTTCAGACCAACACTGGTGAAAGGGGGTCCTGCCCACTCTCTCTGGCATACATCATTAACCCCACAGACTTAGGTGGACCCAAAGGCAGCTCTTTCTGGAGTACAACAGGGATCTAACCAATTGAGTCCTTACCCAGCTGGCGTACGTTGTGAGCGTCCCACAAAATCCTGTCCTGTTACGTCAAAAGTGGTCGGATACATGCTTTGGTCAAATGAAAAGGCCTTTGGCAAAAATGCTTTCAGCAGCTTCCGAGCACACTGACCTGAGTCCCACAAGTAGAGGTGAATGACATTGAAACGGGCTTTTTGCGGGCAAAAGCGGGATCGTCACTGCGGGTAAAAGTGGGAATATTAGTTGCAATTTGAGCTGTTACCTTCTTTCTCTTCTACAGGCCACAGGTATTGAAAAGGTGTGCCTTCCTCCCTCAGCGTCTGAATAGGACTGATCTGTGCAGAATTGCAACTCACCAGCCTCACTTCTAGGCAGCGTATGAGCTGGAAAGGTCAAGGAAACGAGGTCTGGTGGCGACAGGAGTCCCAGGAGGAACGAACCTGAAAATTTTGCATCCATGACATGTTTGAGAACGAACTCTGGTTTGTGAGCTCTGGTTTATTAACTCTGGTGTGCATTGCACAGGAATGGCAAAATCTCTTTAAACCGGCATGGAATTGATTTAATGACACGATTTTGCCTTTTAATAGAATTAGGGAAGCAAGAAATGTGTATAGAGGAGGCCGTGTGGCTTTGCTCTCAAATTACGTACGAGCTAACTACCTAAGATATTCGCAGGCAGATCAATGAACAGCGCCCCGCCCGTTTTTATTACACCGGGAGAGGTAACGCACGGCAGGAATGTGCGTCCAGAGGTGGCAGCGCATGCCGCTCCCAGCGCACCTCCTGTGCGTACCGCCGCATGAGTGACATACATACATGTAGGATGGGTTAGGATGAGTCTGCTTGCATGGCATGCACGGGATAAAGTCAAAGTTGTGAAACGAGTGTCCAATGTTGCATGCGTCAATCGAAATACCTATGTACACGCGCACAAGTACTGCGGCTTGGCTAAAACAAGCTAGGTAGAGAGAGGTCCTAACCTGAACCATGCATTGATCCTAAAACAATTAGGGTTCTAAAAAGGAATGACACTACTACCAAATGTAGTATGTAATTACATATATTTCCTACATAGCAATTATATAATACACACAACATAAAACACGGAAAGTGGCAAATGCGCTTGCACACGCAGCAAAGCCCATTGGGGCGTCAAAATTTTGCAAGCATTCCTTTATTGCGGAATCCGAAGCACACGCTCAGAAGGCAGTCCAAAGGGTCCTTGCCTCACACTTCCTCCAGATTTTTCCAGGGCAAGGTCAATGCCTGGCCTTCCTGGGGCAAGCAGCAGATCGAGGAGCCCCCAATTCAGGAGCCAGGTAAAATGGGATATTAGCCAATGTGCTGATATTCGTGAATATCCCCCCTTCTCGCCTTCTAACAACCTGTGTACCCTGCCCTGATTCAAAGAGGACGCAGGCAAATGGTGGAAACAGAACACAGATTTGTACACAGAGGTATGCGAGCCTCGCATTGAAATTTGTGCAGCCTCAATTGCCTCAATTGCTTATGCACTACTGACCCGTATACAAACGCAATATGGACTTGAAACGCACAGGTGCACAATGAGCAAGCCTTCTATCAGGAGCTGAACGGAAGCAACAAAGCATTCATCGCCGTAGGTGCGTAATTACTAGGTAATCTTGGCACGCAAGGTGCATGAAAGTTCCCAAATTGGTAAGGTTCGGAGCCTGCAGGTACAGGGAAAGTGAAGTGCCGGTGCAGACACTGTTGATGTGGCAAGTGGGATGCAAAATGAAATGTCTCTCTTTTCTTTCCTTGCTGTGTTTCTTTCTCAGCTTCTTCTGCAGTATTGCTACAAGGTTCAGCCATTCGGGCCTTGGAAGCATGGTTAACACTCGTTTCACACACGACTAGGGTTGGCCAGAATTGTACACATACACCGTAGATGACTGTATATTTGGTAATTTCCCTGCCAAAGTTACCGTATATACACCGTATAATCCTGGCCAATCCTACACGTTTGGCCTCAAAATGCTGGGATGCCTTTTAAAGTTACTAGCCTTTGTAGTTAGGGTCGAACAGAAAAATACGTTTACATTTGCCCTGTTTTCACATCCCTGAAATAATAAGCATCCCCCTCGGTGAGCCCCCTAGGTGAGCATGTGACTACTAACCCGCCTTATCAGGATGAATCTAGAGCATGCAAGCTGTCGGTGCATATGTGCACGTACGACACATCGAATACAAACCTTAGTTCTTTTCAGCTCTCCTGTACAAACAGAGTGATTTACCCCCGATTCTTGACGGACAAAAGCAGATTAAGCCAAAAGCGTTTACAAGGAATGTGTGTTGTACTGTACTGTATCATTTTGTTATATGGCAAAGAGCCCTAAATTGTACATCAACCCTTGCACGTTTACACTGCACTTGAATTTCCACTGCTATTGCAAGCTCGACCCTAATTGAACCATGTAGAGTGGTTCGCCCCTTGGTGCGCGGGGTGCCAGAAAAGCTACCCAGAGATCTGCAAAGTGCTTCGGGCATCCGAAAACGTGCGGCAGGGCATCAAATTCTTGAAGGTGGGAGGAACATGGGGCATCGCTGAATTTCCCAGATTCACACTAAGTTGGTTTCCAACTTCTCACATGCGCACACACACACACACACACACGTGCATACACGCACACACACGCACAAACATGTGCATACACACTCGTTTACACATAATCCTTGCTCAGGTAAATGTGGAGGAGCTGCCAAAGCCGCTTGTCAAAGCTCAGGTATGAACGGATGTCGAGGCAAGAAGAAAAATCTAATTAAATGCCTTCTAGTTTGCAATACCTGAATGCCTTTGCCTCATCTTGCCCAAAAATTTATCAGCCTTCTGCTTGACAACATGTCAGTGATATGGGCTGCACAATTTTAAAGCACCGTATCAATTATCAATGCTTGCAGGGCGTCTCTGCTCTTCCCCGAATGAGCATTTACAGAGCACCTAGCACTTTAAACTCCGAGCCTTTTAGCGACGCCAATCCTCCACGGCCATGTGCCGTGCTGGACACGCCTTTCAGCAAAATCAAGAACCTCAAGCAGGTGGGATCATACCTTTATTTTCCTAGTCCAAATAACACATTTGCCCAGCATGATGGACCTCTATTCAAACCAGTTATTCAGAGTTAGCTAATCAAAACTATTCAGACCAGCACGATGGACCACTATTCAGACCATGGCTGCAAACAAGAGGCACGTAACCCTTACGCCGTTGTCCTGATTAAGGAATGTATTAAGGAATATACCTCTTTTTGTAGGCACATTTCTTGCACAAACAAGCATGAAGCTGTTTGCAAGGCTCCAGACAGATATCTAGCCCCCTCAATCTGATACACAACTCACTCCACCCCAGCTTCTCATTACGTTACCCACCTTATTGTGTTTCAGAGCCTCACGACAATCATCAGCAACCCAGGCGCAGCCTTTGCAGTTGATCCAAACGGATTCATCATGACAACGGGGCCTGCGCTCTCCCCCGAGCAGCTGGATAAGGTGGGCAAAAGGACAACATTGGCGTTCCTTTCTTCAGTCAGTACCTACGTGGACAACATTGGCACTCATGATCCATCATTGGCTCTAAAATCTTTATTCGATTGAAGGCATTTCCTCCTAAGTTTGCACTGCACGTTTGTATGCAACCCTTTCTTGCTTCTATCATGGACAGCACCTGCTCTATAAGCACGAGTCTCCCAAGGACGCCTTTTCACTGCTCTACAGGCGGCAGCAAAACGGAAGGCAGATGTTGCAGAGCTTGAAGCTGGAAGCGCTGGCATCTTTGAGAAGCTCAGGAAGTCAGCAGGTGTATGTCCTAAGTCTTTCTTGGTTGCTGACCTTTTCGCTGTGGCTTTTCAAAATGTATGCACTGTTGACTCAGGTTTATAGACTTAATAAGCTGGGCTGTCTTTTTTGGTACGATTGTTATGTAGCACACTTAAATGTTATTGGCAAGTATTTTGACCATAAAACTTTTATGCACAGGCACGCCACCTTTTGGCTTCCCTCATCTCCACCTCTCACTTTTCACTTCCGTTTACCCTCTCTAGGTATCAGCCCAAAGGCTGGCACCCCCAATCCTTCTGCCTCTGCTCCTGCCCCAGCTGCAAATCCTGCTCCCGCTGCTCCCGCTGCTGCTGCTGCTCCTACTTCAAACCGCTCTCCTGCACGTGGAGACAGCAATGGAGCCAGCTCCAGCTCCAGCACTAGCACAAGCTACCTGGCACCCTTTGTTCGCCAGTATGGGGAAGCCTTCACAAAGGCCCGAAATGAATTCCTGGACAGGTGTGGACTGGCTTTTTATCACTGAAAGCTGGCCATGTGCCAGTCTTTTACACAAACGTGTTGTTTTCTTGATTCAATGGAGGAAAGCTTGATCTGCTCAAGTGTGCTTCCAGCGGAGCTGCACTGCTGCTATTGCAGCCCTCCTGCTTTTTTTGTGAGACGCATGATGATGTTTCAGTTGATTTTTGCAGCAGCAGGCATTCTTGACAATTTCTGGCGTAAAACAGACCAAATTTGAATTCCTGAATTCTTAAATCCATTCTCAGATGAAACTGCCAAAAATTCCCTTCTTCTTCAACCTGTTGTGTGACCTTTTTGTTAACTTAGTTGGCATCTCTGTTGTTGGCCCCCTGTTGCTAGCAGAACAACACACATTACTGCTATGTGCAAACTGACCTGCAGGCATCATGATGAGTACGGATACTCAGGACAAATCGATGAGCTGTACCCTAAAGAAGTAGGCGTGCGCATGAAGCCCTTGAAGGACGGCCAGCTGCAGCAGCATTATCTGGTGGGTAGGCAGGTAGTGTGTCCATTTTTGGTTTGCCTCGTATGATGCATGTCGTGTACACCTGTCTGGTGTGTGTGTGTGTGTGTGTGTGTGTGTGTGCGTGTGCGTGTGCGTGTGCGTATGTGTGTTTGTGTTTGTGTGCTGAAATGATGGTTCTGCATGCTTAGTGGTTGCCTTGAGTACCGAGCTGTTGCTCAAAACTACACGAGTTGCAGGAGCTAGGATCTCCTTGTCTCTAACACAGAACTAAAACTAGGACTAGGACTAGGACTCGGACTGGGACAGAACCAATTATCTGTTAAAATCAGCTCCTTGGTTTAAACAAAAACTAGGATGACACATTTTGTAGAACCTAGAAACCATTGTCTGTACCTGTGTTCTCATCTACCTTGCCACCTCTGTAGGACTACACGGGTTCCTCTGTCTACACCCAATCCCAACTGGCCGCCATATTTGAGGAGCTGAGCACAAATATGTTTGGAAACCCACACTCCCAAAACCCCTCCTCCTCCCTCAGCTCAGACAGGATTGATGAGGTATGTGGGCCACCTTCCACCCATGCTGCCCAATGTGCCAATGTGATTGCACATTTGCATCACACTGCTGAGGTGCTGAGCAAAACAATCAATCTGAAATGCGTGTCCACCAGGCTGCAAGGCTGCGACAAAGATTGTAAACTCCCCAAGAAAAAGCAAGCACTAATGTACAATCACAACTGCAATCATTGTGTTGGTTCAAGCCTTTTGCAGGCACCGTGCACATGCAAATTGCTGGTGTACATACGCATGCACAAGTGTATGTGTGTACGTAAACAAGCCTTCCTCATACCTGCCCAACCCTCTGCTGAATAATGTTGAACACCAGAGTACTTGCAAACATATATGCATCATACATTCTCCTACCAGTACTGTTTTTTGTCCATTTCCTTGCACTCCACTGTGACACTAAGGTGTGTATACGTTCAACGCACTACTTTTTTTCACCTACCTATATCCTTGCACTCCGCTGTCACACGAAGGTGCGTATGCGCATCATGCGTCACTTCAATGCGGACCCAGCTGATTGGCAGCTCGTTTTTACTCGTTCAGCCACGGGTGCGCTCAAAATGGTGGGAGAGACGTTCCCTTGGAGCAGTGACTCAATGTTCAGGTAGGTAAGGAGCATGTATGTGTATGTGCGTGTGGGTATGGATTCCTGTGTGTTTGCAAGACATTTTGCAAGAATTGGGTACACGCTTGTGTGTGTGCACAATTGCATGCAAGACATTTTGTTCTAATATTTGCTAAGCACTGTGAGTAAACAATCAAAAGCTGTTGAAAGGCACTCCTGCGGTCAGTGGAACAGTGTTTATTGTGTGCTTGTCTACTTCCTTCAGGTACCTGCGGACCAATCACAACAGTGTGCTGGGGATTCGTGAATATGCATTAGAGCATGGAGGCTCCTTCCAGGTGTGCAGTACTTCCCTCACTTTCTGTCCTGTTTTTCTTTGCTTGTGCATGCTCTAGTGGCTGAATTCCTTTACCTTTTCACACCCTCATCTCTCTCTCTCTCTCTCTCTCTCTCTCTCTCTCTCTCTCTCTCTCTCTCTCTCTCTCTCTCTCTCTCTCTCATATATATATATATATATATATATATATATATATGTATCTTATTGATGTATTACGTACCCAAACATCTTCTTTCCTTTTTCCTTTCCTTATCGCGGTGGAGGAGCTTTACGGTACTCGGTACCAAAGTGGCTCCTTTCCCTTAATTAATGTGGGGAGTGGCTTTCACTGCCTGCTTATTTTTTTCATTTTCTTTTTCGTACCCAAACATCTTCTTGGAGGGTGTTGTGCACTCGTCACCGTGATACAGAAATATATTGAGAGTGGACACCACCCTTTTTTTAAATACTCATCACTGATTTGTAGATTGCCCCCCTTCACATCTTCAGTACACAGTGTGCACCTTGCCCTGCAGCCCACCTGTCATAATGACACAAAACCTCAAACCTCTGCTTTTGCAGGGTGCACCTTGGCCTCTGCCATCGCTGCAGAGCTCTCTAAAGGCAAGCCCCTGCTTGAAGCTGTGGGAGCAGCATCCCAGTATCTGCATGCAGCTCTGTGGTAGGTGTGCTGTTAGTTGTGTGTGTACAGAAGTGTGTGTGTGCTTCATATAAACCACTGCCAGGAGCTGTTGGAGAAGCATTTCAACACCGAACTGACTGTGCTGATAGACTGTGCTGATCATTATGGGTTGGTGCACCTTCCTTTCCAATTGTAAGAGGTTTATGCTCCCTTCTCTGTAAGTCCACGCAGCTTTGTGGACTGCCTTTGAATCGTGCCAGTGGTCGAGAGTTATACGTGAAAGAGTTAAAGGAAAAAAACTACGCAGGCAGTGAAAGCCACTCCCCACATTAATTAAGGAAAAGGAGCCTCTTTGGTACCGAGTACCGTAAAGCTCCTCCACCGCGAAAAGGAAGGAAAAATCGATGGGGATCAGGAGGGTTGCAGGCTTGGCCTGAAACCGGCTCCTGATGAGAGTTAGTTAAACAATACACCTGCATTCTTGAAATAAAATGATTGTGCCTTTAATTACAAAGTACACACGCGCCATGTTGCTACAGTTCTTCAAGGGTTTGTTCATGTGCGGCGCTGGCTATTGCAGGCCTGTGTGCCTTTCCTTATACAGACAGCTCTTTGGAGCTGTTTTTTGTGCGTCAAATGCGTGCCAATGTACGTTTGCTGAATCTGTGTGGGATCTTTCTTGCTCATGTCACATGAGTTGCATGAGGGGTAGATGCTGAACCCCGCAGTCTGTTGCAACAGGGTCCCACGCTAGGTATCTGCAAACACCCCTCTGACTCCCCTCTTCAAGCTCTTTCACTCTTGTGTTCCATGATGCAGGCACAGCAGAAAAGCGTGCAATGGGAGTGGGCCTCAGCGGCCCTTCGATCACTCACCCCCCTCTCAAAACTCGTTCACTATTGTGCTCCATGACGCAGGCACAGCAGAGGAGCGAGCATCGGTAGTGGGCCTCAGCGACCCTTCAACCACGGCTGGATGCTCTCTGATTGGCAAACGCACAGGTAAGTGGGTTAGTGCAATAGAGGCTGCTTCTTACAAAAGAGCTGGCCTCAAAACGTCACACCAATCTATATCACGATTGCTCATCACAGACAGCAATTGCATGTGTGAATTAGTGAATGGTGAACGTATCGAAGCACCCTGTAAGAGAGCTGCTAGTATGGCAGCAAACAACTGTGCCCAACTGTCATCTAATCTCGGCTAGTTACTCTGCTAACCAGACAAACCCATCTATGTCAGAGAACATGAGTTAGACAGTCCAGGGAAAGACAGAGCAAAAATCAAGGACCACGTGCTTGTACAAAGTACAGCCGCCTCCGTAATCTGTATGTCACACTTGAAATGATCTAAACACACTTTCTCCAGCTTTGCTCCAGGTGCCCCTCCTGCAGTGCAGAAGGCATGGACCACGAACTTGATACCCATACCAATCAACTAATGATTGCGTTTGCTTTCTGTTATATAAATGTACGTAATTGAAACACATCTGCTCTATCACACTTCAAGTACCCCTCCTACAATGCAGAAGGCATGGACTATGAACATACACCAATAATGTTTGGATTTTAGTATTTGCTTTCTGTGACACACATTTACGTAATTAAAACACACCTGCTTTATCGCGCTTCAGGTACCCCTCCTACAGTGCAGAAGGCATGGACCAGCAGAGAGCAGATGCAGGATTCGTGAGGCGCTCCCTGTGCCTGTACGCCGTCACCGACCCTGATCTCAACAAAAAACAGGGCAGGTTTGTGGCTGCGTATGCACGCGTGTCTGTGCAAGCATGCGTGCCTTCATTTATACGTTGTGTAATCTGTATCTGTCAATGTTTCAAGTCTCAAGCCTCGGCATTATGCATACTTGGTCATATGTGTTGCGTATCTGTGCGTACCTATCCTCATTTGTCTGTAAGCATGTGTGGACTACTGTGTTTGTGTTTGTATAATGCCCTTATTACGTACTCATGTGTTTGTATACTTTGTGTGGGCTACTGTGTTATGTGTTGCATATCTGTGCGTACCTATCCTCATGTGTCTGTAAGCATGTGTGGACTACTGTGTTTGTGTTGTGGAATGCCCTTATTACGTACTCATGTGTTTGTGAGCTTTGTGTGGACTACTGTGTTATGATTTGCGTATCTGTGCGTACCTACCTTCCATGTGTCTGTAAGCATGTGTGGACTACTGTGTTTGTGTTTGTGTAATGCCCTTATTACGTACTCATGTGTTTGTGAGCTTTGTGTGGACTACTGTGTTATGTGTTGCATATCTGTGCGTACCTATCCTCATGTGTTAAAGTATGTGTGGACTACTGTGTTTGTGTTTGTATCTTTACGTGCCTTTGTATTTTTTTGCTTTATTTTGCTTGTCTTGTGCGCTCCATGCAATCTGCTGTGTGGTCATAAGAGTGAATGGGTTTGCTTTATATTTTATACTGTCCCTGTGAGTCACAGGCTTTGCTTTCAGCTAAAGGTGTACACTAGTACCTAGACCTATGTGCACCTAGTCCTATGTACACTACTGCCTAGTCCTATGTGCACTAGTACCTAGTCCTACGTGCACCTAGTCGTATGTGCACTAGTACCTAGTACCTATGTACACTAGTGCCTAGTCCTATGTGCACTTGTACTTATCCTATGTGCACTAGTACCTAGTCCTATGTGCACCTAACCCTACGTGCACAGTGCTTGTATGCAGCCCTTCCTTGCTTTACTTGCAACCCTCTAACTAGTTGTTTTATTTATACAGCTTAAAACATTGATGTGCAATAGAGACAGGGCAAGATTTGCTGCATCCACAGCTGCCAGAACCAAAAGAGGGGAAGAATCGGCTGCCTGAATACATCTCAGCACCTTGACTTCTTGATCACAACATTTCTCTATTTTCAATTTGCTGTCAGGTGCTATCTCTACGCATGTGTGCGTTGCCTCCAATGTAACAAATAGTGCATGTGTATGTATGTATGTGTGTGTGTGTGTGTGTGCGTGTGTGTGTGTGCGTGTGTGTGTGTGTGTGTGTGTGTGTGTGTGTGTGAACCCCAATGTCTCAAGGACTACACGTGACAGCATGGTGCAGAGAGCAACAAGGTTGTGGTGAGAAGCTTGTGATCAGAAGCTTGCTCATCACAACCTTGTTGCTCTCTGCACTATGGCTGTCAAGTGCAGACACAGCTGCAAATGCAAGAGGCGCCACAACTGCAAGATCTCACAAGGAAACGGAACAAATACTTGATCAAGTGGGAGGGATACGCATTGTGGGAGGGCTACCCATTGTGGGAAGGAAACAGGTTGTTATTTGAGAGCACCACTTAGTGGTCGAGTTTGCTGGGCGGGGAAACCAACTACACAGCTGGCGGTTCAGAGGCCCTCATCAGCCCCAACTGCATTCGTGTGTTTATCCCATTGCTTTACAGGTTAAGCCCTGCGCACAGCGCTTTTAACCCCTTACATATTCTTATGTGTAGGTCGCTGCTAGACGCAGTCACGGCCGCACTGGCAGGGGGCGCAACAATGGTGCAAGTCAGAGAAAAGGGAGTCAGTGGGGGTGCCTTCTTGAAGGAGGTCCAGTCAGTGTTGCAGGTAGGTATGTCGTAGGCGTGGTGATAAGCGAGAGAACGTAATGAGAAGGGTTGGCCAGAACCATATATATGGACATGCGGTATACGATGTATATATGGTATTGTTTGCAGGGATTTCATCGGAAATAGATCACATACGGCGTATGCATATGATTCTGGCCAACCTAAGTAATCCACACCATGAGTTTAAGGTTGTTGCAAACAAGGAGCAAAGTTGTTGCAAAAGATGGCATGAGCCTCGCTGTGAAAGGTGTTAGATGTATGATGTGTAGCAAGGTTACTGGGGGCTGCACGCAACCAATGAGCAGGGATGTTACGAGATATGGCAGAGGTGAGGTTGACTGCAGATGAGTGGTGCACATGTCTCCAGGGTAAGAAGGCTGGAATACGTCATGCAGTCAGTGCTATACAGCGAATGGTATACAACTGCAGGAGCAATTTTCACCCCGGAAAAACAGCACAGAACATCACACAGTAGGCTCTAGCAGCCACCTGTTGCTGCAAATGATTGGAAGATCAACGTAATGTCCAGCAACCTCCAGAAAGCAACAGCATTCATGTGTGCACTGCGCATTCAAAGCCAATTACCTGTGGCCTGCAAAGCCAGGTTAAAGTAATTCCAACATATTTCATAAAAATAAGAAACAGGACGCAGTGCCACTTGTCCAAGCATGGTTACTATCTGTGCTCACCAGGGTTGTTCAGTTTGAGGTTTGTCCAAAAGTTCGGGTTTGCAAACTTTCACGCATTTTAATGAATTTTAAAAGTGCCGTTCGGAGTTCGGTCAAATTTCGACGAACCTATAAGAGTTTGTCGAACTCTACAGCATGCTTCCGTCAAAATTGCAAGGGACAACAGTTCAGTCCCACTCTTTCCTTGCAAAAAAAATAACATGTTTAGATATTATTAATAATAATTAAATATATATATATATATGAAATATGATGTGATCTATATCAGGCCAAAAATTTTCCTTGGTCTTAAGGCCGAACTTGTCACACATTTATGAAGTGCTAAGGATTTATACAACGCGGCACTTGCACTGCACCTTAAGGTTCTCCTTTTGTTGCTCTACAATGATGACATGGTCTCATTCCGGCCCCCTTTTCCCCCTATAATTGTTTATAAACATATACAAGTTTTGAAGGTGGGAGGAGGAGCCCAAGGGCCCGTTTCCCAAAATTGCACATCGAACCCTTCAAACAGTTCGAGGGTTCTAGAACTTTTACAAACTTTATTGAACCCTTGCTCCCAAAAGAACGAACTGAACAACCCTGGTGCTCACTCTAATGCACACACACACACATGCACACATGCACAAAACGTGAATGTACGTGCACACACACACACATACACACATACACACACATACACACACATGCACACATGCGCAAAAACGAATGCACACGTAATGTGCACTTTCACACACGCATGCACACACAGACACACACTCACACTCACACACAAATACACACAGGTATGTCGTAGTGCTGGTGTGCCTCTCATCGTTAACGACCGTGTGGACGTTGCCCTTGCAGCTGGGCCTGATGTTGGTGAGTTGGAATATAAATCCATTTCGCTAACTAGTATAGCATATAACCAGTGCATATTTATCAAATTGACACAAATTGCTACCTGTGCTTATGTCTGGCACTGATACCTGGTAGGATTCAATTTCAAGTTCATGAAACTTCGAATTTCCATTTGCTCCACATATATATTTGCTTCCCTTTAGTGTTGATCTTGTTGTGGGGAGGCTGCAAACCAGCATTGCATAAGACACCGCCTTTGACCACTTGCCTGGCTTTGCTCAAAAGTAAAAAATCAACCTCAAGTCAGGAGGCCTTAGGAAGTAAAATTTTTAAGCGGCATGTCTACTTTTTGATTGAAAGATTGGGTAATTGGAATCCTGAGGTCGAGAGCTATTGATTAATATATATATATATTATACGGGTCGAATTGGGGAGGGG
>Ga0307960_1000756_pt1 | contig 18151 bp, 17 predicted proteins | sample OrgLakmetagen542_FD_201832 | JGI IMG/M metagenome (GOLD analysis project Ga0307960, IMG submission 201832) | Saline water microbial communities from Organic Lake, Antarctica - #542 | ecosystem: Environmental > Aquatic > Non-marine Saline and Alkaline > Saline | place: Antarctica: Organic Lake... | reverse complement strand
TGTTGGGCAGGGCCAAGAGGAGGGTTCTTGTTTGCCTGCTTGTGCTGATGACACCACAAGCCAGGGCCACACGCAGCTGAGCGCGCAACACCAACCAGAGTGCATGCCCATTCGTAAGGGGGTGGGTAGTGCCGTTGAGTTGAGCGTTGATGCAACGAGCATGTGCGCAACAGGGTCTCCCTCCGCTGCACCAATCCACAGCTCTGAACAAGATCAGGGGCGGCAAGAAGGGCAGCAGCAGGAGAACGTTCAGCAGCAGCAACGGCAGCAGGGGCGGGAGAAAGAGCAGCTGCAGGAGAATGGGATACCAATGCAGGGAGACAAAAGGCAGCAGCAACTGCAAGATTGGGAGCAACAAGGAAAACAGCAGCAGCAGGGGCAGGAGCATGGGGATAAGCAGCAGCGGCAGTGTCAGCAGCAGCAACAACAACAGCAGCAAGAAGCACAGACCCCTCCGTGGCCTGCAGCAAAGCAAGTACAGCATGACTCCTTGCAAAATAGCATGTGCTTCAACCTGAACTTGTTACCTTGGCACAAGGTGAGTTTGTGTGTGTCTGTGTGTGTTTGTGCTTTTATCTCAACCACTTGCTGTGTTTAGTGACTGGAGCCACATCCAAGGCGTAAAAAGGGGCAGAAAAGATGTACTTGCACTGGCAGTGATACTTCTTCCCACATTAGATAAACAGTGTTGGAATGCAGCATTCCAGTGAACCCAGCTGTATTAAATTGCAATTAAGAACTCTAAAACACAGCATCCTATGATATGTTTCATGCAGGTGAACGTGGACTGCCACAACTACCATGCTCATGTGAGTGGCTTGCACACAAAAAAAGCGATCAATTACGTTAATCTCTTTAGATATACACAAAAGTATGGTAGTTTTATCTTTATAGAGCAAGCTTCAAGTGGCACAAAGCAAAAAACGAGGTCTGCAGCTGCAACCCCTCATCAGAACTCCTGTCTCAATTCTGCAGGCAGCGATTGTTGTGCGCAGCTCTGCCCGGTTTGGAGCTAGCCATGGACATATTCTAGAGTATTGCATTAAACAGATGCAGGAGCTGTGATCAGAAGCATAGGCGGATGCCTGCATGTCAAACTGGATGCATGGTCACGCGCCCGTCCGACATGTCATTTCTTTTTGTCCGAGCTGTGATCAAATGGGTAGTAGGATGCCTGAATGTCATAAATACATACTCAGTCATGTGCTCATCCAAACTTCATTTCTTTTCGTCAGGATTTTGGCAAGAAAACTTGTGTGAGTGATTGAAGAGTGTCAATTTTGACACTGCCAACTGGTATGTTTTCACTGCCTGCATTCTTAATGTTTTACAGCCTTCCTTGGTAAGCAGGGTCAACCAGAGACCACAAGCTTACGGTGCACTGGTTGTCATGATCCAGTGCTCAATAGCGTGGGCATTTTGTATGAACGTGCTATATGGATAGCAAAGAAACCTTAAGGTGTACGGCCCTAGCCAGCCAGCAAGTAAGCCCTAACTGTAGGCCATCATCACCATTTTTACTTCTTTTATAACAGGCCGGGAAAAATTGAAGAGAGGGGTTCTCCTGTCTGTTTCTTCTTTTTGATGAGTGCTATGGTATATTTTATATTTCAAGGTTAATTTGTGTGTCAATAGCTTAATATATCAGTCATGGTTAGGATGCATGATAGATATCAGTTCGATTATTAAATTTGAGCAGGTCATATGTGACATTTTTGTGCCTCCTTCTATCAGGACAATTCGTTGTTCTTCTGGTCGCAGGTACTCACAGATTAACCAAGTAACATGTGTGCTCCCGTTATTTTATTATGCCCTCTTTTTCTCTCTTATGCCCTTCAATTTCTGCTACTCAATGAGCTACAGCAGTTGTTATTTGCTTCATTTATGCGTGCCTTTTTGTCCCTTGATTCCCCTGCTTTTGAGTGCTCTGTTCTGCTTTCAGCTTTCCTACTGCCAATCTCACCACCAACAGGAATTTAATTTAAACATGGCAATTTTCATGCTGTGTATTCACTGTGCCAGCAAGTCAAGGGTGTAAAGAAGTACAATTTTAGGAGCGTGCACGCAGACACCAAAATCACTGACAAATAGCGGATGAAACACGTATGTTGTTTTGGAGTTTGCACCATCCATGGACAGATCTGCCCAACATTCACTGGAGGTAAGAAGGTCACCTAAGGAAATTCTGTTGGGTTACAAGTTACAAGGTTACAAGGGTTACAAAGAGAGGCCCCAGCACTTATGGTGTGGAATTTGACTACAGTTTACAGCTTACAGATACATTTTTTTTACTACAAGGAGCAGTGCATACGGGTTTGAGCCAGTTCCAAAAATAATGGTCGAATCGAAATTGCGAAAGTGGAATGAAGTCGTATCTGCGCTCTCTCGATCATGCTGGCTGACATCACTACAAGAAAATTTTCTTTTGCAACAGACCCATTTGCTCACGAAATTTGGAGAAATTCGGAGGCTTTTTGGAGCGGTTGAAATTGCAAGAGTATAATCGGGGCAGAGTGGAAGTTGTGCAAATGCCCGGCGAGAGAACTACTTTATTGTAATTGAGCAATAATTTATTAACAAATAATCAAGATGTTGACGTCCCGACTGGGGAGCACCGCAGCACACAGGTCTTGCTTGAGGTCATGCTCCGGTTCTCGCCCAGTGGTATCCAGCAGGAGGCTGGTCCAGCCCGTCCAGGCTAAGGTGTGCTGCGGGCGGTCTGTTGCTGCTGAATCGTGTGTCCACATTTTTGCGGGTACTATGGGCTTGCAAGACAGAGCACTCGCCGAAGAATTGCGTGCAACATTCTCATAGTTGCGAGGTGGCACAGCGACAGGATGCCCGACACACTGAACCCTTAAACTGACGCACAATTGTGGTGGCGCAGTTCAACCTGGCCCCCGTCGTGGACTCCTTTGCTAAAGAGAACATGAAGGCTGAAGTCCCAAAGCCCAACATCGGGGACACCGTGCGGCTGGTGGGTCGTGGTTTGGGGTGTTGGGGTTGGGTGGGTTTGTATGAAGGAACGGCACCTGTATACTCGCTGCACCACCTCTGGTTGCCACAGGAGAGACACCTTGTGGTGCACAGGGGTCTGTGTTGCTGGGATGGAAGTGTAAAGCAACATCACCTTTTATGCACGCGTGACTGGGGCGCCGTTCAGGCAACATCTAAGGGCTCTCGCTTGTTTTCCAGCCTTGGTTAGGTGCATAGGATCCTGGCATCACATGCTGGGGGGGTACTACCAGTTCTGTCAAATACAACTGTCTGAGCTGCATTTGAGCGCCTTGTCCCAAAAGCCTGAGGCGTGCTCGTTTCAACAGCTTGCACAGAGAAAGTAGGTGCTGATAGCTGAAATGAAAAGAAGGATGCGCTAAGTATACTGTAAACACCTCCTCACAGGGTCTGCGAGTCATTGAGGCCAAGGGAAAGACACGTACACAGACACTGGAAGGCGTCATCATCGCAGAGAGTGGCAGTGGCATCAACAAAACCGTGAGTTTGCTCGCGCCTAGAAGGGCAAGAGTAGCAGCTGCTGTTCACACTGGTGCATATGTGTGAAATAAGATGATGGAACAACTGATTAATTTCAGGAGGGTTTCCAATGTGTTTGTTGCATTGTATTCAGCACCAAAAATTGCCATTCAGCTCTTGATGATTAATCAGCCAGCAAATCCCTTTTTGCTAAGTTGACGTTCCCTAGAAGTTTGACCTCTCCAAAGAAGTGTGCATAATTTGCTCAATGGCGCCTTTGCAGATTACATTCCGGAGGATGTTTCAAGGAGTGGGGATTGAGCTTATAGTGCCTATCCACTCCCCCGTGCTGCAAACAATAGAGGTGACGCGCAGTGGGCGCGTTAGGCGCGCCAAATTGTACTACTTGCGGGAGCGCATCGGCAAGGCTGCCAAGCTTAAGGAGATTGTGGAGGGCGCCAAGAGCACGGTGAGTCTGCTTGACAATCGATGTGGGCTGGATAAAGCCTTTTACAACGTTGTTGGATTGTTTACAACGTTATTGGATTGAAAGACTGAAATGCTTGGTTCCAATAATGAAGCAAGTCAGACATGTACAGGAGGAGCTATTACTAACATACATTCAACTCAGACAGCGCACCCCCCTTTCACACGCGCGCACACACACACACACACACACACACACACACACACACACACACACACACACACACACACACACACACACACATACACACACACACACACAAAGACAGACACGTGTACACTGTTGTACATTAATGTCTGCAGAGGCCCACAGCACGAAAAGTGAAGAAGGAGGCTGCAGCTGCCGCTGCTGCCAAGTCAAAGTAAAAGGATTCATGATTATTTTTAGTACAGATGGGATTCCTGTCGCTTCATTTCCATTGAGGAAAAGATGAAACCCCGTTTCACTTTGGCAACCATGTTTTTTTGTATGTTTGGGCGGTTGCATTCCTGTCAGCATTTTTATTGGCTCTCTCTCGAACTTAGCTGGGATTTGTGTCCATATCTTTTCACCTCTATTCTATGAGCCGCTTCGAGCTCTTTGCCTGGAAGCACGTGTAAAAATGTGGAGTTAGGGACAAAAAAGTGCTGCATTGTCATGTTGCCTGTGCAACTTGAGGATGCACATCAGCACAATCGTTGTAACTTAGCACCGACAGGTTCGAGACTTCGTAATGATTGAGATTATTGGCTTACCTATTGACTCTAAATTGAAGCAATGTGCCGTCAAGACAACCTCTCTGACAAGTGTTCTGCCTGCCTTTCAAGGGGTTACAAGGATGGCCTGCAGCCCATGACTCTGGCTGATGGCAATTGGCTGGTGAAACAAAATCAACCAGTGTCGAAAATAGAAACTAAATCTGACACAACCTTTCAATTAGTGAAAGTTTCGAAGGGTGACCAGGCAAACAGCAAAGCAATTAATTGAAACCAGATAGTGTAAATACTTCCGGCATGGATTAGAAAAGGATGTTTTGTGTTCTGCACCCCCCAATGGATGCAGAGACACACAACATCCCACCTGGAGAATAAAAATAAGAGAAGCGTTTCAGTGGGGATCAGGTGGTTGGGAGGAAAAAGCCTGCACACCATCAGGAGTGTTGCTCATATATTATTTGTGGGGGTTGTATTCAATGTCTCGTCTCATCTGTATAATTTTTGTTGCGGATCTGATTGCATGTAGGCTTAATTTTTTCATGAGTGCCATGGCATGCAGACCAGTAGCTAACCCCAAGGCTGTGGAGTGGGTTCCTTGTGTGGCTGCTGTAAATGGTGCCTGTTGCTCCTAGCAGGATGGTGTGAACTTCTTTCTTGAAGGGTCTGTTTGCGGTGTCCGAGTAAGCGAGGCTTTTGCAGGCTTATGGGGCAAGTGTCTACACAGTACATATATGTTGTTATATAATTCCAATTAAATGTATATCGCGTTTGTTTGGTTGCATGTCTCTTGGTTTGATAGCCAGGGGGGGTATGGATTGGCAGCGCCATCTGCTAGGTTATCATGGGCAACTTTTCTTGCATTATTGGCAGACCTAGTTTGATATGTGTTTGTTAAGTTTCGTTTGGGGCGTGGATGCTGGGTCAAAGTAACTGTAATTGCATCTGGCTTGCTAAATTTCCGTCCCTGTTGTGCACTCCTGAGATTGGAAGCAAGGTAAGAGCCAGGTTGGGTTCATACTTATTTGTGTCTCTTCTGAAGGGCATATAATGCCTTATTGCATCATTTTTCCACGACTGCCTACGTCTGCTTGTGCTAGCAGGCATGCACCCTGTGTACCTTGTTGGATCGCTTTTATAATCATTCGTCGACGCTGGACGCCCAGCAGCGTTGTGCCTGTTAATAACCATTTTATTTATATTGGGATGACGACTGCAGCCTGACAGTCAAGTTTTTGGCAGATGGGGCAAATTGGTGGGCCATCTAAATGGTTGCACTGAGCGGCACGCTTGTGGTGTATATCAAATCCGTGTGGCAGAGCATGACATTTTCTTTTCTCCAGAGGTGACACTTGCATTTTGCCAAAATGAGTTACTTATGCCTTCTTGACAATGCCTTCCTTGATCAGTTCTTGGTATTTGTGTAGCACTTTGTGGACTGATGGTTTGAAACCTTTATGATTTAGGACAAAGTTTGTGTTGGATATGCATGTGTGCTTTTACAGCATCGAGATCTGACAAAATAGAGAGCCTTTCTGCTGAAGGCCCTGGTTGGCTGGTGTTAGGAGTATCTCGTAGGCAAGCTGGGGAGTTTTCCACCCTTGCTGGCCAGAAAATGGATGAGTGGGGATTGGCGTCAGTGTCAATGTGCATATCATGGCCACTTTGATTTTCTGCAGAGCACTTTGCTATGGCATCAGCGCACTCGTTCCCTAGGATGCCAGCATGAGCTTTAACCTTGCTTGTTGTAAAGATGAATGGTGTCTTTAGATTGTTGGATGTAGTGTACGATGGTCGCGCTGGGGGTAGAGGATGCTATTTCTTATTTGCTTATTTGCCATAGGGCTTACATAGAGTTTACATTTATTTGCCTTAGTGCACCAGCCAGCGCTGTCTGTCGCGATATGGGTGTGTTCATTTATCAAAGCAGCAGCAATTCCTTCTAGCTCGGCTCTGATTATGGTAAGATGAAGCTTGTCCCTCCAGGATTTACTGTGGTGATTCTGTTGGATTGAGGGTGGTAGACTCCAGCTCCAATAGACTGAGATCCATTTTCTTTGTTTGTAATACAACTCCATCTGTGAAGGCCCATTCTTTCCAGTTAGGGGCCTTGAGTTCTAGCAAGCACTTTTGTTGCATATGATGGGAGGGGACCTGGCTGTGTAATGTATCGCTTACGTCGCCAACATTTGCACTGATAACTGTGTTTCTTGAGTCTTTGGGGAGCCTACATGTTTTTGCCTTTCTTGGCAGTATCCTTTCAGTTGGTGGTTCATGAAAAAGTATGGTGCCTGCGTTTCTAAGATTTCAGATTGCCGCTGGTGATAGGTTTTGCTTTATTTTCTCTAACCAAGATGGGTTGTCTGTGATAAGTTGCTCCCTGGCAGCTTTGTTCCAGATTATTAAGATGCGTATGCCCCATCATGCTGCTTAAGGCAGGGGTGGTGTTTTGCTTTGCTGATATAGGAGTGGCATGTAGCGCACTTTGATCTGGGATATTTCCAAAAATAGTGCAAACATCCTTGTTGTCAGTGCAGGTTTATTTTGTGAAAAGCGTTGTTGCTGTTTTCCATCCAGTTTGGGAGCAGTAGGAAGTTAGTGGTTGCCTCTTGGTTATTCAAGGCAGATGCGGTTGCATGTTGAACTACTTTAAGCATGTGTTTATCGTCATACATCGGGTGGCAGATGGAGAAACCAGTGAACTGTGTGGAGAAAGCATCTGTTCCGGAATCAAAAAGCCCCTCTTGGATGGGCTGTCAAGAATTCTTGAAGCCCTGGTACAAATTAGAAGTGAGGCCATTCTTTCTTTTGTGACCAGGGCATGGTTGTGGAAGGCTGTCATGTAATGGGTGGACAGCCGATAATGCCAGCATTTAGCCTTGGTATTGTTGCCTGTCATTGAGAGTTGTGGGAGTCGGTGAAGTAATCGGGCCTTCATGGATTTCTGCTGCGAGGTCTTGGACAGGGAGACTCAGAAGGGCGTGTGTGCCTCGGTGACAAGCAGAGTTATATGCATCCTGTAAAATGATGAGGCGCTGAGGGGGGATGGTGCAAGAGCATTTACCATCTACGCCGTACACACATGTCACCTCTGGGAGGGTCTGGAACTTGGGAAGTGTGACTTTTGTTATCCAGTCCTCTGCCTGTGGCGGTTGGTTAGGTGTGTCGTATTGCTCACTGTCATGTGTTGTCTCTTGTACTGGAGGTGCGTGGTATGATAAGATCAACCTGTCTGTTACATAGTTCACAGTTGCCTGTGCCCTTGATGTCGTTTTGCAGGTCAGTAGGCTGCATGTCGAAATGAACTTTGTCCCTGATATGTTTGCCCAGCGTAGATTTCCATTGGGGAGTATGCCTGTTGGGATCCTCCAATTCTTGCCGGGCCAGGTTATCCATATATTTTATCCATATTTTGTCTGTGGGTTCAATTCTTATGCCAGGGGTGGACATATTGCCTGTCTTCAACTCTTCAGCCATTTTTACGTAGTTAGGGTTGATCTGATCATCTTTGCTGCTCCCTTGTTGCTCCCAATTGACCAGCCATATTTCACTTTCTGTCTGTCCATGCCGAGTTTCCCGTTGCTCCTCAGAGAGGTCCTGGCAGGCTTGGGGGCAGTGCCCTTGTTCTGATTGGTTTGTACTTGGGCGGGCATTGTGGTTGTGATAACAACCAAGTTGCATAAGGCACTAAATGGTAGGTGGCAGCAACTTATTAAACATGCTTTGTACTAGGCCACCGCAACCCCCTGCACTATCCTTCTAGGAGCAGCAGGCACACGGAGCTGCAGCAACCATAATATACTTGTAGTGTAAGGAGAAGAGATTTGAAGTCCACTGCCACCACCCTAACATTACTGGTCTTAACACTTGTGAGGCAGAAGCTAGGCTCACAATATTTTTGATCGGCAACAAAGATAGATTTTATTTGGCTAACTCTTAGCTTCCCTAGTCTTTATGTCGAGCGCCTTGCGGTTGTGTAGCTAGACATGCCCTCGGCCCGTTGCCTTTTTCTCTTTACTAGCTCTGTCTTCATAAACCTTGTTTTTACGTAGGCACCAAAGTACGCAGGCTTTCCTTCCTTCTTTCTTTCCCGTGCTTGACCTTTCTCGTATATGTTTTGACCTTCTTCTCATCAACCTGGTTGCCCCCCTACTTTCTTTTATTTCTTCCAGCCTGCCTCTCTTGCTCCCTTTTTATTTATAACCTTTCGGTTTGTTTCAACCTCGTAGTAGGAAGTTTGCTATCTCCCCTTGACCTAAGTAAATACGCCAACTACAGCAAGAATACTAGTATGGCCAGACGAGGCGAGACATTTACCGCTACTATTACTTTTTTACTATTATGATCCCTAACTTCCTTTTATCTCATTGCCGACACTGCTTGCGCTAACTGTTTTAAATAGCTTTTTACAGTGCAGATTGCTAATAGGACAGGACAGAGATGCGAGATAGCGTCAGCTACAGTCATGTTTAAGAACTATGTTTCCTTAGTTACCAGTCTTCATAAACAAAGTCATGAAAAAGAAGCTTGCACGCCATCAGGTCTGCAACAAAATCCTACATCCAGACACGACATCGAACGAAACATCAAATGAGTCCAAAGCAAGTCCTGACGGTGTGAGGGCCTTTTTTTTTTGTCACTTTGGATGGAATATCGTAGTTCTGCTGAGTGGTGCTGGGAATGATACAACATCCCAAGAAAAATCAAACTACGCAGGCAGTGAAAATTAACACTTCCCACATCAATCAAGGAAGAGGGGCCGCTTAGTATTGGATACCGTAAAACTCTTCCACCAGAAAAAATACAATATCAATGAGGATCAGGAGGATTACAGGCTTGGCCTAAAATTGGCTCCTGATAGAGTTGAACTGGAAAGGGCACGTCTGGTATGAACACGATAAGCAGCGTAGTTGACAAAATGCACATGGAGTTTGGAAGCAACTCTTTGACAATCAAAATTCAAGTTCCTGTCAAGGCTCCAGGGTGTGAGTGATGTAGATGGTGCCACATACACCCAAGAGGGTGATGTGCAGGTTAATGGAGGCTCCGTGAAGGATGTTGCAAGGTTTTAGTGATATATAGTTAATATTCCTAAGCAGCAGATTTGAGGTCTAGTGCCCACACGGTACTTAAACTTAACGAGATGGATGTCACGTCAGAGTCTGCCAAAATTTTTGGTTGGTTCTGTCTGGGGATGGTTGCTCTGCTGGTGGTGGGGATTGTTGCTCTGCTGATGGCTGGCGGTGTTGCTGACGTGCTCCGAGTCTCCCTCAATTGCCACTCCACCATTACTTAATTCATTTTTTTGCAGAGATTTACGCTACCCACAAATTCATGTTAAAAGGGTACTGAAGAAAGCCTTTGTCGAGATTTAGCTGGCTAGCGTCAGCACCATTATTACAGCTCTTGCTGGTCAACTTAATTGGTCAATCACAATCAAATTAGGTCTGATGACATCAATCTATGAGGGAAAACAAATATCATCGCACAAAAGAAGTCAGAAGCAAGGCATTCGTTTTCTGGCTCACTATCAATCCAATGCACAAGCAGCAGTACAAGACACAAGATGGGAGCAATTCAATCTCTGTTCGTGCAGCACAGGCTGTAATTACCTAAGTCTAATGAAGGCATACAAGTAGCACAGAATAAGAGCAATGCTCTCTTTTGGTACAGCAAAGGCTATAATTAATTAAATTTGTAGATTGCGTACAAAGGGCTCAAACTCGTAACAACAGTGTACTTAATGCTTAAGTTCACTTTTGAGAAGGAGCACGCCCACGAGGGGTTGCCGGTGCACTTTTGGCGGGTCTACCTGGACTTCCAATCCCTGGAGCTACCTGCATGTATGGGAATAAATGTTTCGACCAAAATGTTACTAGTAACAGCGTGTTACTAGTAAGAATGCTGTTTAAGTGTAGCAGGACGCTGCTCTCCACTGTGAATATTTGCAAAAGCAGGGTGGCTTTTACATTATTACATTGAGGATTAAAGGTGTCGTTGCTAAAGAACTAAGAAGCACTCAGATACACAGAATAAGCGAGGAGGTCTGGATACATCTGGAAAATAATTGACAGAAAGAGATAAGCAAGCCTGAAACAGGTGGCTGGGCCGGCGGCGCCGGGGGCCTGCCTGCAATTAACGTGTTTAACACAGCAACTAGATAAGTGATGAAAGGGAGCATAAGCAAGCTGGGGGATAAGGGACTAGGGGAAACACAGCAAAAGACGCCAGAGGCAGGGGCTGCTGGTGAGTGCAAACAAATTTTGAATGCTCTTGAGACACTCAAAAAGGTGGCTAGGCAAGTAATACTTGCCTACAAGAACTTAGCTTCTTCGGCAGCATACCGCATACTGAACATTTCATTATAATCATGCTGCATGAAACCCAGTGACCCTTTTCAATTTGCGTGGTAAGTGCTAAGTGCTGAACTTACCACACGAGGATCTCCCTCCATCTCCTCTACCATTCCAGCATGCTCAATGGCAAGGCCTGGCTGTGATTCATCCGTAGGCGCCTAATTGCAACGGATTTAAACTTGGAAGATGAAAGCAGGGGTGGGATTGTGTGTGCCTGCTACAAAGTGGAAGCTTTCATGCATAACAAACTACAAGCTGATTGACAAATGTGACACAACAAGTTCAGGATCTGCTGATGGAATGCAGGTGCGTGTACTTAAATTATGTTCTCTCCAAAGGAAGGTACAAAAGGTGCAAGTTGATCACTTGCAAGCATTGCTCGTATGCTGGCGGCACATTGATTGTTCAACGTAGTCCAGTGCACCCAAACCCGTTCACTCACCTGCTCTTTCCAGACAGAGCGAGACTCATCAGCCCTTATTTGCTCATTGTTGAAGTTGTCTGTGTGTTTGCAGCAAGGTAAGCCACAAAAGAACGTTCAGAGGTGTGTATGTCTCTGTCACGGAAAAAGGAATCCTCGATGATGGTTGCAGAATGCTCACTTTTTGAAAAGTTAGGGACGCTTGTAATTGTCACCTGAATAGGGGTCAAGAGAAAAAAAGCCCTCATCTTCTTTCTCCTCTGCTTGCTCAGGATAGCCAGGTGGAATCTGCAAAAGAAACGTCGGCAGAATGACGTAATCGATCTGCAACTGAAACGTCGATGCAAAACGACTTGATTGATCTGCACAAGAAACATCGATACAAGATGACTTAATTAGGGTAAATCCTAATTGATCAACCCGGATGCCTGGAGCACAGGTGTGTACAGCAATAATTATTATTAGTTTGATGTCTGAGCATTGAAAACTCAGAGGACAGCTTGGAGCTGTCATGTGAGTTTTGGTAAAGGTCTAACTAAGTTTGCCAAGCTCAGACCTCGAAGTAAGTGCACGCTTCGTCTGACTCAGGCTGGTAACTCTCATTGGGCCCTGCAAGGGTGTTGCTGTCCTGTTTTTGTAGGAGGGTGGAGGTCTCTGGAGAGAGTTCTGGTTGCGGGAGTCCAGCCTGTAGGTAAGAATTAACACACTACTTTTACAAATCTAGTTGATCTTGAATCAAATTATAAGGCACCATTTGGCAATCAGTAAATCTGGTGAACAAACAACGGCGTTCCTTGCCTCAGGTGTCATTTGCATCTGCATCACCACTCAGCCGGACATGTCAAGGCAGAAAAAGCACACTTGTTACCCCAAAAATCAAGCTGTCAGCACCTGCACCCAGTCAGGCACACCCTCTTCGTGCTGTGCAGCGTAGGTCTCCCCCTCGTCTTGGCTACCCGCCTCTGACGGCTCAGTAGGCTGGAATTGCATTCCAACAACAGGGCTGGTGCCGATTGGCTCATAGGTCCTTTCAGGCTGCTTGCCCTCCTCCGCTGCAGTAAATCAGCAAAAACATTGATACGCCACAAAATAGTAGCATGGACTGCTTGTGATCTACATCGTGGTGACGGCTTGGGTTTGGGCAATGTTCACAATCCATCATAAATTAGTCGATTTCTGCATCTGACTTCCTGCATGGTGGTGGAGGAGTTATATAACACTAGATACTTGATACCAAAGTGGCTCCTACATCTCAGTGATCATGGCGGGTGTTCTATTTTGTTTGCATTACGAGATCCGAAGTAGCTCCTACAACTCAGTAATCGTGGCGAGCGTTCTATTTTGTTTGCATCATGAGACGGCGGTTAAATATTCACAAGGAGACAAAAAATCCAATCTAATTCACTCCAAGAACTGGAGCTCGGGTGAGAACACTGGAATTCAGCAGCTTTCACTGCCTGTGCAATTTTTCTCTTTTCGCTTTTCCTGGAAATTAGAGGCAGCAGCTCAGAAGCTGCTAGTCCTTAACCAAGAAATCACACCTGCAGGAAACGTATCTCCTCCTTTAGCCTCACCCTCCTCAATGGCCTTCTCATTCCTGCGCTCGAAGTTCTTCAGAGCCTGGGAGGTACAAGACAAATTGATAGAAAGATAGTTAGACAAATGGAATCAGCTATGTTATCTTAACTTCTTTGTATATTTACTGAATGTACAGTGAATGACGCATTGTATTAAACAAAAAAAGTTTCTTGAGTTTCTTGAAGGTTAGACAAGATTGCCTGCAACTGAAATGATCCTGGGCAGATTAAACACAAGGTTGGATCAAGAAAACAATGCTGTTTGCCACACCTGTGCCAGGTCGGTGTAAGCAGAGCTGGAGTACCCGCCTTCACTTTCCACAGGCGTAGGGGACCTGTTTCCAACACAAAAAACCACAAAGCATGTGATTGGTGCAGAGACATGGCAGTAGTCATCAAGTCAGTACAAGGTAGTGTGGCTTTACGCCATAAAAAATATCTATTTGTTCCTCCTTTACTCTCGGATTCAGCTGCCGGCGTGTTTGTCAACGTACCCAGGAGCATCAGGATCAGGAAGCAAACCACCAAAGGGACTTCCAGCAGGCTGTTGCTTCTCCCCCTGTAGATGCTGCACCTTCTGCTGCTGGTCCTCCCCCTGGTTTGGGCTGGATACTCTGCAGGGAGGAGACGTGTGCGATCTACTTTGGTCTTGAACATCAAGGATGTTCTCAGGTGCCTGAATATTAAAAGTCTTACTTCCTTTACTTTCTTGATTTGCACAACTTGCAAAAGCACTAATGTAAATGATAGGAATGTAACGATACACATACTCTCCAAATGTCCAGACCGGTATCTCAGACAAAGACATCTATATTTACATTACCTATTACAGGTGCCACATCCTAGAAGAGCCTTTGTAAGTCAGCCTTTGTCTGCAATGTTGTTTTGCCCTGATAAATCATCAACCCAACACCACATTCTGCCAATCACCATTTTGCCCGATAGTAGATCAATCAAACACCGCATCCTGCCAATGACCATGGTGCTAGCTTTACCTGGACAGGTCAAGAGGCTCTTGACCAGCTTTTCTGCTCATAGCCCTTGGTGAGTCCCCAGGGTGTCTCAAAGACGATTCAGGGTCCACATCAACAGTGCTGGTGCGCGTTTCCATACCTCCTTTGAGGTCATCCTGCATGCAGGTATGCGAGCACAATGCTAATTGGTAGCACATTTGGAGTAAGCAACAGTCCCTGGTTCACACTGTTTGTTCAGAAGGTGCACATACACACACATACACACACAAAGACACAAACACAGCGCAATTAGGCTCTGCGACATTTAGGCAAGATAGCCAATCATGTGAGCAAGCCTCTCGCTGGGTCTAACAGTAAGTAGATATGCTGTTCCTTGCAGCATACATCACACCCAACCCACAGCTTCCTGTGTGCCATCAGCCTTTTCCTCTCTGTCCAGTAAATCCTGGAGCGAAGGATGCCCATGGTGCAGTGGGGGACCAGGAGGGCCGACAATGGGGCACTCAAATCCAGGGGTCTGCAGGTCATATGTTATTTAGTTTCAACCATTTCAGCGTATCAAAAACAATGTGAACCGGGTGTGCCGGTGCTTGCAGAGAAAAGCTACGGAAAAAATTGAGCCAGAGGCGTGAGTTGGATGATTGGATCGATGCAGTACGCACAACAACAATGAGGAACCAAGGTGCCAAGTCTTGTCCCTACTTGATTGCCTCGTCTCTTTTCTTGCACACCTGATCCACCACGCCCTGGTCGATCTTATCATTTGGGATCAGCAAATTCCCAGGAACGGCCCCTGAAACGTGACGCAGCACAATTATGCCCAAATTGCAGATGCTTACAGGTGCGTAGCGACACAAATCAAAAAGCACAACACAGTAACCTGTAAAGATAATGAAAGCTGTGTATGTAGGGTAAATGGCATACACGCACCTGCTAGCATGTGGTTTGGAAGTACAGGGTGAGCGAGGAGGCTGGGAGGAACACCACCAGCAGCAGCTTCTGGGATTGCTTGAATTGGACCAATCTCCAGGTTGAGTCCTACAATATGCAATCACATGTTGCGTATACTGATGTTGCGTATACTGATGTGTGATGAAGTAGATTTCTGGCACTGTGATGCATGGGAGTTCTGGAGAAGTGTGAAACCAATGAGGAGCAAGGAGTCAAAGAGTCAACTGACCTTTCAGATCAGGTGTGGGCTGCGTGTCCATAACGTTTGGAAGCTCTGGACCAGGAGGCAAGTGCTGCGCAAGGTCAGTGAAGCTGCCAAAGGGCTGATGCTGGGCAGGTTGTGGTGGTGGTGGTGGTGGTGCTGCACACATAGGCCACCATACGAGTACAAATTGTTAGGCAGTGCAGTAGAGTGGGTGAAACATATTACCAATGTTGAATTAAAGCGCTCCACTCTCAAACAATTGTGCCCTTATGAGAATGTCCTTGGATTCCTTTTGGAGAGATTGGAGTGATGACATCGTCGCCCTAAACAAAACAATCCCCTTCAGTGATTGCCTACCACAAATCATTTGGCAATGTTTTTAGGTATTGTAATACTTTGGTCCACACCATACGTGTCCACACCAGACCCTTACCAACTCTCATAAGGAGCCGGTTTCAGGTCAAGCCTGCAATCCTCCTGATCCCCATTATTTTTTCTTATTCTTTGTTGGAGGAGTTTTACAGTACCCGGTATCAAAGTGGCTCCTTTCTTTATTTAGTTTGGGGAGTGGTTTTTCACTGCCTGCGTAGTTTTTTGTTTTCTGCTCTCTTTTAAAAATTTGAGACATGAGCCTGCCACTATTTAACCTCTCACCACCGGCTGGCTCGTGGTTTATGGCACTGGCAGCAAAGGGGACCTCGTATGACTGACGCTGACTTCTGGCAGGTTGATAAGGAAGCTCTGACAAAGGTGCATGGTGTTGACCCCACTGCAAAAAAAGGGAGGAGATGGTGAAGTGCCTTTGAAGGAGCTGGACCCTCACAGCCGCTGCAGCCTCTCTACCGCTTCTAAAACAACCAGTTCAATACATCGCCTTGTCCATGGCAGAGAGTACTTGAGATCCTAGCACGCAAATATGTTCCCACATGAAAAAAGAAACAGGGCTTTTTTCTTTGTTGTTTGCCTCGTGAGATGCAGTAGACGAGAGATTTTTTACCTAGGATATCCACAACAGCTCAAAGGCCCTTACAACTTGCTATAAGGGAAGGAAACAAAAACTTATCTGAAGTTGTGAGGGCAAGAGGAGAAACAGCAGAGAAAGACAGATTGAAAGCAAAAGTGATAGAGTAGCATGTTACTTTTGCTGCACTACGAGAACCAGAGTGCTTGTGTTTTACACTGAAATAAGCAGCTTAATTTCTTGCCTACATATCAGTAAACATTGTACCTGACGTGGGCTGCTAAGCAGATCTTGAGCGGCTGCTGCTGCTTGTGCTGCGCTAGTGCCAGATCCATCAGAGGTGGAAGGATGCAGGAAACGGGCGCTGTTTAGCCAGTCAGTGGCATTTGCTGGGCCTGAACGATTCCATGAGTGAAAAGAATGATGGTTGCAAAATAGAGGGCATTTACAAAAAGTACCCATAATCTGGCAGTGCAAATTTGTGTTTTTGGAAACGTGTATGTGTTTTTTGAGCCAGACAAATACGATTAATAAAGTTAGGTAAAACATTGGTAAAATACATTTGATAGATTTACGTAAATCATCGTTTGCTGGAATGATGTGATTGGATAAAGTAGGATCACATTTAGTGATGATGATGATGGCGTATTACATAGGTCCAGGGGAGAAAGCGAACTCCCTACTACGAGATTGAAATGAAACTGAAAGTTGATAAATAAGAGGGAAGCAAGAGAGGCAGGCTGGAAGCAATAACAGAAAATAGGGGGAACAACTAGGGTGAAGAGAAAGAAGGGCAAAACGTGTACAAGAAGGTCAAGCACAGGAAAGAAAGGAGGAAGGAAAGCCTGCGTACTTTGGTGCCCACGTAGAAAAAACGAGGTTTAGGAGGCCATGGCTAGTAAAGAGTGAAAAGGCAACGAGCTGATCTAGCTACATCACCGCGAGGCACTCAACATAAAAAACCAGGGAAGCTAGAAGTTAGCCAGGATAAAAGCAGCTAAGCCATTGCGATGACTGGTGCGCCAAAGCCAAACTCCAACACAACCCAAAGAGAAGAGAGAGCCCCTACAGAAAACGCAGCTGCACCAACACGTCACTCTCAACATTACAAGCCAATACTTGGGAGACACAAAAGGAGTACTAGTATCAATCAATTGTAAAAGCTTTTTGTCCAAGTTTGTTACATTCACGGCACTAATTTCTTCTTTTGTCCAACAATAGCTACATATTTTCCAACAAAAACAAATAGCTACCTGTAGCCTCTCTCTATTTCTGGAAGGAGGTGGGAAAGTGTGTCAATGGATCTCATTGTGAAGCTGCCGACTACGGCTGATGGCCACGATCCAATTTTGGTGTTTGTGGACAGGCTGAGAAAGATGGTGCATTTGGTGCCCACTACAGAGTCCTTAAATGCTAGAAGCTTTGCTACCTTGTTTTTGAACAACGTAGTGAGGTTGCATGGGCTGCCAGCCACCCTCATATCAAATCGTGGGCCGCAATTTAACAACAACTTTTGGGCGCACACGTGTGAGTCGTTGGGCATGGACAAGAGGATGTCCAGCGTTTTTCACCCCCAAACAGATGGACAGAGAGCGTACGAATCGCAAGTTGGAGGAGATGCTTAGAGATTACGTAAGCCTATAGCACGATGATTGGGATGCTGGCGTGTGCTGAATTTGCAATCAACAACTCCTGGCAGGAAACCGTAAAAAATATGCCAATCTTTCTTAACTACGGCCAGCACCCCTTGACACCAGCTACCAAGCAACCCTCTACGATGCCCAAGGCTGCTGATTTTGCAGAAGGGATTGTAAAGAGTGTGAAGGAAGCATGGAAATGCATGGAAGCCGCACAGCAAAAAATGAAAGCAAGGGCAGACAAACACTGTAGAGAAGTGGTGTATAATCCAGGAGACATGGTGATGCTCAGTATGAAAAACATGAGGCACGGTGGACCAGGCGTAAAAAATCTGCGGCCATTATTTATGGGTCCCTTTGAGGTGGATCACATGGTAGGAGCAAGTGCCGTGAAATTCACCTGCCGCCTGAATGGC
>Ga0307960_1000748_pt1 | contig 18229 bp, 19 predicted proteins | sample OrgLakmetagen542_FD_201832 | JGI IMG/M metagenome (GOLD analysis project Ga0307960, IMG submission 201832) | Saline water microbial communities from Organic Lake, Antarctica - #542 | ecosystem: Environmental > Aquatic > Non-marine Saline and Alkaline > Saline | place: Antarctica: Organic Lake... | reverse complement strand
CTGGAGAGGGTGATGCTATGGCTGCCTACGTGCAGGTTTGTGTGTGTGAGTGTGAGTGCATGTGTTTGTTGTAGAGCTTTGGTAGGAGAGCATTGCTCTCATGGCAAAACAGAACGATCACGGTCGACTTAATTATTAGGCTTGGCCAGAACCGTGTATATGCACCATGAAGGATCGTATTATTGGTGATTTTCCTTCCAAAATTACCGTGCATACACCGTATATATATGGCTCTGGCCAACCCTGTTAATAATTAAAGTATCCAAGTTCAAAGTTCACACGTGTTCAGCGGCTGCTGCTCTGCCCCTCAGCTGTCCCAACATTGCTATATGGCCTTACACAATTCAAGGCCGCCCTTTTGTCTGTGCTTTGCATGGCATCGCATTCTTGTGACGCTGATTACGCACTGCATGCATACACACACTCACATTCACACACTCACATTCACACACTCACACACACATGCACACACTTGTGTTTTTGGCATGCTCAGCTGGTACAGTCACAGAGTGGCAAGCATATCCTCCTTGCATGCGCTGCTAATCATACAAATGTTTTTGCATGCTTGACTGACATCAATCGCAGGTTAGCAGTCATATCCCCCGCCTTGCTTGTGCTGCCGTTCACACGCTGCTCATTGCGCAAGTGATGATCGCAAAGTTGCAAGTGCATTCCCCACACAAGTCCTCACACAAGTCAAGTTAACACACGCATGCATTGCGTGCTTGGTCGACGACAATTGCAGAGTGGCAAGCGTATCCCCCGGCGTGGTGAGGTGGGCCTGACCAGTAACGAGATTGAACGCTTTGAGAACCTTGGCTACGTCATGAGTGGGAGCAGGCATAGCCGCATGAACGCCGTGCGTATTCGTAAGGAGAACCAGATCTACAGCGCTGAGGAGAAGGCTGCTTTAGCCATGTTCAATTTTGAGGTGCGTACGAGGGTTAGAGCACTGTGGTTGGGACATGGCGGACAAGGCTGGTGAGTAGGGTCGTTTTAAAGTGTGAACTGGCAGTTTATCTGCAAGGAGGCCTTGGTAAGGAGAGCGCAGGCTTATATCTCCAACAGGTTCTGATCCAAGGAAGGAGCACATTAATTAATTATCAGCCCCTTAGCGATGTACCACTACGCTCCCCTGAGATCACATCTTCTGTTGTCTCTCGCGCACATCTCTGTTGTCTCTCGCGCACATCTCTGTTGTCTCTCGCGGACACACACAGGAAAATTCACGCAAGGAGGAGCGTATCCTGGCAGATCTCAAGATGCTGGTAGACAAGACAATGAATGCAACGGCGGCAGAGGACAAAGCAGACGGAAACCCTGCAGAGGATGGGACGGCAGCAGCAGGGGTGGACAAGGCTACGGCCCCAGGCCAGCCTGCAGGGCAATAGCAGGCTAGGAGACAATGGAGTCCAATTAGCGTATTGGATTTTTTACAGTGTTGTTAATTCTTACAACACGGTTTCATACTCATATTGACTGTTGTACGACCAGTACGTGTACGCACTAGTCTGAAGCTGATGAAATTGGCCAACTTTGATTCTGATGATTTGGAATTTAGTTGGTTATATTATTTAAATTAAAAAATTATAATTAGTGAGGGTGCTGCAAATTGATGCAAAGTTTTGGAGTATCTGGGGGTAAGCCTAGCGCAATAAAGATGAAGTCTGGGGGTGGAGTGTTATTCATTTCAGCAGCTCAGTTGCTAGTGGGACTCTGCCTATTGGGTGAGACTTGACGTGCCTGCACATACGCACGCATATGCACACGCGCATGTGCACGTGCACACACACACACACACACACACACACACACACACACAACACACACACACACAAACACACGAAAATAAACACACACACACACACACACACACACACACACACACACACACAAACACACGAAAACACACACACACACACACACACACAAACACACGAAAAAAAACGCACACACACACACAAACACACGAAAACACACACACACACACACACACACGAAAACACACACAACACACACACAAACACACATGCACACATACATACACACACACACACACATACACATCAGCAAATACATGTGCATCAAACGCACACGCACGACACACACGCAAGTGCAGACGCACACGCATACTCTCATGCATATGCAATCACATAATTAAACTTACATGCATGCCACGCAAAATATACACGCTTGCCCATTTGTATACCTTGCAACGTACTCACAAAGATGACATACACGCGTAAATGTGACACTGAATGCATACGCACAAAATGCCCAGTCATTTTCTTGTGCAATCCATCGACACATTGCGCTTCTCATTGGACCCCATTTACAGGCATTTTTGAGGGGTACAAACGCTACTACTACAACCAGGTATGAGTATCTCCTTCGCCGTTCCTTTTCTGACACACGTATCCACGCATTCACTAACATGCACATCCGCAAATGCATGTACACACACAGGTACATTAACACGCATGCACTTGCTTACACTCACATTCACACTTTAATGCACACATAAGCATACACCCAGTTTTTTGCCATCTCAGTACCTGGGGGGAGAGCACAAAAACAAAGCGACAGACAGCAAGGGGGGAGATGACATGGCTCATCAAAACTACGAGTCCCCGCTCAATTTCCGCTCGCCCATGGGCTTTTCCTTTTATCTGTCCATCCTGAGTGAGTAAGGGCATAATATCATGTCATGCGTGTATGTTAGTGTGTTTTTTTGGTGTTTGTGTGCATGCGTGCAAGGGTGTCTTTCCTAGTTAGATTGAAATAATCCTTCATACAGAACAATAGTGACAAAATTTAGGCATGCATACTGAGACAGAGACAGACAGACAGACAGGCAGACAGACAGACAGACAGACAGACAGACAGACAGACAGACAGAGAGACAGACAGACAGACAGACAGACAGACAGATAGGCATGTACAAACGTTCACACATTAAACGAAATAATTGCCCACCTCCCTTCCGTGCAGACAATATTTTTGCTGTGTGTGGTCTTGCCGGGGTTATAAACGCACAGCGGGAGCTCATTGTCGCCTTCTTCGTCTACAACGCGGCACAGATGGTGGTTGCCTTCCACTACTTTGTGGATCTGTGCACTGATGCTGGTGTGAGATACACGGGGGAGCCTGCAAAGCTGTCGGCCTATGAACAGGCTGCTGCTGCCTTCATTTTTTTCAATTTCCTGCTCAGTGTGGTAGCCACTGCCTTTGCGGTAAGGGCGTGTGTGGTGTGTGTGTTTGTGCTTGTGCAGGAAGGGTGGCTCTGTGCATGATGGGGAAGCAGGGTTTGCATGCTGCAGTGGGTGCCTGTTGTGGTATATGCATGCTATGGCTGTGCACACTGTGGCTATGTTTGCAAAATAGTATGCTGATGTAGTTCTTTTGTGTCACCTGTGTATCATGTCAGATGCAGGGTTCTGACTACACATTGCGTCCTGCAAGGAGTGTTTTGCTGCCTGCGTAGTTTTTCTTTTCTTTTCTTTTCGTCCTTTCACATTGACATCACAAGCTTCCTTACTGGTGGCTTTTCCTGCAGGTTAGGGCCATAGACGAGATCAAGCAAAAGCAGAGGGATGACTACAACAGGTAGGTCTGCGGCAATCAGGATGGCTACGTAAGAAAACAAGTATTTGGAAATGGGGTAGTTGGACCCTAGGACACTAAGTGTCTAGGACTTATGGACCGGTAGAGAAACTGAGAGTCTTATAGCTTGGACCTTTCTCTAAAAACTTTAACAGCCAAATCGAGTGAGAAGCTCATGCTAAGAAGGATGGTGCTTTCCGATTGTTGAACAGTGCCCTGGTTGGAATAGTGCCCAAATTTATTTGAGCTCCTCGATATAAAATATATGCAGCTGGAAAGGAGCTAATTTTTAAAACATACTGGGCACCGTCTCAAATGGCAATGCCGCGAAATGCAAGCCTGGTTCCTGAGCGGGGTCATGTTGTTGCGATTTCGCGATAAGTTGGAAGTTAAATACAACATCGCTGGAGCACAAATGCATTCTGGCCACTTGTTGTTGTGATGACGTGTGCTCAATGCAAGCGCTGTTCGGGGTTGAGAATGGCAGGTTTTAGGAAGTTCCAACAGACATCTTGCATCATCCGTAAGGTCTTTATAGCTGTGGAAGTTTGCATACCTGCCATGCCTTTTACAAAAGACTTGCTGAGTTGCATGACCTAGGGTCCCCAAGCGCAGCGCCACTAATTGAAATAGAGGCATTACTGCTTCTGACAGGCTCGTTGCTTCTGAAAAAAGAAAAGAACGACTGTAGGCAGTGGCAATTGTCTCCCCCTGCGTGGAGGTGAGAAAAAGAAGGCCACTTGGTGCATGATTTAGAAGTCTTTGACAATATCACTAGAATTGCTTTGAGATCCAAGGGCATGCAGCTGTAACCTGAGATCGTTTTTTAGCAAATACTTTCTGTGAATCTGTATGTTTGCTGCTGGAAACAAAAACTGAGACTTGCCTTTGCGAGCAGGTTCACCGTCCTGAGCGACACTCTCCAATACGAGCCTGACAACGCTTAATCAGCTCTGAATGATCGGAGCTCTTTTGTCTGTGGGAGGAGAGCCTAAATAGCTAGTGATTGGCCCACAGTGTGCTAGAAGGGGAACAAACAAATTGGGGCGTTGGCATGTGGGCTTAAGCTGGACACGGTTCAGTGCTGGCAACCAGCTTCAGTAGCCATTATAACAGACATTTTCCGTGTGTATTACTTCTGATTAAAAAGCAATCAAGGGGCACCAGTTTAAAGAATGTTTAAAGCAGCAGACCAGGCACGGACCCATTTCAGCCAAGACTGTTTGGTTCGATTGCAACCCCCCCGCCTTGGTTTGGTTGCAACCCCATTTCAGCCAAGATGTTTGGTTTAATTGCACCCAAAATGTGCGTGTGGAGGGGATAGCAATCTCCCTACTACGAGGCTGTAAACAAGCGGAGACGGGTGAAATACAAGCAGGGTGTAAAATAAGGAAAGATGGGGGGCAACTAGTTGATGATTTGAAAGGAAAGTTAGGACATACACGCCAAGTAAGGAAAAAGTGTAAACTTGAACGTCTTTGTGACATAGGGTAAGGGTAAGGGTTACACAGCTATATCCGCCAGCGAGGGCAGTTGAGCTATAGCAAAAAAAAAGGCAGCTTCAAGAAGAGAAGGAGGCCAGACTGAACAAGACACCAGAAAAAGAGACAAGGTCAGTGATCAAACAGAGCAAGGCATTTGTCCGCATTGTGACATAGGTATATATAAAGAGAAACTGGACTACTAGTGCCCATCCAGATACACTGACGTGAGGCCCTCGACAAGAGGCAAGGGGAGGTAGGAAGAGGCCAGGGATAAGCCAGAGTATTAGCAGCTAAGCCGCAATGCGATGACTGATACGCCAAAACTAACTCCAACTCTGCCCCAGTCCTCTGATCTTGGTACCGGAATATGCTCATTGATCTGCTCAATACTCAACCAGATGGTTGAGTAAACTTCCCAGCCCTCAGGAGGAGAGGCGCGGCAGCCGACTAGTGTGTGTGTGTGTGTGTCAGTATGGCTGGTGTGTGTGTCAGTGTTTTAAAGCAGAGTTGGAATTGAGAAGCAGGTATGAAAGAGGGAGAAGAAATTGCCTGCAGTCAGAAGTGCAGCTACCAGCCATTGCTCAAGAAAAATTCAACCTTGGCTTAGATAAATTTCTGTCACTTTCTGTCAAATCTGTTGTTTTCTGTCAAATGCCTTGTCAGTTGGTGTGCTGAGTCTTGTGCTTTGCTCTGACAACAAGCAAAAGTCTCCCCTACAGGGTTAAGCTAAGGAAGCGCAGCCGCGCCAGGAAGTTTCTCTCAAAGTAACAGTTCACATCCAAGTAGTGGTAGTAGTCAGTCCATACAACTATTCAGTTTAGCAACTTAACCCAGATCACTACCCATAAAAAGCGCATATGACATTTCTTCTAAGTAACCTGGAATGTCGATTTGTAGCAGTTAACCTTTTCCCAATTAGAAAGATAATAAATGGACGTGACTGAAGGCGCAAAAATTTAGCATTTGCTATTTATCACAATTTCATGCCAGAAACGCACGAGCCAGGTTAAAAAACTGACGGTCTTCATGAGCATGGGAAAACAACCTCTCATAGATATAGACCAGCATCCTCTCACTCAGTGCCGTCCACGAAGGCCTCATCAAAATCAACACTTTCAAACTCGTCCTCTTCATCTGTCTCAAACTCCCCCTCCTCATCCTCTTCGACCTCATCGCTGTCTTCATTTTCACTGTCAAGTGCGATAGAGCTGCCGCTGTCCCCCCCCAGGTCCTCTCCGCCCTCCTGTAAATGTGATTGAAAAAAGATGCAGTTGAGAAAAAATCTCCAGAAGTGAAATATTGTGCGTGTGTGTGCGTGTGTTTCTCTTTGCATCCATCAGGTAAGGTAGATCCTAAAACAGATGTTTTTTATAACTCTTGCCAACTAAGCCACCTCCTCCTTTTGAGTTCGTTACGTGGCAATCACAAGAAGGTTCGACAACCCTGTAAGTAAGGGCTCTATTGACTATATGGATCCAGGTAAATCTGCTGCTCACGCAACTGCATACAAAACAACATTTCGTCCTTCAATGATGTCATTTGACACAGAAGTAAAGCCAACCATTTCCCGCAACAAAGGTGCAGGACCCACCATTGCAGAGAAAGGGCTATCCATGCCTTCCATCATCTGTGCACGCAGTTCAAGCTCCTCATCATCCCAGCCATCTGAGTCGCTGCCCTCTTCGCCCTGCAAACAACAAAGGCGTAGGTAAATTTATGCTTTGGTGTGCGCTGTGCAAGCAAGCTGCATTAAAGGAAAAAGGAAAGTAAAACGTGCTACCAGTGGTTAGAGCCAGCATGACAAAGGAAGGGGACTTGATGATATTTGTAGCACACATTCTTGCTTCAACATTACACACCTCCCTGCCCTCTTTTTCAAGCAATACAAGATATATCCGACATGTCAAGGAATAAAGGGACTACCAGGGTACCAAAAGGCCTCAAGATCGACCAGGAAACGAACGTTGCCTGCAACGAGGATAAAACGTCACACCACACACTCCACACCACTATACCATGACACTCAAATGCACACATACGTTCCCACCGGCCCACATGTCGGCATCACAGCAACATCTTACCCAGGCTCCCTGCTGCCTCTCCATCCGACCCAGTGTCCCTGCTAGTCGCCTTGCTGCCCCTGCAAGGGCACCCCCGTTGGCCACACGCCTGTTGGGACGTTGCTGGGGGGTCAAGCCTGGTGTGTCCCCTCCTTCCTCACCATCCGATCCGTTGGATAGGAAGTCACTGTCCACGACCTCCTCGTCAGAGTCCTGCTGGTTTTTTGTGGCGTGAGGCATGGTGAAGGCGTGACCTTTGCGGGAGGTTGTGACTGAATGCCGTCTAACGATGTAAGTGTTTACAGTATTTTGGTGGGATCTGCTGCGGCAAACACCTCAGCAAATGGGTGGCTTCAGACCTACGCCAATGGTGTTTTAACGTTAGGCACGTTACTTAGCCTCATGACATGAACAGGGCTGTCTAATCAGGATGAGAAATGGTAAGTACGACCGATTCGGTTGCAAAGCAGGTGGCAGGCGGATCACTACAAGAAAGTGCTGTTTGATGTCTTGGAGCTCAAGCTAAACGCCTGCAGCGAGTACTCGATGGCGGGTTGAGTCTGCTGTCATTACTTTATACGACACAAAAAAGATGCACTGCCAGGAAAGCTTTGGGCTCAAACAAGAGCCCATCAACCCACCCCTCCACTTTGACTGTCATCACTCTCTTCTTCGTCACTGCTGTCATCTGCCTGACGCTGGCGACCGACCTGGACATTCAGAAGTGTGCATACGTGTACGTGTGTGTGTGAGTGTGTGTGTGTGCGTGTACATTTTTATTGAACCTGTGCGTGTGCATTCAATTGAATGTGTGTGCATCAACGTCTTAACTGAATGTGTGTGTAGCCAAAGTGAATGTTTGAGTGTGTACTTGTGAGAGTGAGTATGGGTGTGCTTGTGTGTTGTTTGTGTGTGTATGTGTGTGTGTGCCTACATGACAGAGAACTATAAAAGAAGCCTGTTTGTTAAATCAAGTGCTGCATGGATGGACGACGCTCACCTCAAGGAGCCGCACGTTGCTGGACAGCGTGCTGTCAACAGTGTCCATGCACACCACGGCCAACAGGGAGTCACTTTCCTCTGTAGCAAGATCGACCACAGCCCTGCAATCATAAGTAACAGCACCAGCAATTTTTTAACATAAGAAACATAAGATCGCTCGCCGCCGCTTTTCCCTCTCATCATATTCTGCTGTCAAGTCACACAAGTTGTGGGTTGCGACCCTCCTGCACTTCCAAGCAAAGGTATTGGAACAATTAAACAGTATCAAATAAGCCTGAAGGCATTGGTGAAATCAAATAGCAAAGAGCAAAGACACCCCTAAAGGCATTGGCAATACCAAACAGCATGTGACACCCCCAAGAGCATTAGTGTATCAAACTTCAATAAACACCCCTAAAGGCAATGGCAATACCAAACAGCATAAGACACCCCTCAAGGCAGGTGAATCAAACTTTTGTTTTAAGTACACCCTTTTGCCGTCACGGGTATTGTGTCTCAGGTCTGGAAGTTTCACAACGTTGAGCTTACAACAAAGATGGCACTAAAAGTCAATTGCACTCATTTCTAACCAGCACTGTTTTACTGCAGATAGCCTCTGATGTTTTTGGAGTTTTGCAAAGGTGAAGGCTGCTAGGTTTGAACACAGCTTGCACAACGCAGCACTTCCGCTGCTCTGCATCAACAAAACTCAACCCTGTCAAGCTGCAAAACCAAGTGTTGCACCTACGCTCATTCAACAAACTGAATCGTAGCATTCTCACTGCTCCGCATCCACAGAGGCAAGCTTGCATCAGTTCCATTGCAAAATCAAGTTGTTGCTGTGCTGCTCCAATAAACTGAAACTCATCATCCTCACCGCTTCACGGCAGGAAGCTCAAACCCTTGGATGTCGCAAGATCAAATGTTGCTATTAAGCTTAATTTAAAAAATCCCTTGGATGTCGCAAGATCAAGTGTTGCTGTTAAGCTTAATTATAATAACAGATGGATGTCGCAAGATCAAATGTGGCTGTTAAGCTAAGTAAAAAAACAGAAACAGAAACACGCCACCCTCACCCGCTCCACAATGACCATCTCTCCCCTTTCCGAACTGATGAAACAAAAAACAAAATCTTGCGCACTCACCGCTCCACGTCCACAGTGGCAAGCTCCCCCCAAGTAGAGCTGTCCAAAACCCTAAAGGCCGAGTGGAGGTGGTGACGTGCCCTCCGAGGGGCGAGCAGGGATCCCAGCTCTTCACTACTACGTCTCAAAGAGGCATACGCGACAGAGCCGTCGCCACTGAAAGTCTGCAAAGCAAACAATGGCATGCGTGTCCAGTTACTGCTTTAGCAAGCGCAATGAGTGATCAGTTTAATCTCACGGACACGCCTTCAAGGATATGCAAAGCTAACATGGGCATTTGTGTTCAGGAGCTTCAGCATGCGCAAAATGATCTCTTCAAGGATATGTAAAGCGAACATGGGCATTTGTGTTCAGGAGCTTCAGCATGCGTAAAGTGATCTGTTACTTCTCACGGACAAGCAACAAACTGATGTAACTAAAATCTTTAAGGCGCAGAATGTGCACATGCACGTGCTTTCTGGCACAGGCACCAAGTGCAGCAATGTTTTGCATGCACATAGCAAGGTGGTATGTATTGCGGAATTGCATACCCTATACTTAATACTAGCTATGAAATGGATAACCTAAACACATAAGATACACACATACCAGCTGCGTGCCGTGCAATGGATAAGACACACTAGACCAGCTGCGTGCTGTGAAACGAATAAAATACATAAGACCAGCTGCGTGTTGTGAAATGGATAAGTTACACACATAAGACACACACATACCAGCTGTGTGCCGTCCAGTGCAGGCACAGAGCGCAAAAGTTTGTACGTCCTCAGGTCCCAAACCTCGCTGTTCAGAATGGCCTCTGCAAGCGCATGCGGATTTAACACGACTGATTGGCAACTATTATCCTGGAATGCTTTGCATGCTTAAATCATCACGATTTCTTCGTCTGTGCTCTTGCTTTGTGCGCGTATCAAAATCAGGTGTGCAATTGTGCTAACAGTTTCCACAAGAAAAGACGTAGCCACGGTGTTCATGACAGTCTAGCTATAGTGAGTTCATCACCTAGGTCTGATCTCAGGTTCAAATAAAAGCTCTTCTGCACACCCTCCACGCCAATTACATGTATCACACCCACTGCATGGTCCTCTCTTCTAAACCACAGCAACCAGCCATGCATCTCAACAGACTTCAGTCCAAATCAAATTTTGGCTGTTGTGCAGTATCAGGTGAATTTAATCAGGGTTACCCAACATCATTGAACATATTCAGAGCAAGGAGATGCAGTCGCAAAAATTGTACGTGCGTGGTCCATCTTAAAAAATGAATGTGCACAGCAAACAGATTATTAACAGATTATTGAGTCTGTGCTATTTCCCAAAAATTCTCACCCGATGGCCAAGTCATATTCTGAGTCGCAAGGTAAACACAGCAGGTTGCTTTTACGACGACTCAAAATAAAAATATGATTTTTTGAGGAGTGTGCTACGCACAACAAGTGCGCTATGCTGTATAAACTCTCACCCAGATGCCCAATCTGACATAGAAACATGCACAACGAAATACCAGCATCAATTAGAACGATGAAATAAAATATTGTGCGTATGATAGCACACTCTTATGATTACCGACCAGTGTGCTACGCTTTATCTTCTCTCACCTGGGTGGCCAGCTGGGTTGAAGCAGCTAGACGTGGCACGTGTCTCACTGAACACATCAAATGTGTGCAGCAAGCGGGGTGGACACCTGCACACAGCACAGCGCGTTTTCAGTGTGTCACCACATCAGCAAAATAAGTTGTTTCCGCACAAGTGACCTTTGTAAATACAGTCTTACACAGTGCATATATGTACAAATCTCGCCAACCTGCAAACACACATTACAACTCCCCTGTCTAAGCCGTCGTTTGCGTACTTGACATTGCATACCAAGGTACCCAGGCACCTACAGCAAAACTGTGCCCAAGCACACAAAACCCTGTAAGAACACACAATACACATACAGACACTCACAAAACACTTGGCCTAGAATTTGATCTCAGCGTACATTGCACCTGACATCCCACAGTGAGGCACCCCAAAGCACAAGAGGGCTGTCAGAAGAAGGACCAAAGCAGGGTGCAGGCGCGGAGCGATACCGCTGATCTGTGCCAGGAGAGCCTAGCATGTTGGACACAGTCATTTCCTGTAATGGTGTGTGTGTGTGTGTGTGTGTGTGTGTGTGTGTGTGTGTGTGTGTGTGTGTGTGTGTGTGTGTGTGTGTGTGTGTGTGTGTGTGTGTGTGTGTGTGTGTGTGTGTTTGTGTGTGCGCGCAAATATATAGAGTAAAACCTGAGCCAGTGTGTGTGTGTTTTTACTACACAGCGGCACTACTGCTGTCAGGTGAGACTAGTATGGTGAACGCTTTTTTCCCCGGTTGTTGGATTTTGACATGCATACTTTCCTTGGTTTTTCATGCACATCTCACTTATTTCTGGTCTGACGCGCGCAAGCATATGCAGATATGTTCGCATGTACCATCTTTTAACAGATTTGCCTGGCGGTTTAAGCACACTTTTGAAGATTACTCTCCCACTTACATGCATTTCCCAACAAAAATATACGATTAACATAAAGTGCAGTGTAATCAACACACTCATGTGAACAGACACACATTTGCTTCCTATGAGCAAATATATAGGGTCGGCCAGAACCATATAATAACGGCGTACATACGGTATTTTGGGCAGGGAAATCACCAACTATACGGTCATATACGGTGCATATATACGGGTTCAATCCAACCCTACAAATATAGTGACACGAGTGATAACATACCTCCAACGACAACAATTCGCGGTGTGAACGTACATCCCAAATTTTAGCCCTCCGTACATTGCTGGCGGCCCCTCCTGAAAGCGCACACACTCCAATGGCCTGCACGGCAAATTGTCCATCATAAAACACGTACGTATGTTGTATAACACAGACACACATTGTATAACACAGACACATACATATTGTATAACACAGACACATAAAACACGTACGTAGATTGTATAACACAGACACATATAAGGTGTTAATCCGAATAGTGGTGGAAGCACACATCCGATATAGACTGTGCTTCATTACACAACACGTACGTAGATTGTTGATAACACGTGGATCGTCTTGTTTGCATGGCATTGTACATTGCAACACTTGCTGTCAACTGCACATCTCAAAGCAAGATCAATCCACGGGCTTTCGTTGAATATTTCTCATTTGTACTTCGTTACTTGTTTCAAGCAGTTTGATGAAGACTGATTGCTAATCCTTCAGATCGTGTTTCTTCTCCTTTATTTGTACAAAACCCCACAGCTCACTTGTGCATCATCACAAAATTCTGAGTTACCTGGAAAGATCTTAACTAGACAGAACATTAGGCAACTATTCAAGTTAAGAACTCCAACTTGTGACAGTCTTTCAGAAACGACTGCTTTAGTACATTCAATACAACTCACAACCGCTCAACTCGTTACAGTGGTACACAATTCTAGCTTTACTGTTAGCGACTCCTCCCATGACCTGCACAAAACAATTATGTCGGGGCGGGGTAGCATCAGCAGGCAAGAGTTGTTTTTTTTGGAGTGCAGCATTTTCTTGCTCGGGATGAATCGCGCATTTCATCTTGCTCGGCCTGAACATTCCTGGCCTGCGGAAGCAAGCAGTATATCTGACTTCCAGAATCCCTGCAAATATTTTTGTCTGTATCAGGGGGTTTTTCGCGTGTTGCCTCTAGCAAGGCACGCTCCTCCTGTCGGTCTTTCCACGCTCCATGCAGACCCGTCCCGACTTCAGAATCCCTACAAAACGTTTGATATATTTCATGGGATTTTCCACGCGTTGCACTCAATCAAGGCAGATCACACTTGTCGGTCTTCTTATGCTCCATGCAGACCTGCGGTCGCATCTGGAAACATAATGCACATAACGCCACTACGCCATGAAATAATAATTTATGACAGTGGCATTAACTAAGACGCCGGCCAAAAATCTCAATAAATAAATAATTAGAAAGAAGATGACTCAGGTGCAGTTCCTCCTCCTGGCCGCGCGCCCTAGGATAACACGAGACGACGAGGTGTCTGATGTGGCACTATCCGACTCCGCGTGGTCAGAGACGAAGGCCATCATGGGCCGACTCCAGCACGCGTTTGTCTGCGTGCTGAAGCGGAAGAAACGCGTGCTTGTGGGCAACCTGTGAGTGTATCTCTTTGCTCACAAACACTGCACACATACAGATTGGTGGTTGAGCGCGCACACACAGAACACAGTATGCACAAAGCATTTTCTCAGATCAATGTCTCATTTTAGGTTGTTGCTTCAAGAGTTGTTTCAACTGCAATATGCCAACCAAATTTGGGTTCTTGCTGCAGCTTTGGCTTCCTCCCACCACACCACGGGGGAGAGAATGACTACAAGGTCCTCCAGGATACAAATGGCGTCCAGGTTAGGCAGCCCGATGAATCATGTGCAAAAAAGAATTATGTCTTCAGATCTCATGAGCTGGCAGCTATGACACATAAGTACACAGGCCACTCATTTAGTTCCTTTTTTTGAGACATGCTGCAATCTCTTACTGAGGTCTACCTACTTGTCTACTGCCTGCAGGCATCTGCAACACACTGCGCCAGCATGTTGAGCCACACACCGGCTGGTGTGAAAAAGCTCATCATATTCTTTGAGCCCTACAACAACCGAGGGTAGGTTCATTGGAGAGAAGTTGCATGTGTATTTGCCATTAAAAACACCCTCCCTTTCAAGCACAAAACGTGTGCATGTCTATCATTGATAACGCTCAGCTTCGTGCGTGTATATTTCTTTCAGCTCTCGATTGTCCATGGCACTGATCTGAATGTGGCACTTGATCTGATTATACCTGGATTGTATGCGTACTCTCTGAAATATGACTAGTATTTGCTTTTATATTGTCTGCTCTTGGGATTTGCACATCCTCTTTGATCGCACAGAATGACTCTTTGTCTTGTTCTTGCCTTGCGCATCCTAGGGGCGGGCGGGCAGTGACTGCCGCCATGCCTGATGTTGATTTCAGCGTTGTTCAAGTTGCTGCTTGCAACTTGAGCAGCGTAGGAGCCCCATCCACGCTCAGCAAAGCCATCCGTGGCCTGCACACAATCTCCACCTTGCTTAAGGATGAAATCATCACAGAGGTGGAAGCTGAGTTCCCAGGGGGACAAGGCCCAAACTACAGAGAACTGGGTGAGTGGGGTAGGTTGCCTTGTCAAAGTGTGTTGCATGTGGTTGAAAACAAATTCACAAATTTACAGAAAATTTTGCTCCTGCTGTTATCACATCAATTCTTAAAATTTTAGAGGGAAGTCAGTTCATAATTCAAAAATGGTCATCATGTCTTGATCTTTGGTTTGTGCGTGGAAACAACAGCTGACAGCTCCACTCCTTTTGTTTGGAAACTAACATCAACGGCTCAAAATTTTGTAAGAATGGCATCATCAGGGTGAGTGCCCCCCTTTTTTGTCTGTGCAAGAGAACCTAGCATTGTGTGGATGTATGTTTGTGCGCACAGGCAGCACTGGAGGCAGCATTGGAGGGCCAGAGAACATTCGGCGCAGGAATGAAGCAGATGCCCCCTACTTTATCGCCCCGGGATACAGCGTCACTGAACCTGCGCCTGCCACCGTCCAACATGCATTCCATGTCAATAGCGATGCGTGTTCATGCATTTTACAAACAGCGGGCTTGTTCAGGTGCCCATGCTTTTGTTTCACGAAATCCACAAAGCAGGGTGCGCACGCTTTAAAAAATCAGAAGTTCATAGTCAGACTCAAAAGCCTTTGATGCCTTGATCGTTAACCTGTGCTCAAGCCTGGAAATAATTGCTTACAGCTCCTTGAAATCTGACAGCAAAGGCTTAAAAACTTGTAAGAATGGCATCATCAGGGTGAGTGCCCCCCTTTTCTGTCTGTGCGATAGAAATGAGCATGGTGTGGATGTGTGTTTGCGTGCACAGGCAGCGCTGGAGGTGCGGAGAACATTCTGCGCAGGGAGAAAGCAAATGCCCCCTACTACATTGCCCCGGGATACAGCGTCACTGAACCTGCGCCTGCCACCGTCCAACATGCATTCCATGTCAATAGCGATGCGTGTTCATGCATTTTACAAACAGCGGGCTTGTTCAGGTGCCCATGCTTTTGTTTCACGAAATCCACAAAGCAGGGTGCGCACGCTTTAAAAAATCAGTTCATAGTCAGACTCAAAAGCCTTTGATGCCTTGATCGTTAACCTGTGCTCAAGCCTGGAAATAATAGCCTGTGAGAAGGTTATTGTGATCACGAACAGAGCACTACCAGCGTTTTTTTGCAGGCAGCAGCGGTGGCAAGAAGGTCATGGCCAGCGAGGGCTTCGATGAGCAGGGCCATTCCGCACATGCCATCAACCTGGGTGAGTAGCCTTCAAATGTTTTGATTTTGTGTGCTGAAAAGACGAGGTCTATGCAGCATCTGAGTGCCGGGAGGTGACTGAAACAGTAGCGCACATTTTTCTTTGAAGATTCCTTCACTACCTCGCCTTCACCTGCCCCACGGAATAAGCCTACCTCCACATACACCCGCTTTCATTTTATCCGTGCCCCTCCTTCATCTACACGCAGGCCAGAAGCGCATGGACGGCGAGGGGAAAACAGAGCGTGGAAACTCAGTAACTGCTACCAACCTGGGTGAGTTGCCTTCAAATATTTTGATTTTGTGTGCTGGTGTATGCAACTTGTTGCTGAGTGCTGAGAGTTTATAAGCGCGCACAAAGCACCCACAAGTTGCCAGTTCACATACCAAAAGGCTTTGCCATCTTTTCAGCATCGCGTGCGAGTCTACCCCGTACTTATCATGCAGCTGTCATTGGTAGCTTTTAGTGTACTCCGTGGTGCATATGCCGATCGATTTTAGAGCTACATTGCTATAGAAAGAGAAAACTGAAAAGTCTCACGCTTGCACCCACTCATGCGCACAGGTAAGATGAATACAAAAAAGCACGTAACCCGTGAAGGTGAAAAGGCTCGTAAACGAGGAGCAGACAACATGACCAAATCGGAACGCTACAGACACAAGCTGAAGCTGCAGAAGCAGCAGAAGCAGCAGAAGCAGCAGTAGGCGCTGAATCGTTTGCTACAATTTGGGTCAGCTGGGTCACATTTTGGGCAACGTGCCTGGTCAAAAAAGTAATGTCCATGTCAAACAAGGCTGCATAACATGTGGGTGAGCCTTAACACTGATCTTGATATAGGTGGATAGCGTCGTTTAGGTTTAGGTAGATGGAGGAGATAGTGTCGTTTAGGTATAGGTAGACGAGCCTTAAGACTGGTTTGTTGAATTGGTTAGCTACCATTGTTTGAATGTATGCACAGTGCTATGAATGTATTCTTAATGCCCTATCGAATTTGAAATGATACTATAGTCTTGCTTCCACGACCGCAACAGTCTGTTTTCTGGAACGAGAGTCTGTTTTCTGGAATCAATTTATTTTTGGCAAGAGCAGAACTCAAGTGCACTAACGAGCAAAAGCACCGTCAACGCTGCACCAAAAAGCAAGAGCTCAAGTCAAGCGTGTTGACAAGCACGAGCACTATCCAAGCATGTCTGCAGCACCTGGCGAAAGAGAACACTTATTGTAGGGCTGCTGAAAATCGCATGTACACTGTCACTCACGGTGTTTGAACCGTTCTTACCTAGAATTTCTCGGAACCTTTCTTAGCAAGGATTTCCGTTCTGGAACCGTGTTGGAAACGTTCTTAGCAACGATTGCCGTTCTGGAACCGTTCTGAAACCGTTCTTACCAAGGATTTATTGGAACCGTTCTTAGCAAGGATTTTCGTTCTGGAACCGTTCTGGAACCGTCCTTAGCAAGGATTTCTTTACACAGGAACAATCAGCCACACACGGGTAGCAAAAGCAGACCTCGCACCTGTGTTGCGTTGCTGTTGAAGGAGGCTTTAGTTGCTCCCTCCCACGTTGCCACTGCTCCTTGGGCTAGATTCAGGCCATCCCAGAGCTTCACCTGTACCAAGAGTAGATATCAAAATTTCATAGGATAAGTTCAGGGTTCCGCCTGTAACCAGTAATATATATCAAGATTTCATTGGAATAGATCAAAATCTCTGCCAAAGCTTGCTGGCAAGTGTGACCACGACGACATCCTGAGATCAATGACTCATGAAAGCATTCAAGTGTCCAAAACAATGTTAAACAGGATGCCTAACGCGCAATTGCATTTGAGTGATCTTGCTGCGCATCAACTTCTGTTACTTTTGGTCCCTTGTTACATCTTTAAGGCCTCGCCAGGCATTCAGACAATGCTAATGCAACCTTTCGAACAACCGTACGTTATGATGTTTTATGAAATGAGGGGGAAAAACTATGCAGGCAGCAAAACATCACTCCCAAACACCAATGACAACAAGAAACACTTTCGACATAAAACGCTTTAGACATTGTAAACACTGACAGCTTGCGTGCTTGACGTTGTCGCGCTCACAATTCCAATGCATCGAATCATTCTTGCACATGTACAGGAGTTGTGCACCGTCAGCGTCAACATAGCATTTGATTTACACTGTGCTCAGTGCTGCAAGTCGTGAACAAAACACACGTGCTATAAGTGAACATAACACTGACCTCATTCTTGCACGAGGACAGGAGCAGTGTAGCGTCAGCGTCAACATTTGTCTACATTGTGCTCAGTGCTATATGTTGCGAATTAAACGCACGTGCTGTAAGTGAACAAAACACACTGACCTCATTCTTGCACGAGGACAGGAGCAGTGTAGCGTCGGCGTCAGCACCCCAAATGTTGGCCTTGGAGCGAAGCATGGTGGTAGGGGTGACGTGCGCCTCGTACGCGTCAATCACCTGAAAAGAATTTGACAGTGTCGGCACAGTGGAAGGGATTAAGGTGTGCCTTGTATATGTCGGCAGCGGTCCGTGGTAATAGCTCAGTATTAAAAAGTTATATGCTCCTTACATCATTGC
>Ga0307960_1000745_pt1 | contig 18263 bp, 22 predicted proteins | sample OrgLakmetagen542_FD_201832 | JGI IMG/M metagenome (GOLD analysis project Ga0307960, IMG submission 201832) | Saline water microbial communities from Organic Lake, Antarctica - #542 | ecosystem: Environmental > Aquatic > Non-marine Saline and Alkaline > Saline | place: Antarctica: Organic Lake... | reverse complement strand
GCCTGCAAGCAATTGACGTTGGTGTAGCAAACAAATGTGACCAGGGCCACCGCCAATTTCTGTCCAAGGTTTTCAATTATTTACCTTAGCATGTGTTGCTGTACACCTGTAATCCAGACGATCAATTAAGCCAGGCATTGCTAAGGCAGTGGCGTTTGTAAGGACCTGCAACTACTACAAGCCACGCAATTTGCCTAGCACAAAAAAAAGAGCAGCCACACACCTTCAGCAGCTGCAGCCCATCGGGCAGTGTGAAGGACGTTAGAGAGATCACCGGCTTTATCACCCCACCGACTTGAATCTGCACATTCAAATTCCACAGCTGTACAAAGTGCACGGACAGCGGCATCTCCCCCCGCCTCGCTGCTGTTGCGGCTGAGATACATGAGGGACTTGAAAAGCTGAGGCGCTGCATCAGCACCGTGAACATACTCCAGGGCAGCGACGACCTGGAGGCAGCCCATTATAAAACAAGTCTCCATCATTATAGAGAAGAATTGTGCACATCACTGGCACAACAAAGGCTACCATCCATCAACTTGGCAATGGTTTAAATTAGAGTTGTACATGTACAGCACAAGAAACAATGCAAGTTGTCTTACTTGACTGTGTGTTAAATCAAAAATAACATATATGCTCTCCTCATCATGCGCACATGTATGTACACATCGACTATGGTATCTCTTGCATGAGCTTGTGTCACGTCAGCGAATGCTGAACCGCAAAGTTTGCAGCACAGCAGAGAGAAGCGTGAGAACATAAATATCTACCTGCGGATGTAGTGTGACACTCAACAGCGCAGGCTGCTGTGTTGTTGTTGCTGCGTGAGAGGAACGGCTGCCACGCTCATAGAAGGCGTGAGGGAGGGGGGCCCGCTGAGTTTTGGCTGGTGCTGCAATGCAAACAAGCAAAGTCGTGCATACAAAAGGTAACATGTAGCGTACAGTGTGCACGTACAAGCAGTAGTGATGCATTATCTACCTGACATGACTCACCCGGACAAATTGGGCTTGTTCCTCTGTGCCTTCCCCTGCAAAGTGGATTGATATCTGCACGATGCAGTAATTTTGGCCTGCTGCCGACTGTGTTGTGCGTGTTAATGGAGGCTACAAGTCTGGGCTGCGACATGCAGGAACTAGAATACAGCATGCTTACTAATTTAATAAATTTTATTATTAACGTAGTATGATCTATTGCGAATGCAAAAATAATTGGCACAGAGTCATATATTTCCCCCCCTCAACATGCTCGATTTTTGTAGCGATGCACTTCTATACAAATTATAGTACCAGACTTAAGAGGGCTTTATAATCGGCCCAATGGCCCTCGGTGTCACCATATGCAAATGCATTTTAGGCAGGGGAACCACATACTATGGCCCAAGCCCCCAAAACAATTGGCACAGTTATATTGTGCTTTTTTAATCGGGCTTATTGCTGTGGGTAAATACAGTAGCGTCCCTTGGCTTGCCAATGGTGTGTAAGACCTCTGATATATACCTCAACAACAGCTTTTCCTTAACTTCATGTGGGGAGTGGTTTTCACTGCCTGCTTAGTTTTTCTTTTCTTTGCTTTTCTTAGGGTGAGGTCAGATGATCAGTCGGGTCAAATGATCAGTCGGAACCCATTTACTTGACTCTTCCCCTCAGCATCTGCTCATCCACTGAGTCTTTCATTTAGTTTTTGCAATGTTTCAATGTTTAAGCTTTTTGGAATTTGTTTGGGTCCTTGGGTAGTCCGGCAGGGCTAGATATCTCTTGGCAGGGAGGCCTGCTCCAGCTGCCATCTTTATTCTGACCTCCAAGGCTTTGTTACCCTGCCTTGCAAAACACAGTTCAGTCGCAACTTAAAAATCAGCAAATTAGGGCATATGCCATGAGTATGCAAAGCACTTAGCCACAGACAATAAGCAACTTTCCTGTTGGTATCAGATTAAATAAAATTTGCGGCTGCAGACCATCCTTGCAAAACGCTTAAGCAACGTATGGCCTGCAGATGCTCACTCATTAAAGTTGACACATAGTCAGCTACCTAACACAACTCAAGAATCTCTTAGGCCTCCACAACTGCGCCACATTTGACTGCTCGAGTCAAAAGCCGACAGAGAACAAGCGATGGTTGGGACGCAACCAAGGTAGTCAGGGCCGAGCGCCCTTGTTCATCCAGGCTAACAACAAACTCCTCGCAAACGGCTGCTGTAGCAAGGTCGACTTGGTCAATTGCTTGCTTCTGCTGTGACTGCTGCTGCTGCGGCTGCTGGGGTGGCGGTGGCTGCTGCTGCTGAGCTTTAGTGTGGTGTTCCTCTTCACTAGACTTTCGTATGTGATGTATCAAGCCCTTGGCATGTTCCAGCCCACCTGCAACAAATGGGTTAATTGGCCATGGTCAGCAAATCAATGCCAAACACAAATATGTGCACTCACACACAATCAAGGCTACCCAGAGAGGGGTAGTTAACCTTGTATAAGTAATACTACAATACTACACGTCAAAAACACCCAAAGTTAGCAGGGCAGCGGTATTTGGACGTGTATTGCAGAACTGTCACACGCCCTAGCTGCAGCGCACTGTTTACTGCCGCAGCTTCGAGTGCGGCAGGTCATTGATTGAACATTTACAGAATTAAGACGAAGCTGTTTTATGAAGCCCGATGTTGGAAGACTCTGTGTGTGAATTTGTGTGAGATCTATGACTGAATCAACAGTGCTCCAACCTGCTTTTCCAGGACTTTCTTTTATACATTAATCTGATACCCTTGTCCTAAACTACTCAAGTACGTAAAAAGTATTGTGTGAGGAACTTTTCAGGGTGTTAGTCAAGTCTACAACTGTCTGAACTTCGTGTGAATCTCCCTTCTGTAACCTTTGCCAAGATAAAGATACATCAGAGCCCGTCGATCCAATCACACAGGTCAGTGGCGGTAAGCAAGAGAGAAAGGGTAAGCACAAGCAAAGCAAGAGAGAGAAGATCAGAAGCAAGCAATCCACATACATCAGGCTCCTCCCTGTTTTGTGTGCACATTAATCTAAGTAGCGCCTAAGTTGAACGCCACAGCACTACACTTTGGATGATGTAGATATCTCGACAGCCATACCTGCGACACCCAACAGTATCTGCGTGATGTGAGGCGGCACATCCCGAGCTGCTGCCGGGCCTCCAGACTCGTCACACACAGCATCCAGTATCTCAACGGCGCAGTCGTGCACCAGAGCAGCAAGCCGCAGATTCCCTTCATAGGTGTGATCAGATTTCAAATGACAAACTAAGAAAGAACTGCAGAGTTTCTGCATAAATGATGACCAACACATTCTGGAAAGTATGGAATGATTACACACGGCGGCAACAAAGTGGGAAATGCAATCAATTTCTTATTTTTGTGGTCTTTTGTAGTGGGAGAAACTTTCTAGGTTTTTGAACCTGAAGTTATTTACCCATGCTAGATGTTTTGCAGCTTTGTCGCTCGTGACTGTCTTATCTTGGAAATATGCTTGTGAGCAGTATAATAGGGTTGGCCAGTACAGTATCTGTGCACATGGTTGTATGAACTTGCTTCCAAGCACAGTACTAATATCAACTTTCATCAGGAGCCGCTATCAGGACAAGCGTGCAACACGCCTGTTCCCTATCAGCTTTTTACTTTAACTTTGTAGTGGGGCAACATCCACAAAAGCCATACAACTAACCCAATGCAACAGCCTCGGAGATGAGACGAGACATCGAACACATCCCCCCAAAATATCTGAGCAATACTTCTGGTGGTGTGCAGGCTCCCAACCACCTAGTCCCCATTGAACAGCTTTTTCTATTCTCCAGATGGGCTGGAAAATGTGGGCTGAAAATTGTTGTGTGGCTTTGCATCCATTGGGTGGTGCAGGACACAAAACAACAATCTTTCCTAATCTACGTTGGTGGTGTTTACACTACCAATCCCTTTCTTCTTTTAAAAGGAGTGGTTTTTACTACCTACATACTAGTTTTTCTTTTCTTTCCCTTTCCTATGCCAAAACACTACTGCATATACGCCGCATATGCATGGAGCTGGCCAGCCCTACCGTTCACAGGCAAGCACTAATGCAAGAACAGGAACTGGCCAGGGGCAAGGGAGCACAGAGATGTAAAAATCCCACCTTTGTTAAAAGTCAGGTTGACAAAACGCTGCAGCACATGGAGGTGCAAAATCTCGGCAGCAAATTGTTGAGCTGCGACAGCATGAATCTCTGTGTCCTTCCTTGCTGCTGAGGGGGCGCCGCTTTTGTAGATCTCATCCACATCATACTCTGTGAAAGTGCGGTGGACATTGTACTCGCTGTATCATACAAGGAAGACATGATGGAACGAAATTACCGTCCCAAAGCATGGATAGAAAGGCGAAGCTGCTTCCTGTAGCGGCTTAATAATTTTGCACTAAATCAATCAAGAGGGTAACTTAACGTGCAATTCTCCATGCCTGCACAGGTGCTACCTGAGAATGGTCGCAAGATGTAGAGCAGTGCCCTGCATGCACGCATCAGGATACCATTGTCATGCTAAACCAGTGGCATGGACGAATCGTGTGATTTCCCCTGGGATTTACAACGTGAGCACAATCATAAGCATCCCGGTGTGTTTGCTTGGGCCTTCTATTGCTCATACTTGCAATCCATGCTAAGCTGGTACCATAATTTGTCGTGCCACAGTTGTCAGGTATGTCCTGTGGCGCTGTCAGGTATGGCACAGCATTTTCCCCCCTCACAATTAACTCACTTGAGGATGGACTCCAGTCTTTCCTGCTGGCCGCTGCCCTCGCCTTTTCCTTGCTCTAAAATCTGATTGAGTTCTGAAAAGAAGTGGTCTGTGGATAGGACCCTTTGTAACAGCTCAGTTGGTGGCGTTTTTTGCTGCTGTGTCACCTCAAGCAGTGAAGCTACAGAGATATACTCGGGCTGCATGAATTGAGGTCGGGATAGGTCAATCTTTCTTTTTTTATTTTGCGAAATGTTGCTAATAATATTGATGATAGAAAGAACAGCACACGAAAATTGAGATGCAATATCAGACAGAAAGCGAAGCGCCTCTGTCGCGAGCTTTTAAGTTTCTACCTAAAACAGCACGTTCCATGTCCTCCTTGCCCGAGGAGCAACAGCTCAGCCTCCAGGGTGCCTGCCACAAGGAGCCCGCTATCTGAATCACAGCTCACGCACGTCACCCAGTCGGAGACTGGAACAGTCAGGCGTGGGCGATACACCGCCTCTCGTATGCCAAAGGCCGCGAAACGCTTGATGGCCAGCTCTGTAGCCAACTGCTCTCCTTCCAAGCTAGATCTGTGCGGCAACAGTGTGATTGCAATGTTATGGTGGTCTCCAATGTAGTAAGCCTAAAGCCTGGCAGGTTCAGTGTTCAAAAGGCACGGAACACGGAATAGCCAGATCAGATACTTCCAGACGTTACACTGATTTTTTGTACAATCGAAATTGGGCGATTGAAAGTAGGCATACAAGCTTAACCGTCAAAGGCTCTTGTTTTAAGAGACTAGTCCTGGCCAGCTCTGAAAAGCTGAGCAGGCGTTGCGTCAACTTGGTAAATGCCTGTACTGTGCGTGGAGTGTGTGGGTCCACGTGTGTGCGTGCCTGCTGCTGCACCTGTTGCATCCTCTGAGCTCACTACTACCAGTACTGTGCGTGGAGTGTGTGGGTTAACTAATTTACTCCTGATTTGTATATAGTACGGTTGTTAATATAATGAAAAGTGGCACTGTGCGTGGAGTGGGTTCACATTTAGACGCCGTGCCCTAAAGAGTCTGAACACGCGGCGCGCTGTGCGTGGAGTGTATAATTCGAACCTCCAAGTTTTAGGGAGCATGGCACAATTTTGAATTCACTGCTTGGCTATAATGCCCATCATCCACGAGCACAAACAGGATCGCGCACTGGAAACCCACCTGGTCTGTAGCAGCTGCAATGCTGCAGTCAGCTCCGGCGGCTCATGAGCACCCAACTGATGCACCGACAGAGGCCGTTGCAGGCAAAGAGGCTCCTCCCTTGTGTCACCCCTGTGCTCCCTCTTACCACCACTGCACCCTGTAACATGCACAAGTATATTACAATTTACTTATCCCACATTTTAACCATTTGGGTTAACCATTTTGGCCGCTACGCTACACACCCTCCCAGTGTCGAAGTCAGACCCAACTCTGCCACTGACCTAACCTAATCTAACCTATCCTGCCTGCTGCTACTACCTGCAATCTTGCTGCTACTGCAATGGCTACTCGTAACGGTGGTGCCGCCTACTCGACCATCCAAGGCAGCCACGCATGGTTGTAGGCTTGCACCAAAATTGGGCTGCGTCAGAGTGCTGCTATTCAACCCTCCTCTGCACACGCCACTGCCAAGCGCTCTGAGCCCTTCCCACTGCAGTGCTACCGTTCGCGGCTGCAGCTGCTGCGTGTGGCCAGCATCGGAGAGCTGCGGGTTCACTGCCGCAGCCGCGGTAGGAGCAACAGAGGAAAAGATATTTCCAGGCGCTGCTGGTAGCAATCGTGGTGGAGATGGTGGTCTGGGGGCGTAGATGGTGTCAAACAGCTCCTTCAACGGATCTAGAGGGAGCCAGGAGTGTGGCACCCACAGAAAAGTGCCACTGGGATCCCACGTGCCACGCCTGTGCAGCCATGAGTACCTGAGCGAGTGCAGTGTGGTGTGTGTGTGTTTGTGTTTCTTCATGTGTGCAAATGAATGGCGTAATGTATCCGTGTGTTCTGTGTGTGCACGCATGCGTGCATGCATGTTTCTAGGCATTTGCTTTCCTGCTGCTGCTGCTGCTGCTTTCAAATGTATAAAGGGCAAGAGCAGCAGCGGCAACAACGGAAGGAAAATGAGAGTGGATGCATCTTTGATAGCAGGACGCACAAAGCTGCAATAACCCAGCTGCTTTAGCCTGAGAGGTATCAATGAATTAGCAAGCATAAGAAAGACTCCATGCACTTAAGTTCACCGTTGAATTTCCTTGAAATTTGCTAAGGAGAAGATATGCAATACGAAATTGGTTTTCCTTATCGTTTACGTGGAAATGACAGCTTTCTGCTTCTTTTACCAAGTCCTCTTACCTGTTAGTGAGGGAAGAGGAGTCATACATGTCTGGAGGAAGGCAAGCGTGAGTCAGCTTTTTTGTGCACAGGTCCAACACTGCTGACCCGCAATTCTGCAAGCATGAAGGGGAGGGAAGATGAATAAATTGAGAGTGCAAATTTAAAAGAAGAGCCCGCACGTGTTTTAATTTTCACTTGGCAGAATAAAGAATCTCTCTTACAATGAAGAAAGGTGTGCTGCTGTTTTTTCAAAAGAAAGATAGAAGAGGTCAGGGAGCTGACCTGAGCAATAGTGCCAACATGTCTCTTTTCCGCTGATCAATATAATCAGTATAATACAACTATCATCAAAGTTTTGGCTGAAATGGACGACCCTGCTAGCCTGAGTGCGTAGCCTAGGTGTTTGGCACAAATATAAGAACACATGTCAAGCTGCCACGTCGCGCCCCGACCAGAGCTCATTTCACCCCAACAACGGCACCAGTATTTCCTTTGTGGTGGGTTTGGCCTTTATTCCATTGTGACACTCCTTTTGCTAATTTTCAAGAAATGACTTAACTCTGTAATCTCACCAACCACGTCTTTATTGACTCCATTTTTCCAGTGATCGTTAATGAGAGAACTCCACCTGATCTGGTGCTCTGGCTGGTCAGTTACAGCTCATGGGTGCTATGGGTTGGTAGCGTTCACTGTGCGGCCAATTAGGCACATGCAACGTGATATGCAGTTTTCAAGCTCAGCTGCTTTGGGCGTACATGACAGTGTTAAGCCTGGACGCCGCAAGTCACGGGGCAATTACCCTAGGAACATTTGACAAGCATGCCCATATTGGGCCTCAGGTGACCCCCTCTGGAAATATGTGATGCCTTTGTTAACCCCCACATCTTAAGCACCCTTGCTGGCAACGTTGGTACAGCAGTTTCTTCAATCGAGGCTTACAGCTCAAAAGGCCACATTCTTAGAAACAAACACCTGGAAACGGCCAAAGCCTGGCTTCAGACTGTAAGTTCTACAAAAGGGTCGACACAACCGGATGAAAATGGCGTAACTAAAATTCAATGATCAGGTGGGCGCCATGCAGCGTGACGACGCTTATTTGTTTAGCACTAAGATCAATCTGCACAACCTCGCATACTGGCAGCACCGGGCCTAGTCAAGAAAGATTGAGAGGAAACGCAAGCTGGCATCCATTTATCCACACGCAAATTGGCTGCACTAGGCATAGCTGAAAAGTGGTGACGTTTACCAGCTTATGCAGTTTTACTGTTATACAAACAAGCACACCACAGAGAGACAACACACACATACACATAAACACACACACATACAGAGAGAGAGATGTACAGACCTGCAGCACCAGGCCTAGGCGGGAAGGATTGCATGGGTTCACCAGCACCTGATCCACAATAGCTGGGGCAGGAAGGCTGGGCTGCATACTCCCAGTCTGCATTTCCCAACAGACAAAATGTCATGTGCCTGCTCCATGAAAGGGTATGCTGCGAATTGGTTCTGCAAAAACCTACAGGAAAGCTACAGACTAGTGCTGTTTGTGCTACGTGCTACCTTCACCGAAAGGAATGCATCAATGTTTCTTTTCCAATTTTCCTTAAAAGAAACAATGGAATGCACGTGCTGCAGGTTGCTGCTGTGTCTAGCTAGCTGTGCGTGTGCAAGACCAGAAGAGACATGTCATGACTTATTGTGCTGATCATTAGAGGTCAAGAACAAGGCAGAAAAGGGACTGCTTCTAACAGCTTCGACCCTTACGCAATCGGCAAACAATGCATTCTGGGGTAGTCTTATTGCAGCTGGAGGGCGCTTTTTTGAAACCAGCACTCTGACTCCGTATGCACAGGGCAGTGTTGCATGTGCTGACACACTATTGTAGACATCTGATCCCATCTTGTGCAAAAGTCACTGCAAACTGTCTCCAAGCGTGCACTTACAAAAAAATCACTGCCAGGACTAGACAGATGCTCATTCTGTGCTGCTGCTAGGGGGCCATTCAGGTCGATGATGCCCAGCAAACTGTGGTGGTAGGGGCCGCTGCTGCCAAACTGGAGCACACCAGAGCTTTGGGAATCCTTGCGCACATCCCACATTAGCAACTGTGGTGTGTGTGTGTATAGGGGTGTGTGTGTGCACATGCGTGTGTAAGGTGTGCAGCACATTGTGTGTACGTTCGGTTACGCACTCATAGGACTCACGAAAGCCTTGCAGCCTCACAATTCACAGAAGGAACCGTGAGTGCAGGCAGATCAGAAAGATAATGGGGATTCAGCCTTTTTTTATGAGTTTTTGCTGCAGAGGTAAACGCCTGAGCCTTCGGAGCAAATTGGTGCCAATCCAGTCGAAAGGTTAGGGTAATATCAGAGCGCGCCTTTTTGATATCAGTTCTATGCCAAAAATGCAGTTCTTCAATCCAGGCCAAAGATACACGTATATACACGGACAGCCGTATATATAAATCCCATGTACAGTCCTAGCCCACCCTACACATATTGCATGGGGTTGAAGTCCAAATTACCACAATTGCTGCAGTATATACGCTTGTGTGACAGCAAATGCATGTGATGAAGAGAGGACCATGGCCACACATGTCCACTCGCCTACTTCCACGTACGTTCATCATAATTCCATCAGGTGCTGAGAAAAAGAACACCATTGGTACTACAATCACAAAGGAAACCGCGCACGTGCTGAACACCTTCAACACAAATTGAGAAGGGACGCTTGAACGGTACCGCTGGCCGACTTGGTCTTGGTGTGTTACCCGTCAGTCACCAAAGTGTGCCCTGCCTCTCAAACATCTTTCTTCCACCATTACACAGGGAATTACACAATGAATCGCTCACCTGATTCTTTGACACGCCGTATAGCACAGTGCCGTCCGCTGACAGCTCAATCGGGGCCTGTAGGAGCAAAAGGGTGAAACAGGCACAGCCTTTTGTGCTGCTGCGTGAACTTTGTGCTCCCTGGTCGAGTAGAAATACATGTTACGCTACGCTTCTTGATTCGAAATACCTTACACGCTGCTCAAATTAAACGTTTCTCACGCCCGTTTGCCTGCTGACGTGAACAGAGTCATGAGGACTGCACAGGGTGGCTAAAAGATAATAATGACGACAGTCATGTATGTACATTAATGATTAGAAGGTCACCTCAGAAGAGCAGTCATACATGTCCTGATGTGGTAGTGTCCAACTTACGACTCAAAATCAAATGAGGATCTAGTGTACTGTGTGACAGCAGGAACACTCCATGAGCAGGATCAGTCGCCTCCAAATGATTTGGTGCCACTAATCCATTGGAAATGATGGTTCAGGATACCAGAATCGTCAACATGGAATTCCTTACACGCATCTCGACATCTGTAGACAACTACACACACACACTTACATACATACACATACATACACACACAAACACACACACACACTCACCTGCAGGGGCACACGTCCTGGAGTAACGATTTCAGCCACAGAAGTCAAGCCGCGGCGTTGGTCCCACAACTTAATAGGAATATTGCGCCCCGCAGCAACAAGGGTGTACGGGCCCTGCATGAATGCCACACCCATAAAGCAGAACAAACATGTAAGCTTGGAGTGTTGTAGCAAGCAGACGCTTGGGTAGGTGCCATTGCTCAGCGCCGCTACAAGGGTGTGCTTGCGTCCTCAGTGTATGGCATAACATTGGTGGTAATTCTAAGTAAGGAAGCTTGGCAGAGCAAGCAGTGCGAAGGGTGCTTGCGTCCTCAGTATATGGCATAACAATGGTGGCAGTTCTAGGTGGGGAAGCTTGGCAGAGCGAGCAGTGCGTAGCGTGGCATCTTAAAAACCTTTGAAGGTGCTATCCTTAAACCCTTTGAAGGTGTACTTGTATTGAGTGCAGCGTACCTGAATTACTAGAAAAAGCTTAAAGAGGAGTAGGTTCTGCAGTACAAGTTCAATTCAGGTGATGCATCTGAAAACACATAAATGGGTACTGCACAGAAACCTATGCTGGTGCAACAACACAGAACCTTTGGTCCCCAAAATCAAAAGTTCCTGAGCTACAACAGATATTTGTAGCAACAACCTGTTTGCGCGTGCATACGCGATTGCGCACGATGCGCTTGGCAAGCAGACATGTGCGTGCAAGTGCAAGCCAGCTTGGCCAGATCCCCTTGTTCACAACCTACATACATACTATCAGCGCAAATTTCCATGCACACACTTAAGCAACACAACTTATGAGATGAAGCTGGTCGATTCCAGCTGCTTGCCCTCCCCACCCTCACGCAGCGCACCTGGTCAAAGTACTTCACGCTCGTGAGGCCCGAGCCAGAGCCGAACACCACCTGCTTTGGGGCGAGCTGTGTGCGTTTACGTCTGCCCTGTAGTGAAGCGGAAAGAAAGGTCCATTTGAGGGGATTTGTGAAACTTGATGAGTGCAAGGAAGGGAGAGCAGCTGTCTTTAGGTGTGCGAGGCATATGGTCCGACTTCACCAACGCAGCACTTTTACATGTTTGAGGCAGAGTCTTGTAAGGTTGAACCATATTTTGGTGTGCGGATTGCTTTTTCAACCACACCTGCACGTTCCTAAGGCAGAGGACAAAGTGCCCATGAAATGTCCCAAGCGATCCTTCCAGTACCTTTTGACATCATACTCGCCTGAAGAAGCAGAGACAAGTGTGTACACACGAAATCACAAATGCTTTCTGAACCTACCTCCTCCACGTTAATGACCTGCACGTTCTGACTGCCGCTACCCACAACAGCAGTGTGAAAGGGGGTGTGTGGGTCCCACGCAACATCATCCAAACGGGGCGTGTTCAGATTTAAGCGCACGCCACCTCCTGGAAGGTTGTCTCTGCGAGCGTGGGCTGCTAATTGTGCTCTGCCATGGCATGCCCTCCTACGGATGTGCGTGCGTATACAAGAATGTGTAGCAATGTGTGTGTGTGTACTTGTCGTAAGATGTGTGTGTCTTGCAACTGATGTGGGTAGGCATTGTTGCATCATTTTATTATTAGTAGGGTTGGCCAGAATTGTATATATACACCGTATTTGACCGTATGTTTGGTGATTTCCCTGCCCAAAAAATCGTATATACACCGTATACATATGCCAACCCTAGTTATTAGGTTTCCCTTGCAGGTAGCAGCAGGGAATGCAAGGCTTTGCTCCCCAGTGGGAAGACAAATGGAATTCGATATAATAATTGAAGAAGAAGAGAGGAAAGGGCGTGTGCCTGACGCGAGTTGGGCAGGATTGAGTAGGTATGCATGTTGCTGATGTGGTCTTGGTTGGTAACAAGGACGGTCCATGATATAGTCCACTTCAATTTTCTTGCATATCAGTTTGGGATCTATGCCACTCCTTAGGCAGGCCCTACCTGTGGGTGCGCACTTTGGATCCATAGTTCAGCCATGCCCCTGGGGAGTGGCCTGCCAGGTTGGGGTGGGCGCTACTCTTGTTGCTCTCTTCTTCGTCCGAATTGGGCTGTCCTGACCCTGCACACAAAATGTGTATTGAACTTGCTGATCATTGTGGAACAAGATAATGCGGTTGTTTACACCTCAGTTTCCTGGTCGGGGCTGCTTAGAGCATTCAGTGTGCGGTGATTCAAAAACAATGTGCGTTTTGCGCTACGTAGCAGGCTGCACCAACTTGAGCACCGTTACACCAGAGCATTCACACACCTGAAGAATAAGCCGAGGGATCTAGTTCGCCATCTCCTGCATTACTTCTCACGCCCATACTATTTGCGGACCTACAGTCAGACAGCAGGCATGCAGAGGCAACAGGACAACACGTAAGCCCACCTGCTCCTCAAAAAAGCATCAGAGGCAGGACAGACAAGGCTCCAAGATGCCAGAGCAAGCAATTGAGGTTTACAAACCAGTTGTGTGTGAATCATGTGGCTTGTGGCACACCTGCAGGTCCTGGCAGCATCCCGCTGCAGAACATCCACCCTGTACAAGTTCAGGACTCCATTGGCCTGCACGAATGCTGCTGAGCCTGCCCTGATGGCAACACTGGTGATGTAGGCGTGGGCGTTGCTGCCATCCGTGCCAGCCATGCCTCCCGCTTGCAGTCCAGACAACTACGAGGAGAAACGCAGAGCGAAAGAGAGCGCACCATAAAACTGCTTCTTCTTGTGTTGGAATGCTGCATTGGCAGGCACATACATGCAACATTGTTCAAGGAAAGTGACTCTAAAGTATCGAAGTGTTCCTACTGCTAGAACACGCAGACACACACACCTGCTGGTAACCTGCGTATTGGTGCACGCTGAGTTGCTTGCACGCACGCTTTGCAGGCTGCAAGCCACATGATCTAGCATGCAGAGTTCTGAAAAGAAGAGGAAGAGTTGCTCTATAGACAGCAATGCAAGGATGAAAAGACACGCCTCCATAATGCAGTATCTGTCGCACCGCACGAGTGATTCACGATGGCAGAGACCACTGGGCTGAAGCTCTTGGTCCAAGGAAGATCCAGTCTCCTGAATTTCATCTGTGGAGCTTTCAATTGGAAGGTCCTCCAAAGGACGGGGTCTGATCATATAAGAGTGAAGCGTCCTTTGCGGCATTATATATATTAATCTGCAATTATATTTATTACACATTAAGTGCGAAGTCGAATGTGCACACACAAACACAACCACACATACACACACTTTCACGCATGCACATGCACACCTCACACGCACACGCTCACATACACAAATATACGCACGCGTTACACGCACACATGCGCGCGCGCGCACACACACACACACACACACACACACACACACAAATACAACCACACACACACACACATACACACACACATACACACACACCCACTCCACGCGTGCACATGCACACCTCACACGCACACGCTCACACACACACACATTCACGCACATTTTTCACGCACACGCGCAGACACATGCTCACAAACACGCGTACACACACATACACACACACGCACACTCACACACACACACATACGCACATACACACACACTCAAACGCACACGCAGACACACACACATACACACACACAGAAACACACACACAGAAACACACATACACATACACACACCCAAACACACACCGCTTCTGCTTACGGAATTCGGACTACATAGAACGTAAGAATGCGCCTTGTGTGTACTTTAATTTGGGTCATTATGCCACTAGCAAGCCCCTCACCCATTTACGTTGTACTTGTAATGCTACACAGTGTTGCATGTACGCACGTTTGTACATTAGTGCGCTGGATTCTAGGTGTAAAGCCTCATTTTGCACAATCAGCTCATCCTTCACCTTCATCGTTCACCTTCACAGATGACCCCACTGCTCTCTCCAACATACTGCAACAATTAACCCTCTTTACTTATTCAGCACTAAACTGTGAGCTTCAAGCAACCGCTCACGGTGACATGCGCCTTTGCCCATCCCGGCAAGGTTCCCGTCTCTTTTTCTTTTGCTTTGATCACGCCCTGCAACATGCTGCTGCGCGTTCTTGCTCATTGTTGCTGTTTGCCTTTGAATGGGGCACCTTTTTGACGCATACTGATGTGCAGGGTTAAGAGTTCAGAGGCTGACTGGATTGATTTATTGGAACTGCAGGCGCACGAATCATATGGATTCCAACCTTGCTATGATCTGGTAAGCCTAACAAATCATGCGGCACATAAGTTATACATTTTAAAATTGCAAATTTGTTAGATGCTTTGGTTGTGTGCACGTTAGTAATAAGGAACGAGGAAGCACTTTTGAAGCTGGCAGGAGGGTTTGCAAGCCAGTACCAGTTTGAGAGCGTCAACCCTGCACAGCAAGCCTTCGTCATGCTCAGGGAGGGAGGCATCCTGCTGAGAGGAACAAGAAAAACTGGACGGCTTTTTTATGGCATCTCTGGCAAGAGCAGCAACATCAGCCGTGCTGACATAGCCAAACGTCTTGGCCTAAAGGTGATTGTTTAAATTAAATGTGCACCTACATAAAGTGTGATTCGAAAGCTTGTCTGGGCCATGCTTAGCTCGCTGCTGCCAATATTGCATGGGAGTATTCCTGGACATTTGAATGTGTGGGGAAGGCTGTTCAAGAGAAGCCTTCCACTTGGGGGGAAACTTTCCATTGTGAAGCACAATGTCCCAGTCTTACTCAAGGAAGCATCAGGCTGTCATTGGCACCCTAAAATGGTCACTGAATTACCTTCAATGTACAGAAGTGTGTATGACTAAATGCCTTGACCTACTCAGGGAATGCGGAGAATGGCCTTTTTATCACTCTCTCACACCTTTTTCCAGTCCGATTGCGACATGATACCCCGTTTCTGATCATCACAGGCACCAACAGAAAGTCAAGTGGCGCAAATAACCGAAAGTGCTTTTCTAATTGTAGTGCATGTGTCCTGCCATAAGTCCTTCGACAAGAAGGGGGCCTTGACAAGCTTTGCCGAGTCTCAATAAAACTGTTTCATATATCCTGGACAAGATGCCAGTAATCTGGTTTTTTTGCTTTAAATTGGCATTGTTGGCTTTTTGCAAGATGTCCTCCTGCCTTGAATCTTTTGCATACGTTTTAAGTGCTGTTTCCACAGCTGCTGCCCGGAAAGAAAGAATTATTTTGCAAGCCTAAGTTTTCACTGAGCCCTTTGGAGACAAGTAAGGCCTTGCAGTGGCTTGCAGATATGATTGTCACACATCCTCAGTGCAATTTCAGATTGGGAAGCATTGAAAAAGAGATGATAAAAAGGGTTTAAAAAGGCTGGCGTGCTTTACCTTCCCAAGCACAAAAACAAGATGGAAGATGGCAAAAAGAGAGTTGTATGGTCGTACATTGTGTACCGTGTGCCTAGGTATGCTGGTAGAGAGCTGTGTCGCCTGAGAGTGATGGAGGCTCTACACTTGATGGATGGCCCTCCAGCACCCAGGGTCCGCCCTGAGGATGCAACAGATGCAATGGGGTGGCTGGCTGACATTGTTCTTAGGAGCAGCAGCAGTAGTATAATATGGGCAGCACACGTGAAAAAGTGATGGAGGGGCTTATTGAGCGTGGGCTGGCATGCATGCCATCTTGTTAAGTGGCAGAGCTCAAGGAAAGACAGGCACTCAACACGGTACTTGATGATTGACGGTCACCCTGCAAAATGGCTCAGCCGAGGAGGTGTGTTGAAAGAGCTAGTAAGCATCAGTGAGTGAATTGTGTTTGTACCGGGCCCTACACTGTGCCTTCTTCCGCAAGGTCTTTGTCCACTTTGCAAAAATGAATGGTGCTTTACCTTTTTACGTGGTTTGTACGAGGGGGGCGACTGATCAAATGCCCAGAAAAGTTTTATTTATTTTAATCGTGTTCTAATAATGAAAGGAAGTGGGCGAAAACGTTTTGGTGTCTGGGTCGTCTGTTTCTGGAAGCAGCCTCGATTTCTGGCATAGATCGCTCTTTTACCTACCTGGAAATGTTATTTGATAAGCACATGAACTTACACCATGCTGCGTCCCATGCTTTGAGGCCCTTTAATGCAGCTATACGCAGAGTGAAAGAGTTTGGTAATAAAAAAAGGATTTCTGACAGGCCTCATGCGATGTTGTGGCTTTTCAAGACGTATGCGGTGTCAGCTGGCATGTATGCCAGTCAGATTTGGTCGATGCAATTTCTGAAGCATGACAATGGTTTCAGCAACCCTTTGCAGGTCGCACACAGAGCGTTTTTAAAGAGAATTTTGGGAATTAAATCTACTTCTGCAAACTGGTGTGTGCTTCGAGAATGCGCGCAGGAACCCTTGCAATTTTACTGGTTCAGGTCAGCTCTTCAAATTCTGGAACAGGATGGTTGATTTCAACAGCAATACTTTACGCGATGTTATGAAAGCAGATATTTCCCTTGGGAATTCTGGTGCTTCTAATTGTTGGACTAGACAGATGAAGGATGCTTTTGGTGATTTGCAGGATGGCACTGTATACAGAAGTGACTTTTAACATCACAGGAAGCAGGAAGCTGATTATTTCTAATTTACGCATAGACTTGAGATTCAGGCATCAGGCAGTTTGGAAAGAGGCACATGGTCAAGCCTTGCTCTTGTTTAAAAAAGTCTGTGGCTTATCACAACTGGTTTGCTTTGCCTGAGAGACCGGTTTCTGATGCACGTGCACCATTTGTCTTGCCGGAGTATTTGAAGATGGTTCTGAGCAAAAGTGTAATGAGGATCGTAGCTCGGTTCAGGATTTGAAGACATGGGTTTAAGTGTGAAACTGGTTTATACGGCAGGAGTCCGGACAGGAGTGCACGTGTTTGCAATTTGTGTGAAAACGGGGATATTCAAGTAAAAAAATGGTTTGGTTGCATGTTGGATTTTGGTTTTTCTTTTAGGATGATGTTTAAAATAAATAGAAACAGTCCGTGATGTCTAGAAACAGCACCCCAGCATTTTGTCTTCCTTTTGGCACTCTCACGATGTAAGAACTGGACATGGACAGAGAGATTCAGCAGAAATTGGGCGTGGTAGTGAGCTAATCCATTTAGACTTTTGATATCGATGTGACTTGTTAATGCGACTTGTAAAAACATTTCGTGATGCGAGGTTTTATTCATGCAATTAAATTTTAATGGTTCAGTACACTTAGTGGTTTCAAAACAAAACTTCTAAATCGCTCGCACAATGGCAGTGCAGAATCATTCGGACTAACACCTGGGAATTGCATGCTTTTTGCCGCAGCCACCTATACTCAAACTTTGAATTAAAGGGCATGAACAGGTCAAAGGATCTGTTTGTATGATACATATCATAGCTATAATGGGCATCAAGTAGGAGGCAGATCCACATTATTGTCGTAACCATTCTCCCTTCTCGCTATTTCTTGTCTTCCCTTTCCTCCCAATGCCATAACTCAATCTAGTTAGATGTGCAAGGAAATCTGAGCTCCTTGGAAAAGAGCTTTCCGGACCTATCCCACATTCACACCACAATAGAAAAAAGTAAGGCCAAGTGCAGGTTGTTGGGCTTTGACTCGGAGTTTGAGTGACAGTTTGAAGGAACTGCAAGGGGCCTCGTGCAAGCGCGTGCTCAGCGTTTGTTAGTAAGTTTGCCAGAGGGGGTTATCTGAGGCCCAAAATGAGTATACTTTTTGCATGCTCCTAGGGCAGGTGGCCCTAACTTGCCCGTTTCAAACTCAGCTCTGCTATGTCGAGATTCCAGTGCAGCTAAGCCCGGTGATTTTTTGTGTTTT
>Ga0307960_1000741_pt1 | contig 18308 bp, 16 predicted proteins | sample OrgLakmetagen542_FD_201832 | JGI IMG/M metagenome (GOLD analysis project Ga0307960, IMG submission 201832) | Saline water microbial communities from Organic Lake, Antarctica - #542 | ecosystem: Environmental > Aquatic > Non-marine Saline and Alkaline > Saline | place: Antarctica: Organic Lake... | reverse complement strand
ACACACGCATTCACACACAAACACACACCCCAGCATAAACCTAATCTACGCAAGTGCAAGTTCCGCAAGAAAACGGATGTTTGCTCTCAAGTTGCCAAGTTGACGCGCTAAGAGCAACGAGTAAAATGAGGCACAACCTTAAGTGCATGCGTCCTTTCCAAGGGTGGCATGCACAGTAACTACAAGGTAGCTGCAGGGTGACCACAGATTGCATGGAAGGTCGTAGACGCTTCGAGCAAGAAAATGAGGTTAAGTTCAAAGATCAGCTTTATTGAAGGAAGCAAACCTTGACCTCACCAGCTTTGCCCACGATGTGAACCGCTTGTGCTTCTTTGCCTCCCCTGCAGCCAAAATGCGGAGACAAGAGGCCGTATTCATACAATTTTGTTTGCACGGGAGTTCCATAACTGTGCAATCAAATTGTAGGGTAATTAAGATGCAGGGTTGGTACCATTAATGTGTGATCAAAAGTTAGGGACCAAGAGGCTGAAAGTTGCGAAATAAGAAAGAAGGGGAGCTTGGTTTCTAGCACACGTGTTACGTTCTTGGAGGGTGCCACCTGGAGGCAGTTCCTTAAGTGCCTGGGCATTCATTACACGGGGTTACAAAACGCGTGTGTACGAGGAACGGTGGAATTGAAAGGACCTGTGCTTTGTATTCGGACACTGAGATGGGCTACGTCACATCACATCACTGCGCAGCTTACGCATCCAGACTGCATCACCATAAAGCAAAAGACCGCTGCTGGCAGAAGGGTACCGCCCTCTGCACATGACAGTCAACATGAAGACACAAGTGCACTTTCCATTATTACATAAAGCAGGTGACAAATGACTAGGGTTGGCCAGAACCGTATATCTGCACCGTATATGACCGTATGTATGGTGATTTCTCTGCTAAAAATACCGTATGTACACCGTATATACCTATAAATGTGTGGTTCTGGCTAACCCTACAAATGACACACGGCTCACGGGGATAGAAGCAAAAGACAGTCAGAGCCATATATTTATAAGCACACACGATAGTGTTCGCAGCATAGAGTGTGCAGCCATCTACGCGCTCACGGTAGCGTTAAATACAGCACAAGTGGCAAGTTATGCTTGGCTTACGTGAGGCCAAACATGCGTGGCAAAAACCAGTACCTGAATCGATGGCATCCTGGATCGTGTCCATGAAGCGATGAGAATCGAGGTCGGCATTGGAGCACATCAGCCACTCAAACACCTGCGAATACAAACGTTTCAGGTGATGCTGCATGCTGTTGCTCGGAGAGAACAGGTTTCTGAGTTGTGCAGTGGGAAGGGACATTTGACTGAAAATCTAGGATCTCGTGATTCTTGTCAAGAGTGCCTTCTCCCAAGACGGGCTGGCATGTATCAAATATCAAATATATTCCAGATATAGGGTTAGTCAGAACTGTGTGGTATGCAAAAAGTGATCAACCTTAGAGATTTACCAAAGCTCCTATGTGCTTCCTCCTGTGTTCACTGTGTGTGTATGTGCGTATGGTTCTAGCCAACCTTACTGTACTGAGTGGGGGGCAGTGTCTACTTAGTGTGTATGTCTCGTGTGTCTCTTGTGTGTGTTTGCTGTGTGTCTTTTACGTGCATGTGTGTGTATGAGAGAGTGTGTGTTGTGTGTGTAGGTGTGCGTGTGTGCAAATGTGTGCGCGTTGTGTGTTTGTATAGTGTGTCTATAATATGTGTGTGTGCATGTGTTGTGTATGTCTAGTAGGTATGTGTGTGTATGTGTCTAGTGTGCGTGTGTGCGCGTGTATGTGTTTGTGTGTAGAGTTTCTGTGTGTGTATGTGTGTGTGCAGTGTCCGTCCATCTGACCCTGCACGTGCGTGCGTCAGCGCGCGTGTGTGGGATCACAATGTATATATGTGAATATGTGTGACACACACGTACACAGCAAGCACACACACGTACACACACAACAGCAACAACAACTCACACAACACACAAAACACCGCTTTTGTTGTCATTCAGTTCACAACACACACACACACACATACACATACACACACACACATGCATGCACACACACACGCACACGCGCACACACACACATACACACACAAAGACACACACACTAAAAAAGCAACAGACACGCACGCCGTGTGATGTTTGATATTACGCTTTTGCCGGAAGCTTAAATGGAAATTCCCTTGAGATTTAAAACCTTTTTTCCGTCCATCGCCCAAAGTAAAGCAGTTTAGACAACCTTATTTATTTATAACAGTGAGGCCACTGTCTACGCACTTTCATGAGGCTAGCCATGCAAGCACTTTTGCGAGGCAAGTGTCTTAACGTAGATCTCACACCTTAAGAAAAAGAACCTAGGTCTAAAAGTACATTGTTGGTTGAGCATTGGAGGGGGGCCCTTTCTGGTAGGTAACATTCTTCAATGATCAGAGGAACTGAGTCACTTGACCCAGCACCATGCCTGCGGCGCTCTCACGTCATTCACGCCGTCGCTCAATCAAGAAGCCTCAGAATTGGTGAGGCAGTAGGGTTTTGCTGCATCCCACGTTTCGTTCCTGCAGTAGCGGCCTCCTCATTTCTTTTTGTTTACCCCACCTGCGCCATGTCCCCCTTGAAGCGTGCGTAGTACTTCAGCACGTCCGCTTTCTCTTCGTCTGATCCACGGTAGGAGTCCTGAGAGATGAGTAAGGGGTGGAGAAGAGTGAGTAAAGACAACGCGCAGGTGATCAAGCCAGCCTGTGACAGCTAGCATTTGCCACAGCTTGCTCAACGGAATACAGTCGGGCACATATATAAAACGCAAGATTTGAAGCAATGAAGATGTGGAGGGGTAGAACGTAGAACACAATACCAAATGCTGGCAACCACCGGACAAGCATTCAGAAGAAGCAGACCCTCTGATACAGGCAGCAAGTTGCCTGTAGCCTGTATGCAGGATTTGCTGCTCACTTTCAATCGTGCTTGCAATTCAGGGTTTGGGACTTACATGGAAGTTTTGGATGTCTTCCTCCGTGACCCTTTTGTACAATGCTCGGAAATAGTCGTAAACCTCAGCAAACTTGTCGCCCATCAAGTCCTCATCCGTTTCTCCTGTCTGGTCGTATATTTTTCGCCTGTGTGTGTATATGTGTATGTGTGCGGGCGTATGTGTGTTTGTGTGTATGTGTGTGTTTAGAGTGTGTGTATGTCTGTGTGAGTGTACGTATACCTGTGCATGTGCGTGTGTAAGTGAGTTTTATTAGCGTGCATTGAAGCTACTGTATCAGCTCCTTCATTTATTAGAGCACGATTGTGAGATAACTTACCTGTCAGGGTCCCCCAAAATAGTGTAAACCTTTTGGAGGGACTGAAACTTGACCACAGCCTCCTGTGTGTGCGTGTGTGTGCATGTGTGTGTGTGAGAGTGGTGTGTGCGCGTTTGCGTGTTTGTGTGTGTGTGTAATGTGTGTGCGTGTGCGCGTGTGCGTTACGTGTGTGTGTGTGTGTAATGTGTGTTTGTAATGTGTGTGTGTGTGTGTGTGTGTGTGCATGTGTGTGCGCACAAGTGTGCAATTGTGTATGTATGTCTGTGTGAGTGAGTGTGTGTGTGTGTGTGTGTGTGTGTGTGTGTGTGTGTGTGCGTGCGTGAGCGTGCGTGCGTGCGTGCGTGTGCGCGTGTGCGTGCGTGCGTGCGTGCGTGCGTGTGTGTGTGTGTGTATGTGTGTGTGTGTGTATGTGTGTGAGTGTGTGCGTGTGTGTGTGTGTGTGTAATGTGTGTGTGTGTGTAATGTGTGTGTGTGTGTGTGTGTGTGTGTGTGTGTGGTGTGCATGTGTGGTAAAGGGGTGAAAACGTAAACATAATGACAGCTGCCTGTCGTCTCGCACCTGATCCCCAGGGTTTTTATCTGGGTGTAAGAGCAAACAGCTCTTGCGGTAGGCTTTTTTTATTTCATCCTGGGTGGCATCTGAGGCCACATTGAGCACCTGGCATACAAGACACACGGGGGAAGTGCTGAATCCAGGGCATTTATGCACGTGCTGGTGAACGTGCTGGTGCCATGTTAAGGCGTATGACCACATGAGGTTTACAGAGTTTACATACCTCATAAAGAGACTTGGTCATGTAGGATCTAGGTCCGACGATGCAAGGGTTAAAAATAAGAGAAATATTAGAAATTTAAATTGAAATTGCTGTTTAAATTTTATGTTAGGCCCGGTCACAGGCATAATTACAAATCGCAATTGTTAATTAGAAATTGTAATTAAGGGGGGGCATCACTTATAAATAATTACGATGGGAAACTGGCGTTGAGATCAATGCATTCCTGAATCAAGACTCATACAGACTCCTCAAGTTTGTGTCAAATTTAGTTTCAGTTTTCGACACTGGTTGATTTTGTTTCACCAGCCAATTGCCATCAGCCAGAGACTCGGGCTGTAGGCCATCCTTGTAACCCCTTGTACCAGAAACGGGAAGATTTGGCGAGGAAATTGTTTAACATACAGTTTCAACTTTACTATGGGGAAGGTAAGAATGAGGATACCTCAACAGGAGGAGATGGGGGACATGCTGGCCAGCAGGAGAAGTAGCAGTTGGGATTTGCTTCTGGATGCATGGGGAGCCAAACTTTAATTATGACTGATTAAATTTAATAATTATCATCCTATTGGTGGTGAAAACTTGTGTGTGACCGCTGGACATACGAAAAACGCACATATCTAATCAGAAATGGGCGCACCACTCTCTCCCTCTCTCTTTATAATATATACCGGTAGAACAACAAATTAGGCTGTCAATAACACACACTTGCTTAATGAGATATTTTGCGGCCAGATATGCTGGGAATCATCCGGCCTTTTTGGCCTACCTTCATGTTCACAGGCTAATCAACTGGTTGAGCAGTTAGCAGACTTGCCTTTATAAGGTGAAGTAGCAAGTTCTGTAAAGCTTTCAGTCTCCACGAGCTATGACTGCTGGCTACATAAAAGCCTTATACAATGACAGTCACTGAGAACGACATGACAAAACGAAATGGAAAGGGACAGGTAAGTTCTGGAGCAGCGTCAGGCACAAGGGGCTGCCACATGCGGCTCCGCATATAAATCCGTAAAACGCGTTGAAGGCTTCTACAGCTTGCTGAGGTCAACTGCTCTGCACGGGGCCTGTGTGAGTAGCATGGTGAACAAGCTTGTGTAAAAGGAGGGGCCAAGACACCAACTGCATTGGAGTTCAGCACACAAATAATTCGGCAGCTGGCACGCCGTGATTTGGGGCAAAATGTGTAGTGCTGGGCTTGTATGTTGGCTTGCTAAAGTGTTGAAAAGGGAGTGGGTGGGAGAGGGTAAGGAAGCTAATTAAGTGCTACAATAGTATTTTAAATCGCCAGCAGATAAATGTTTGTGAAGCCAAAGAACGAGCAAGCTCATCAGGAGCGAATTCAGCCTATTGGTCAACACGTTGATTTCCACGCTGGAGCAGAGCTCAGCGGTCACACCTAAGTGATTTCTACCGCGTGAGAGCAATTGTTTTATGATTGCAGAGGCATGCCCATGTTGGACGGAGGGTGGCAGAGCTTTAAACTCATGAATGTGAAGCCAAAGAAGTAAGAAGCAAATCGCAAAGCAAATCCGTGAACTCACCCCCAAAGGTCCACCCCCAAAGGTCCACCCCCAAAGGTCCACCCCCCAAGGGCAAGTTTGCGTTCTCATGGGTTTAAGCGGGGGTCTTTTGCGCAAAATAATTAACTCCATTGTCTCTTCCTAGCTTGAACTTTACACATACGCAATTTGACACCAGTACAGCACAAGTGGTTGCTTTTTGTTTGGTGCGGAACGGCCAAAAAATGAGGGAGATCCTTTGTCACAGCAGTTGTCGGTTTTGCCTGTTTTTTTTGCCTGTTTATGGGGAGGACCTGGCAAAACCACATGTAGCAATCATCTGCGACACACCCATGCAATAACATGTCATTGGAGCACGTCCTCCCTGTGTGAACAGAGATTTACAGCCTGCACACTGCATGTTGGGTTGCAGCCACATGGCAGACGTAATCCTGAGTAATCAAGGATTCTGGCACGGGTCGGTTAGTATCTTGCTTCGCTTGTGCGTACTAGGGAAGAGCTGAGGAGTCCTGGCTTGTTGTTGCGCTGGACCTGGCTTACCGGTATTACTGAACACAATGGCGAAATCAAGTTTTTCGTGCAGGGGTTGGACTTGCGAGAAGCTGCTTACTACGTGCTGCACCGTTGGCGTACGCTGCCGGTGACGCCCTGTGGGCTTAGAACCAGCGGCTTGTAACCAAGGCAAGACATGCTGTGTTGTTCTAGATTACACACAGAGCAGGAGGCGCCAAAAAACGTAACTGTTTTGACACCAAGTGTCGACCCGAATTCAAGTTTGTATTTGTGACATCAGGAGCTACCAATTGGTATATATATTGGTCGAATTTGAGGGGTTTGTTGGGGGGGTCTGAGATGTTTTGGGAGGTGCTCCAGAATATTTCTGGAGCAACTGAGCAAGTGCCCCAAAACGTTCCTTTTTAACATTGAAAGGGACCTACCCACACACCACGTTATTAAATTGGAACCAAATAATTTCAACGCTGACGTTATAAGCTGTCAGAGCATGTGCTTAGATCTAGTTAAGTTGCTCTGTGTACAGATGTCAAACAGGACACATGTAGAGCACCTACACTGTAGATGGGTGCTTTTCGTGGCAAATAGCATGTTAATATGCCTATCTTGCCAACCACTTGGCATTTTTGGCCAAGCCCCCCTCGTGGGGGCGTGAGCCCCTAGCGTTGTCTACTTCCCACCACACTTCACACAGGCCTCCCCAGGCTCACCCAGTCCACCCCACGGGCTGAAACTTGACAATGGCTCCTAACAAAAACTCGCACCGCACCAGATGGATATTAAGACCCTGGGGTGCGGTGTGTGAAGCGTTGAGAGACAAGTTTTGTATTGTGGGGGTCTAGACCTCCTCCCCAGGCCCATCCAGGGCACCTCCCGGGCTGAGACTTGACAAAGGCCTCTAACCGAAATCTTTACCGGGGCAGATGAAATCTGGGACCCTTCAGGAACACGGTCTGTGTTGGCTTGGACTGTTCGCGGGGCATGGAGCGCACGGTGCAGGTGCTTGCCGCGCACTGTTTGTTGAAGCAGAGTTTAGACATGGTGGCCAGCCCGGGCGTCTGCTCACCTTCCCTCTCAACAGACAGGGAACAGCAGCAGCAGCACATCCTTACGCATGTTCCAGCAAAGGCTGCTCCAGCACAGCGTCATGCACACCACTGCAGCATCTGTTGGGCAGTACGGCACACACACACACGCGCACACACACAAATTTAAACACAAACGCGCACGCATATACACACAGGCACACACATACACACACATACACATGCATACACACAAATACACGCATGCACACACATACAAACGCCCAAACACACAGGCACACACACGCGCACACACACATGCACACACACGTACACACACATGCATATGCATGCACACGTTGCGTGCGTGATGGGCTTCGCAAAATTTCAGCGTCGCTAGCGGTGCTCCCTCACTTGTCACTTCAACTCTTTTGTGATAATCTTTGTTTGTTGAGGGGATTCCAAAAATGCAAAAAAAACTGAAGTTGCAGTAGGTAACCTGTTATGAAGAGCAGCATTAAGTAGGATTCATGATGCGGCTTATGAGGCATGCGTCCCACATTTTGCTACTTTCAAGCTCCAGAGCCTTGCAATTTAGTGCTAAATTTTAAAATGAGCTAAATGGGGGATGCCTATGCCGTGAGCATATTAAGCACCTCCATTTTTTAGGGGGAAGTCGTCCCCCCCTGGGCAATATCACATGATTATAGATTAATAATCTGAACTCATAATCTGAACTTAAGCCCTGTCGATTGGCACCCTTGTCTGGGAATTCTATGAAGAGAAAGGTCCAGGTGCCTGGTCACAGGCATGCATGGTATGTGTGCCTCTTGGTAGGCTGTGGGGAAGTGCTCAGGCATAGTACTGGTAAGTAGCTCCAAACTTGCAGGCATCATGTTGCATGATATACGACATGCATAATTCAAGAGTAAAAGTGCATTGGCAAAGGCCTCAGCTAAATTTTAGCACCAACTAGGTGGTCAAGAGTGTGCGCATATCAGATTTTGCCCTACAATTCTACTGGAACACACGGAAGGATCAAAATGACACCCTTTTCTTTTGGGTGGGGTTTCAGGAAGGGGGGTCGGGGGTGGGCAATTGGTGCTCAAAACCAAAAATTGTATGCGCGATTGTGAATTTTTTTGCGCTTCCTGCAAAGAGCTTAAAATTAACAAGAAGGTTATACGTAGGATGCCGTTCTTTTCCAGGCTTTGGCTCGTAGGAATGCTTTTGCTTTTTACTGTGTTGCAATTCAGGATACATTATCAGCATAGCTTTTTTTGTTCTGTTGGGAGAGGTGGCTGTGTTGCAGGGGTGGTTTATTTCTTACTGTGCTCACGCGCACAGCTCGTCTTGTGCTCAAACACTTGTTTTGCAAAACCGCCAGAGGGGATACACCGAGGCCCAAGATGAGTTTACTTTTTGCATGCTCCTAGGGCAGGTGGCCCTAACTGGCAGGTTTCAAGCTCAGCTCTGATATGCATTTCAAAGCAGTTAAGAATAAAACCTGCCAGTTAGGGCCACCTGCCTCAGCAGCCGCGGCGTGAACCCTACTTTTTGAGCAGCCATATTCTGTATCTGACCAGCCAGCGCGCCAAATGGTTTTGCGTTTTAATTAAGATCACTGCAAAAGAAATGGGGCAAAAAGACTAAGTGGCTGGCGAGATATGCAAATTAATGTGCCATTCTCCTTGGAAGGCACCCATCTAGGGTACAGGTGCACGACGTGTGCATTTAGTCCTGTCATTCTGTACGCAGGGCGACTTGTCTAAATCTGAGCACATGCTCGGTAGCTTATAAAGTCAGCTTCAGTTTGAAGCTAGGTTGGGTCCAATTTGATGAAGTGACGTGTGAGTAGTTGCACCTATCATGCAAAAAGGAGCATGGTTTGGCTTTTGCCCAGTGTCCCCCCTCTGCAAAACCGCCCTTACCCAACGCGTAAGAAGAAAATGTATTCCTTGATAAAGGTGCAGAAGCATGCAGGCTGTGTGCTAGGCACATACATACAAATACACGTAAACACAAACACACACTCTCTCTCTCTCTTTCTTGCTGCAAGCTTTCTCATCCCTCTTCATGACACAGAGCAGGACAAAAGACAGGGCCAGAACCACACATATATCGATTCTGTAATGTTTTATGACCATAAGGTGTATATACAAAGTTTCGGCTGAACCTGCTGAAATTACATGGAACATGGATGAAGCCCGCACAGAATTTTTTTCATGCGTACCTTTGCTGCTGCTATATGAATCGCCTGGGGCTGATGCGTGTGTGTCAAGGCCTGCGTGTTGTTATGTGTGTTTGTATGTTGTGTGTGCGTTTGTGCGCATGGGTGTGTGTGCGTGTGTGTGCGTGTGTGTGGTTGTGAGAGTATGTGTGCGTGCGTTTATGCTAGTGTGCTTGTGGAAAGGTGGATCTATCTATGTATGTGTGTGCGCAAGAGTTTTTGCAAGTGAACTTTTTCTCACATCCAAATCAAAGAAGTAAAAATATGCTGTGGCTCACACACACACACACACACACACACACACGCACACACACACACACTTTTACACATGCAGACACACACACACACACACACACACCACCACACCTAAGCCATACAGGATGCCGCAGTGACGTGCTGCACCATTGACGCCCTGGAAGAACTTGTTGGCCAGTTTGATGAAGGTAAAGGAGGTCAGCAGGGAGTCAGAGCCGGCCTGGTGCTGTGGCCCGATGCGTTGGACCTGCAAGACACAAAAGCAACATAGGCAGCATGTCCATTAAGGCAAGGGAAGCCAGCTGGGCGACCCCTCTTGTTCTCTTTCTTCTGCTCTTGTGAAAGGGTTTTAAGTACTCGGTACCAAATTAAACTCCTTTTCCTTCTTATGTGGCAGGCAGTTCCTGCTGTCTGCATTGTTATCCTTGCCTTTTAAGGTCTGTGGCATTTCCTGTGATGTCGCCACCTGATCTATTCAAACTCCTGCTATTGTACTTCCATTGTTTTATGCACAAGTGAAATTTGAGACAGGGATAATAAGCCCAGGGAGCCTTGATGCCACAAGCCCGGCTGCGTTGGACCCGTAGAACTTGCCTGGTGAACAAGTTTAGAGCGCTTGGGCCTAGACACTCGTTGAAAGAAGCTGATTGACCAAGGACTTAATTCATATTATCTGCTCAAGGTAAGCGTTAGGGCACAACTGGAGCAGAGTTAAAAGCCCTGCAGGGCGCAACATTATGGCGCAACTTTGAAATACAGCTTCAGTAGCGTCTAGCACGTGTTGTGTATAATACCACAAAGCACTCCGCAAATTTTCTACACTCAGCAACACACACACACACGCGCACGCGCACACACACACACACACACATACGCACACACACCTCCAGCATCTCTGCCAGCTTGTTCAGGCCCCCGTGCAGGTTTTCGCAGAACTTCATCATGTACTTGATGTCATAAATGACAGGGAAGTAGATGTTGAGCAGCTCAAAGAATTCAGCCTCTGAGGTAGGCACCGGCTGGCATGTCAAAATCTTAAGCAAGTAGCCAAAGTCATACCCACTGCGAAAAGCAAGGAAGGCGTGCATGCGTGTTGTATGCATGTTTGTGCACGCACGATTGTGCATGTGAGAGAGTGTGTGAGCGTGTGTGTGTAATAGCGTGCACGTGTGCTGCAACTGAGCATGTGTGCGCTTGAGATCGTGCTTGATCCACTGCACTTGCTCTTGTGCTGGTGCATTTGCGTGCGCACGTGTGTCAATGATTACTGCAAACCCTTACCTGTGGAAGGTGATCCACTTGATGTCCTCGTTCAGCACGATGCCACTAGTCATGAGCAGCTCCCCAAAACGCTGCACATCAATGCCCCGCTTCTCGTTCTGCTGGAAGTCGATGCCTGACTGCTTAAGCAGCTCTATGCTGTCCTGCGCATACACGTCGTCCGCAAGGCTGAAGCCCCGGAAGTTGAACTGCCACACGCACAGCTCCCCGTTGCAGCGAGGCAGGTTGCCCACGGCGTCCGTTAGCGTGAGGCCCAGCTGGATGAGCTTCAGCATGTCCACATTCATTTTAAGGGCTGTGTAGTGGTACTCTCTGCTGCTCTTGAAGTTACCCAAAGGCCTGGCAACAACCCCTGTCATTCAAGTTTGGGGCACACAGGTGGGTGTGTTGCACTGGTGCTCACACCTCAAAACAAGACATTCCCTGCGGACTAGTCTGCAAAGAGATTGAAGTCCACAAAGTGTATGAGCCCGAGTGCCTACGTGCAGTCATGTGCCCTCATGGCTCCCACACATGCACAAGCACACTTACACATGTCGGCACACCCACGCACATGCACGTAAGTACACAACCTCAATAACGTACATCCACCCACAATCACGGACACACGTAGAAGCACGCACATTCCAATCTCGCTCATGTGATTCCCCCATGCTTGCTCGTACATATATGTGTGCACAATAATGAGCTTACAGGCACGAGCGTACAAATGACACATTGCACACATAACCCTATGCACACTTATGCCCATGCACAAATGCAGACACATCGTATGAGCAAAAATGCATAAGAGGACATACACACGTCACCTTCTAGCAAACACACATGCAAGCATGCACATGTAATATGTAACATCTAAGCACACAGCACATACACACTCAAACACACAACACACCCACGCGCGCGCACACACACACACACATACGCGCACACACACATAAGTGTGCATAAGTCCATGCACTGCGTATACATGCAACGCACACGCGCAGTACCTAGGTACAGACAAAGATGCATGGGATACTTGCACGGACATGCGCACAGACATATAAATTAGAGTACACTGAACACTGAACTTCAAAACGCACACAAGCATATCCCTACGTGCATGCGTACAAACAAGTATGCATGCAAGCTCAAAATGAAAGCACACCCTTACAAGCACATAACCCCCTGTCACAAATGTGCACACATGTGCAGACACACGCGTACACACACGTGCAGATAAAGGCATATTATTACACTCGCACGCATGCGCATGTACACGTCAACAAACATTAAATGACTTACACACCCACACACTAGAACACCTCACATATACGCCCCCACACATATACACCCACACTCTTCACGACACACGATACACACAAACACGCACACGCAAACGCACGCACGCACGCACACACATGACGGCACATGATGCTCATGAAAGCACACAAACACAGCAGGAAGCACATGCACAACCTTGCCGTACCCCTGAAAACACCCCGGGAACATTCATGCACAAATAAAGCATGCCAGGAATAAACACGTGTACATCAATCTCCGCGCTAGTGCAACCAACACACGCACACATACGCACTCAACAAATGTAAGCAAGGACACACCTGGGAACTCGGTGTCCATTGCCACGAAGGGGAAGTCCTCCACGGCATCCCGTATGAGCTTAAACTCTTCATCTAAATTGTCAGCAAAAACCTCCCGCACCCTCAGCAGGCCCTTGTCTGTCAAGCCTGTCAGGCCTTTAGTCACAACTGGAGCTCCCATCTCATGTGCAGAGAAGGGCCATGGATTTCCAGCTCAAGTACAGGGTTCTTTATGTTCGTTCATCCTGAAAATTAATTTAATACACATCTCCCGATATGATATACCGTCCTTTCAAATCGAACTGACCAGTTTCTACAGAATGCAGGTTTGCCAGCATCCGCTCTGGAGTGCCCCCCACAACTCCAGATGCCATGGTCACCCTCATGGCAGAGGGAAGCAGCTGAACAGACCACCTCGTTTTCTGGCTTCCTCGGGAGTTTTGGAGGCAAAGCTAGATGACGCGCCCAGCTTCAGGTGCTTGTCTCTTTCTTTTACACACACACGCACCTACACACACGCACACACATGCACGCGCGTGCACACACACACACACACACACACACACACACACACATACACACACACACAAACACGCACGCACGCACACACGCACACACACACACACACACACATACACACACACGCACGCGCGCGCACACACACTCACACACACACACACACACACACACACACAAATGCACACACACATACACATACACATACACACGCACACATACACACGTGCACACACACATTCATGTGCGTGCGCACGCACGCAAAATAGGTACACTCTCATCAAAGCCATGTTCTCTTTAAAACGCAGGTTTTGGCATGATGAGAAACGGTTCAAAGGTGAAGAGTGACCACGCCCCAGTCTACACGTGAGCGACCATGTGTCGGCACCTTTCGTAACATTGTCTTTCCGTCTCTATTCAGGAGACGGCACCACATCCCTTGCACAGCGCACACTTTTACAGTAGGTAAAGCAGAAGGCCTCGTTTGCACTGCACGCCAGCTCTCTCACTCAGCTAGCAGATCATCCCTTGGTCACGACCCCAGCCGCCCGTGCGTTTAGTTAGAAAATGCCCATGACATAACATTAACCCTCCCTTGCATATATGTCAGGCTGGGAGGAAAGCGCACTGGAGGTAACTTGAAGCATGATTTAAGCAACGGCAGAATGGGGTGGGAGGTGAGCATGCAGTAGGCAAGGCGTAGCACCCTTTTGCCATTGTGCTTTATCCTATGCGTACATCTAGCAAGAGCGCAAGGCAAAAGAGGAAGATCACGAAGGCATGGACAATCAGAGAGCAGGAGAAAGAGGGAGGATGTGATTTTGTCTAGGGAACATGAGCTCGTAAGAATTAGAGGCGCTGCGTAACAAAGGATGACACATATCTGCACGCCAGCCTAGTCCTGTGGCATAAAAGGTTTTAAGGTCGACGCATGTAAAATGCGCAGGCAGGGTACAGGCCTGGCTCAGTCAGCAGCCTGACGACACAACCCGAAAGTCAGTGCCTGTCAGTTGAGCCTACTAGTCAAACACAATTTTTCATAACTTCAAATAACCGTATGCTTGTGCCTCCTCATGCATAGTTGTGTAAAATTACATGGGCATGCAATCAGTGGGATGTGTTGCGGTATCACGTTTCCTGCCCCCTCGTGCTTTTTATTTCAGCTGTTCTTGCCAATGCAACATTGCAGCAGTTTTTATCCTCACTTCTCCCTCACAGGCCGTTTTGCGCATCAATATGTAGGCATGTGATGAGTGGGATGTGCTGTGGTCGCCTTCGTCCATGGCGCAGCGCGCGCTTGCTGAGCCTTTGCAGCCCAACCAAAGCGTGAACGCACTCCTTGGCAGTAGAGCAGTCACACGAAAAAAGCTGTTGAGCACAACTCTACGCGTGGTGAGTACGTGTGTGTGTATGTGTGTTTGGAGTGAAGTGGAACAGGTACGTGAAATCGTAGCAGTATTGATCTAAGATGTCATCACTATAATGCCACCACAGCCTTGCCCTGCACTTGTTGCGCATTTGAGTCTTTGCTCCTGCTTGACGTAATACTTTTGGATCTGTTTTGCTGCACCACATTGTCATTTCTCCTTGGCCTTTATAAACAATTTGCGCACATCTAAATTTTTGACTCATTCAAGCACCAGCCTGCAGAAGTTGTAAGCTTACTCCAGTGAAACAGAAACAGCCTTTTAATTTTTTGCCATAGAACCCAGCTACGCTCAGGGACGTGTGCTTCCTTGCCGATCTCTAGCTGACTGACTGCGCCGTGCACAACCCCACGCCTTTTCAGTTTGGGCTTGTATATCCAGGCATTTGGTGCGGACGCATTCACCCGGGTCATGCCGACAACCTTTGAGATCCCGAGCGAGCTGCGTGCTTGGATAGAACACTTGAAGCAACACAAGGCAGATCCGTCTCAGGGGGCCCCTTCTCCTCTGTGCTGCAGTCCTGATACGCTTTGGGTGCTGAAGACAGCTGAGAATCTGGGTGAGATGTGCAGGAACGAGCTATGCTCTATAACAAGAGTCGTCGATGATGTCATTGACGGTGGCACCTCTTTGTAAGCCGGGTCTTGATCTGGGAAATATTTGTGCTCTGTTGCGATGATGCCTTGCTTTTTTGTATGCTTGTTGCAAACGCCGAGTGACGAATCTGAAGGCAGGTCATCTAGGTCATCAGCAGTCGCATTGCAGAAATCGCTTGAGCTCACTGGCCGAAGCAACAAGAACCATTGGCTAACGCAACAGGACTCACTGGTTAAGGCGGCATTTGTTTGGATGATGTCTGCAGTGCACAACCTTTTCAATCTACAGGCAGGTTGCTCTTTTGCATGGCACGTGCAATGTAGGCACGCATGCGTTTATTGACTTGTGGCAAAGCTTTCCATGCTTCTTAATTTTGAGTAAAGGCACGGAGCAGAACCCCTTTTTAATCGTGCAGGCAAAGGCATCCGCATTGTGGAGCAGCGGTATGCCCTCAAGGAGTTTTTAGAGCGTGCGCAACGCCACTTGCAAGCTGAAGACAAAAAACAGGTGTGTGCATGTGTGTATATATGTGTGCGTTTGTGTGTGTGTGCTCCCCCAGCCCTAGTGAATGTGTTTTTATGTTTATATGTGTGCTCGTCCAGCCCTAGTGGATGTGTTAATGTGTGTCGTGTGCACGTGTGTTTGTTGTGTGTATGCGCGTTAGTGTAATTGTGCGTTGTGTATGTGTGTGAGTAAGTTTGTTTATAAATGTTTGAGCGTGTTGAAAACTAGGACGCAACATCCCTTTTTTAATAGAGGCCATCATGCGCTTCAGGTCCTACTTGCCCAGAACCTGCCTGCATTGCTGGATTTATGAATGCTGCGGTGCTCTTTGTTGGTCACGACCTCTGTTAGTATCCAATGTGCTCAAGCAGTTTGGAATGTCCGCTGTTCTTGATGCCAAGTACCGACAGGCATTACCTCAGTGCCAAAACAAAAACTGTGCCCAATTCATATGTAAGGGATCTAGGCGCTCTGTGTAATTATTAGCCATGAACCTGCATAGCAGAGCACTGTGTGGCAGAGGCCATGTAGCATTTTGCTATGAGTTTTGCGTAGGTGCAGTCATACTGTGCTGTCCTCTTTTTGCCTTCTTGTTTATCTCTGCTGTGTAGCTGCAAGACAATTCATGAATGTAAGGAGGGACCCTACCTTTCTTTTCAGGTCCGCCAGTTCCTTGCCGTGCAGCGATATGTACCCAACCCCCTCTTGATCAATGGCCGCAAGTTTGGGCTTAGAATGTGGTGGGTGGCGTACAAAGTGGGACCTTGCGTCACAGTGGTATTTTATGAGGAAGGGTCTAAGATTGCAGGCAGGACAGGTTCAATGTTTCCTTGAGAGGGACTGATCCTCTAGGGAAGCCTGCAGCTTGCATGGGCAGCAAAAGGCACTCATTCAACCTCAAGCTGTATGCCCGCCCTTACAACCTACTAGCTTGTGCTATTACTGAGGCTCACACCTCATACGTGGCCTCTCTCTCTCACTTTCTCTCTCAGTTTCTCTCTCTCTCTCTTTCTCTCTCACACACTTTCTCTCTCCCACTCTCTCTCTCTCTCTCTCTCTCTCTCTCTCTCACACACACACTCTTTTTCGTTCTCTTGCTATTTCACACGCTAACGTACACACACATACACATACACATGCCCATACACCCTCAGGGCTGTGGTCAGCAGTGTGGACCCTTTGCGTGTATACCTCCATACCAACGGCCTTGTCCTTTTCAGCTCACAGGTTTGTAGTACATTGCGGTACATGCATGCTTTGCTCGACCAACTCTACCAAGCCAACATACAAGCAACAGTAGCACGAGAAACGTAGCTAGAGAAGCAGCGCACATCAGTACTTACAAAAATAATCTGGAGATTTGTGTATGTCTGTAACGCTGAAGATGGCTTTCAGCACCATGTTGCGCTGGACAGTTTACAGCAATGTAACTTACCCTCCTCACTTTTTTAATTTTTTATACAGGATTACCAAAAAGTTGTGACCGAGGACCAGCAGAGCCACCTGACAAATTATGCTCAGGTAACAGGGGAAGACGAAAATGCAGTTGGTATGCAGCTTAGGTCATCGGTGAATCCGGACCTTGCTCTGAATTGTTGCTCGGCTGAATTCCAAAAGTGAAGCAACGAGCAAAGTGTGCTTGGTGGTAAGTCACATGCATTTGATTGCTGAGACATACGAAAGTGGCGTTGTCTGAACTGCTCGTCTTGGACACACACACACACACACACACACACACACACAAACACACACAGACACACGCACATCTTCAAAAGTGTGATTTCTTATTCTACAAGTACCGTCATGACACCCTAGGAGCTCAAGGCACTTGTGGAACACATAAACACACTCTTTCAACACAACACGAAAGCAACACACACTCTGGTGGAACACATGCAACACATAAGAAACACACTCTTGGAATTGCAGCAGCCTTTCCTCCTGCATGGAATGTGAGATGCTCAATTGTCAGTCAGATAACAAGGTAACGGGCTGGCCTCTCTGCTCAACACAACAACACAACGCAGAATGTGGATGGGGAAGTGTGGAGCTTGCCGGCTTTGGCGGGATACCTCGGACAGGAAGCCTACTGCAAAGTTATGCAGGAGATACACAAAAGGTGGGCTGAAATGGAGGGCAACCTGTTTTACCTTCTTTTGCCAGGGCTACAACACATCAGCGCACACAACGATGCCTGCACAGACAGATGAATTTTAGCAAGCTGCACTACACCAGCATCTACAAGTGAGCTTCGCTGTGTGTGGCTGAGCTGGGTGCGATTTGTGACTGCTCATAGCTGCCTGCCAGCTTAAAAATGGTTCATCATTGGGACATTGCTGTCATCCGCCTAATGATTTTTCCTCACGTGTTTTGTGATTTTTGGCTTTGCTGCACAGGACGGCATTGACTTTTGCTGCAGCTGCAGCCAAGCTTCGCAGCGCCAGCGAAGGTGATACATAGAGATCCAGAGAGAATGCGCTCTGTTTGTACAAATGATGCATACGGGCACATTGGCGGAGAGGTATTCTCAAGAGGCGATCTGAAGTACAATGCCGTGGCTTCAAGTCATGTGCCATGTCCATGACGAGGGAAAGGGAGGACGTGACATTGCATGCAAAAGGAATCAGTGTATAAGGATTGCATCACACGCCTTTCAAGGAAACACGTTCCTGAAGCGTTTGAGACAGTAGTCAAGCCTAATAAGGCCCGCATCTGCATTCCAAATGACGGTGCCTTCCTGCGCGTGGGCCTAATTTTGTACAAACCTGAGCTCAGGTACCAACAAGAA
>Ga0307960_1000736_pt1 | contig 18371 bp, 17 predicted proteins | sample OrgLakmetagen542_FD_201832 | JGI IMG/M metagenome (GOLD analysis project Ga0307960, IMG submission 201832) | Saline water microbial communities from Organic Lake, Antarctica - #542 | ecosystem: Environmental > Aquatic > Non-marine Saline and Alkaline > Saline | place: Antarctica: Organic Lake... | reverse complement strand
AGCGCAAGCACTCCGACAGTACGTACGTGACACTGCTCCAGAAGCAGTAGTCTTTTGGCACAGTCGGGCAAACAACGTCTACGCCTCAGAGTGTGAAAACGGAGTACTTCCCGAGACACTCACTCTCATGAATACATATGCGACAGCTGGCAACTACGGAGCGGTTCCAGTCTTTGATGCGTACCCTATTACAGGTGACGCAGAAGGTTGGCTCGCCAGCATAGGTATTCCCGCGGTAACAGTGGAACTTGAGACAAGAGATAGTATTGAGTGGACACGTAATTTTGACGGTACCCAAGCAGTCTTGGAACTCTATACCCAATAGCCACTGGAAATAAAAAAGCGCTCCTATCAAAGGAGCGCTTTTTTATTCTACTAACATACATAAAATGTTACCTGAAGGTAATCACAGTATTCTGGAACAAATATTCCGACACGCTTCTATCATAGTAACAAAAGTAGCAAGTACGTATCAATGGACACCAAAGATAATGTGCAAGGGTCAGCAGCATGACAATGCTTGACAAATTACTTATTTTGTGATTATATCTTCACAATGAATAAATTTATTGTCAACATATTGCATATTTTTGCTATTTTAATTACTACTGCGCTCATCCTATTTTTTACTAGCTTGAGTGTCCAGGCAGCAGTGATTCCCGACACATATACAAACCAAAATTTTTGGACCAGTACACACGATCAGCCTGTTTCGTTTGAACAAGACGTTGAGGGAAATTTCTCTGGCAGTACCGTAACTGGAAAATTATTTACCCAAACAAATATCACAAATAACTTAGATATCCGATTACAACGATTTGCGATTGATGAAGCATTTTTTTATATTTCTGATAGGGGTATTATTATCGCACCAAACAATACTACCGCCCTTTCGATTTATCTGGAACGGAGTGTTTCTGTCTAGGGCACGAGTGCTTGCAGAAAAATAAGAATGTGAGATGATAAAAATATGATTACTCACAAAAACGTCCTCGTCCTGCTAGTGGTACTACTGACTCGGTCGGGAGCGTTTGCGTAAGCAGAATAATCAAGAAACAAAACGCACTTCCCGAAACCGGGAAGTGCGTTTTGTTTTTGTTCTTTACACAAGGAGACGGATCATGACTAACGACAGCCAGGATACCTTTGCAATGCACCGTGATGGATTGTACATCGGACAGCCCATGACCGGCGACGGCACTTTTGGGAAATGGTCACTGGCACGCATGGTACAAAACGCATCATGCTCAGAGCCGTCTCTGGAGTTACATTTCGTAAGATTGATGACTCCAGAGGAAATAAGTGTCATGCTCAACCAGCCATACAATTTTTGGCTTCTGTTGGTGAGTCCACCCAAAAAACAAAGTGGGCGGTCTTGGGCACTTCTTCAATGTCGACCAAGTGAACACTCGCAAGCACTGCAAGTCAAATACTCAGTAGACGATCCAGATGATCTTTCCAACAAAGTTGCAGTATAAAACAATCGACCCCTTTAAGGGGTCGATTTTCTTTAATATCATTTTAGTAGAAATCCCTGTACCTGCTTCACACTCTGTAACAACAAGCGTATCGAGTATGTGTACCTGAACAATCGTCGGTGGCTATCAAAACCATGACTAAAACTGGCGAGTGTTTATTTTTGAAAATAGTCGTTTACTTATTTTGTTGGGATGTGTCTGATGCAGGTTTATTTGCAATCGGAGCGTAGACCTGAGTGCTTGCAATACTAACGTGCCCAAGAAGTCCTTGTACATATTGCAGATCAGCTCCTTTTTGCAATTGCTCTGTTGCAAAGCTGTGTCGCAAAACATGAGGGGTAACTTTTTTTGCAATGCCGGACTGGGTGGCATATTTTTTTAGGAGCCGCTGTACTGCCCGAGAAGAAATACGTAGCTCACCACCATCGTTGGCTTTTCGTCCATAGCGAATAAAGAGTGCATTATCAAAATCAGTTCTATTGGCCAGATATTTTTTTAGACACTTTTTTGCAGTATCAGACAAGAGGACCAGTCGAGTATTATTTCCTGTACCAGGCAAACAAAATGTATCACTCGTGACATCGACATCATCGACTGAGAGAGCAGTGAGCTCAGAAATACGCATGCCGGTAGAAACCAATAATTCTAAAATTGCTTTGTCTCTTTTTCCTTCCAGGGTTTTTGTGTCAGGTGCACGCATCAGTCTCATTCGCTCACTTACAGAAATAATGTCAGGTGAAGGTTGAGAAACTTTTGCCAACTGGATATGTTCTGAGTCGATCGAATCAATTCCTCGTTCTCGCAAAAATTTAAAAAACGTGCGCACTGCGATTAGATAGTAATTTTGCGTGCTGTGTTTCATTGGTTCAACTCTACCCCCAACTTGTGTTCCGGGCTGGCGATTGAGATACAGGCGAAAGGTTTTCACATGTTCTTCGGTCAGGTCATCAAGTTTCTTGACTTGAGTACTTACAAAGAAGCGCTGCAGATAGCGGTCATAGTTTTCAATCGTCTTTTTACTTCTACCCCGCTCCACCTCTAAGTGTTTTAGGAATTGGGTTTTCAGTTTCATAAGAAGCATATGGAACTAGTGTAGCAATTTAATCAGTACGTTACACGATTCAAAACAAACCTTGATTTTTCTATTAAGTATGCTATGATAGTAGCAACCTTCGCAGGTTATCGACCGCATTACGGTGGTGCCGCGCTCACACAGATAGCGGATATCTACACGACCTCTTGCGTAACTAATATACAAACCATGCTATCTAAGCGAATAAAAGATAACGAAGTTAAAAAGACACAACGTCACGAAGGAGACACTGGTTCGCCAGAAGCCCAAGTTGCGTTGCTTACTCGATCGATTGAAGAACTTTCGCAGCATCTTCGGAAGCACAAGAAAGACTTTCACTCACGTCGTGGTCTCCTTCAGATGGTGGCAGACCGCCGCAAACATCTAAAGTACTTAGCTCGAAAAGACTCTGAAGCCTACGAGGCTCTAATCAAGAAACTTGGTCTCAAGCGCTAAGCTGACCGTTTCACAAACAATCGCTTCCTGTGGGAAGCGATTGTTTATTCACAAGAATAGCTATATTATAAAAGGTGCGAAGGCGTTTTACATACACTGGAAACGTAGTTTCCCGCAAATTAATTTAAATACAATACTATGGGAGTAATCCGACACCCTGACCAACGAGTCGCGGTCATCATTGATACACAAAATTTGTATCACAGTGCAAAAAATTTATACAAATCAAAAGTAAACTTTGGAGCTGTAGTGGATGCAGCAGTACAAGGAAGAAAACTTATTCGAGCTGTTTCATACGTTGTGAACACAGAAAGTGGAGAAGAGTCAGCATTCTTTGAAGCTATGGAAAAACTGGGAATTGAAATTAAAACCAAGGACTTACAAATATTTTACGGCGGTGCTAAAAAAGCGGACTGGGATGTTGGGATGGCAGTGGATGCTATCAAAGCTGCCCACAAAGTGGATGCGGTGGTACTTGCAACGGGCGACGGAGACTTCATCCCATGCGTTGAATACGTAAAAAGTCTTGGTTGCCAAGTAGAAGCAATCACCTTTGGACGCTCTTCGTCCGCCGGATTGCGTGCTGTTGTGGATGACTTTATCGATCTAGATGATGATCCTAAAAAATTTCTCATAGGCTACCGACCCTCTCGAAAGGGAAACGGACGAAAACAATCACCACGGAAAAATACCGCTGCCAAGAAACGAACTGAATCGAGTGCAAAGGATCCGATTAGCACAGTGGGGACTGATACTGATTTGTTATAAAACCAAACAAAGCCCGTTGCAATTACTTTATGTTTGCCACGGGTTTTGTTATTCTCAATCTGATAATTATCAATTCGCAGCTTGACCAATATCACACCCACCTTGCCTATTAAAATTTCTTCCTTACTTCAGGATGCAATTTCACTTTTTTAACCACATGAAAACGCAAACATTCACAACTAGCATCGCTGGCAAAAAAATAACCGCTGAATTTTCTGACCTCACTAATCAAGCGAACGGGTCAGTCGTTCTAAAGTGCGGAGATACAACAATTTTGGTTACTGCTGTAATGAGCAGTAAAGAAAATCTTGATCTCAATTACTTTTCACTCTCAGTAGAGTTTGAAGAAAGATTTTATGCAGCTGGAAAAATTCTTGGCAGTAGATTTATGAGGAGGGAAGGTAGACCAAGTGATGAAGCAATTCTTGCCGCCAGAATTATTGATCGTACTATCCGACCATTATTCAGTCACTACATCAGGAAGGACGTGCAGATAGTTGTGAAGGTTTTGGCAATGGGTGAGACGGACCCCGACGTACTTGGAGTCATCGGCGCATCTCTCGCACTTGGTGTTTCCGACATACCTTGGGATGGACCAATAGGTGCTGTGCGAATAGGTCGTAATGTAAAAACTCAAGATATATCTATCAACCCAAACTATCAAGAAAGAGCTGATGGAATACTTGATTTTGAATTATTAACTTGCGGGAAAAATAACACTATCAATATGATAGAAACAGCCGCTTACGAAACGAGTGAAGCAGACCTCGTTGTAGCACTCGAATCAAGCATACACATTCATCACCTCCTTGAAACATGGCAAGAAGAAATAATCAAAGTTGTAGGTAAAAAGAAATTGCCAAACTCGTACCCCGTATTTTCACGAAAGCTAAAAGATTTTTTTGAAAAAAAGTTTTCCAAAAAATTGTCCCAGACACTTTTTTCGAACAAGGCTGGAAAAGCTCACTTACTTGGACTAAAAGCAGAATTCTTAGCGGCTGCTGCCGGTGCAGGGATAGACGAAAAAATAGCTGGTCATTATTTTGAACACGCTCTTGATCTAGAGTTGCATCGTGGAGCTCTCAAAGAAGGGAAACGCGCTGACGGGCGAGAGTTGGATGAAGTACGCACACTCTACGCGCAAGCTGGTGGCATTTCTCCAGCGTTGCACGGTTCGGGTATTTTTTATCGCGGTGGGACGCACATTTTTTCTGCACTCACCTTAGGCGGTCCAGAGTCAGTGCAATTGATAGATTCTATAGAATCACAAGACTACAAAAAAAGATTTTTACATCACTACAACTTTCCACCGTTCTCCGTTGGAGAAACTGGCAGGGTCAGTGGATTCAATCGCAGAATGATTGGACATGGTGCGTTGGCAGAAAAAGCATTGCTACCAGTTATTCCCGCACAGCAAGACTTTCCGTACACGATTCGTTTAGTATCCGAAACACTTTCAAGCAATGGTTCAAGCTCAATGGGTTCTGTGTGTGCCGCAACACTGGCTTTGATGGATGGGGGTGTCCCAATTAAAAGACCGGTGGCTGGTATCGCCTCCGGTGTACTCATGGATGGAGATACATATGTACTATTAACTGACATTCAAGGTCCCGAAGATGAATTTGGTGATATGGATTTTAAAGTTGCTGGTACGTCTACTGGGGTGACAGCCATCCAGATGGATGTAAAGGTGGACGGCATATCTTTATCAATTTTAATCGAAGCTCTCGAGAAGGCTCGAGTGGCTCGAGTGCATATTTTGAAAACAATGAACAAGGTGATTGATACACCACGAAAAAACATTTCTTCCCGCGCTCCGCAAATACTTGTAGTGAATATTCTTCCCGAGCAGATTGGGTTGGTGATTGGCAACGGAGGTAAAACTATCAATGGCATCAAAGAAGAAACCGGGGTAGATGAAATTACAATAGAAGAGGACGGCGTGATTTTTATTAGTGGTACCAATGGTTCCGCAGAACAAGCTGCGGAAAAAATAACTCAACTGACTAAACTTTACGAAGTTGGGGAGAGGTTAGATGTAACTATTGTCAATATTACTCCTTTTGGTGCATTTGCAAAATTGGACACGTATAATGAAGGGTTGATACATATCTCAGAAGTCGCTCCGTTTCATATCGATTCATTAGAAGGCATACTAAAAGTAGGGGACGAGGTACCTGTGGTGGTTTCAAAAGTAGCAAATAGTAAAATTGGTCTTTCTATCAAACGAGTAAATCCTGATTTTGTACATAGGTCAGATAGTCACCCATAAAGAACTAACTGACGGTGAAAACTAACCGATTATTTTAGAATCTGTGCGATACTAGTAGTAATGAGCGATGAGCATACTAAGCCGCAGCCAGCCATCAGGACATTTGCGCAGGATCTCGCAACGGCAAGAGAGAAAAGAAATCAGTCAGCAACTGATGATTCTTTGCCTGTCATAACAAAAAATGAAGAGAAGAAACCCAAAAAGGTAGGGCCCCACTTCTCTGCCCAAGCTCCACAAAAGACTTCACACGTAGACGCCGTGCCAAAGAAAGAAACTCCAAAAGTGAAAAATCAAACCCCGATAGAATCAGTAACTGAGACAAACCAAACTACACACTCACTCACCAAAATCCCTGCGTTTCACGAATTACAGGACAAGGCCATTACTGATGCAGACGCAAAACAAAAATCCGACTCAAAAAATGTAGTGCCCAGGATAACAACGAAGAAACATACCGAACCAAAGCGCTCTACTATCGGCTACGATGCTACTGTCATAACAGATAAAAAAAACCAGCGCTTCAATCTTTTTCAATCAGTCTCTAAATCACTGCAAGACTGGTTCAGTGCTTTATCATTTTTCAAAAAGAAAAAAACTCGTGTCTACTCAGTTCCTGACACCCAAAGAAGAAAAGGAGTAATCCAAAAAGCAACCTCAAAAAGCGGCTCTATCTTTACGTCTGACTCAGCGGGGCTGCGGGCAAAAATCAAGCAACGTCAAAAACTGGCTGCTGCTAAAGAAGATGGGGCAGACGATAGCGAAATCAGCTGGTCTCCATTTACTGACCCCGGCTACGCATTAATAGAATCTCCTAAAGCACCGCATGAAACCTCTGCTCCACACAATGTTGCAGTAGAATTCAAGCAACAAACCAGAGTACCAGACACGAATACTGATTCAACACCGCAAATTCCGTCAGTACCTCAAGAACCACTCACACCACCAGCACCAAGCGCAATAAATGAATCAGTGCTGGAAGAGAACACAGAGAAAGCTGCTGATTCAAAAGCCTTACGGCGGGAAGCTACACCAAAGAAAAATATTTCAGAAGTAAAAAGTGAGACTGAACCTGAACCAGCAACAGAACCGGTGACAAAAGCAAGCACTTCGCCCATCATCAAACCTTCTGTAGTGACACCCAAAAAAGAATCATCACAGCCGACTAAATCCACTACTGGCTTTCAGTCACTTAATACGAACACCTTAGCAATTGCTATCGTAGCTGGATTATCTGCAATCATTTTGATTTTCTTTCTTGCAAGGGCATTTGTGGAATACATCAGAAGTGTCGAACCGGTCGTGTCATCAGATACAACTTCATACCTACAAACATCAACCCCAAATCCTGTAGTCATGACTCAAATCAATTCCATTACAGACATTCCACTCCAGGCAGGACAACTACTCGATATCGCTTATGTTGATACTCAATTACTTGCACAAAATAAAGAAATTATCCCACCTTCCATAATCATAGATGCTTTGGGATTTAGGTTACTCCCAAGTTTCACCCAATCACTGAGTGATATTCGCTTTGCACAAAAAAATGCCTCGAAGCCAATTATAATATTTGAATTTACGGATACTGATACAGTTTTGGGTGGATTCTTATCTTGGGAAGACACAATGGCTGAAGATTTACGAGAGGTGTATCTAATCACCCAAACCAATAACACTGAATTCGTTGATAGAACAATAGCTGGTAAGGACATTAGAGTACTTCAATCATCTACAGGAGAAACGTTGGCTGTGTACGGATTGGTCGCCGCGGACACTGCACTAATAACAGCAACGGAAGAAATGTTTGTTGAAGTTCTAAACACAAGTTTTAGTAATTAATTTCTTCTCAATGTCAGACCAAACAGAATTCCAAAATACTACACTGACATTACAGACAATGACTAAAAAAATCTGCGGGGTTTTAGCATCTTTCAATCAGCCAGCTGTGCGTGCACACGCACACAATTGGAGCACTATTCGAGTCGCCAGCGTTGGCCTAGCGCAAAAGAATAATCTTCCAAGCTAAGTAAGTATGAGTACCATTGCTCATGTTACAACTGTCCAACCAAACATCTTAGATGGCACACTTGTAACTATAGAAACGGATATTTCGCGTGGTCTGCACGCGTTTTCTGTCGTTGGCCTGGCGAGCAAAGCCGTCGATGAATCAAAGGACAGAGTTGGGAGTGCCATCAAACACTCTGGTTACACATCGCCAAAAACAAAAAATCAAAAGATAATCATTTCACTATCACCAGCCGATTTAAAGAAAGAGGGTCCGCTGTTTGATTTGCCAATTGCTATTTCCTATTTACTCGCCGCAAAAGAAATTACTGTTGACTCAATCAAAAGAATCTTTGTTGGCGAGCTAAGCTTAGACGGTACGCTGCGCCCTATTAAGGGCGTCTTGAGTTGCACACAAACGGCAAAAGAAAAAGGCTATCAAGAGATAGTGGTTCCAATTGAAAATGCAACCGAAGCGGCGCTGATTGAAGGAATAGACGTCATCGCTGCCAGCACGCTCCATCAAGTCATAGAGCACATCAAGCTACCAACCGAAGACTCCCAGAAAGAAATAATCACACCACGACCGGCCACTACGATTGAGGAAGATTGGTATGAAAGTGCCATTAATTTAGAAGATATAAAAGGTCAAGAAAGCGCAAAACGCGGACTCTTGATAGCTGCTGCTGGTCGACATAATGTGATGATGGTGGGACCGCCTGGTACAGGGAAGACGATGCTCGCCCGCGCTTTGCGATCACTCTTACCGCCGTTAACCCGAGAAGAAGCACTGGCTGTCACCAGGATTCACTCTTTGGCAGCCACAGAGTATTCCATCAGCACGCGGCCACCATTTCGCTCACCTCATCACACTGCTTCTCACACTGCGCTCGTGGGAGGTGGCACTCATCCAAAACCAGGAGAAGTCACACTTGCGCACCATGGAGTTCTGTTTATGGATGAATTTCCGGAGTTTGAACGACGCTCCCTTGATGCTCTACGTCAGCCACTAGAGGATCGTGTGGTGAGTATTTCCCGCGTAGCAGGCACATCAGAATTTCCGGCAGATTTCATTTTGATTGCTGCCCTCAATCCGTATCGTGGCAGCGAAGACGGTACGCAGGACCTAGCACGCGCTATGCAAGAAACCTACAAAAATAAAGTATCGGGCCCTATCCTCGACAGAATAGACCTCTGGATTGAAGTGCCTCACGTACCATACGAAACCTTGACTGCGTTACCCAGTAAAGTAGACGAGACGGGACCTGCGCGCACCCAGATACTCAATGCCCGAGCACAACAATATACTCGGCACGCAGGAGTAAGCAACAGCAGTCTGTCTGCACGAGAATTAGAAAAGCATATTTTCTTATCTCCTGAAGTAAAGGATTTACTAAAAGTATCAAGTCAAAAATTAAACCTCTCACCTCGTAGTTACCATCGTTTAATCAAAGTTGCCCGCACCATCGCCGACCTCGATGACGCGACAGATATCACAACAGCCCATGTCTTGGAAGCACTGCAGTATCGAGTGAGTATGTGATGGAGTAATGGGGAAACATAAAAAACGTCGAACTTTTAGGTTTGACGTTTTTTATTGTAACTTGTAGCTAAAAAGGATTTCTTCCACCACGGACTTCGAAGTGGAGGTGGTTTCCGGTGGATCGTCCGGTGCTACCCATCCCACCAATCACTTCTCCTTGCGATACATAATTCCCAACTCCAACTGCATTTGACGACAAGTGAGCGTATAGAGTCTGCGCACCACTTGGGTGTCGCACAACAATGTATTGTCCATACCCACCATTCCAACCTGAGGCCTTTGAAACGATTACTTCACCGGCTGCGGCTGCCCGGATAGATACTCCATACGATCCAGCCAAGTCAACTGCGTTGTATCCGTGAATACCTTGCGTCTTGATTGACCCTGGAGCTGGATGAGAAAATCCAGTACTAGCTGCCACTGCTCCTGACACACTGACTGGTTGAGCGGAAGATCCAGACCGTACAGGCGTCTGAATAGCACCACCTGGAATAATGAGCGTGTTTCCAACGACCAATTCACCATCTTCGAACATTTGATTAAAAGCAAGAATCTCTTCAGACTCAGCATCATACTTTTTGGCAATAGAATTTATTGTGTCACCGCTTTTTACTACGTGAGTCACCCCAGCCACAGGCAAAATAACGAGCGAATCGCCTGGTTGAATCTCATCTGCTCGATTGAGGTCGTTGGCCCACATGATGGTATTGGTAGTGACATCAAACATTTCGGCTACCTGAGAAAGAGAATCGCCTTCGCGAACGGTATACACACGAATTTCGCCAGAATAGGTTTTTTGCTCAGCAATCACATCAGCTCCGATTGGGCCGGTTGAGACCAGAGCATCATCCTCGACCATCACCTCTGCTCCACCGCGAGCACCCATTGGGTTTGGATTTTGCAAGGCTGTGAGAAGGGGAATATCAGTGGCCGCCCGACTGACTGATTCGAGATGCGTGCTTGCTTGTTTATCTTGTGTATTGAATACATATGAGAAAAGCCCCGCATGAGCAGATAACGGAATAGCAATCGCAAGCGTGACTAGAAGTCCTTCTCCCACGAACCAAAACATTCTTTTTGGATGAGCGGTCGGAGTTTGTATGTGTAACTGACAGTCTGATATACCAGGGGTTTCGTCAGTTGCTTGAATAGTAGGTTTAATACGTCAATGGTTATGGTCTCACCGCAATACAATCGTGAACAGTATATTTCTGAAAAAGAGTACAGTACTCTATGGACGCACCAATTTGGGTACGTGCAGTATTCTACTAGAGCACGACAACAACACAATTGACGTAATACACTTTTCTCGCAAAAAATTTTTAAATTTAAAATAATGAGTATTAGAGCCTTATAAAACCTATTGACCTTATGAATAAAATGTAGTAAAGTAGTTTCAATGCGACTTATTGCACACATTTTGAAGACATCACCAGCGGCACGGCCGTGGACGCTTTGCGATTCACGCTACACCGCGCACATCCCAGTATTTACTGGGTCTATGGTGCTGTCTTTATTTTGTAGGCAATCTGGTATGAATACATAACCTTTCTCCCATCACAGCGGAGAAATCCGTTGTGTACTCAAAGCAGCTTGTCTATCGACAAGCTGCTTTTGTTCTTTGGTGGCCGTAAAGCGGATGCACATGATCTTTTACAAAAAATGGAGGGACTGATGTCCATGACTTCCCAAATCAAAGCCAGATTGGATGAAAATCTCATCTTTATCTGGGAAGAGTTGATGAGTGAAAAAGCTCGCTCGTTTGCTCAACATGCACTATTTCGCGTACTCATTGGTTCAGCTTTGCTGATTGTAATGCCGTATGCGATCGGGTTTCTCATTGACGGTATCTCAGGTAAACAAACTGATGTACTGCTCATTGGTGGTGCGCTCTACTTCAGCATCAAGCTGACTGGCATTGTTGTAGGCTGGTGGCGCCAGCAAGTTCGAGAACGCTTTTTCCAAGAAGAGTTCTGGTACCTACCCCAAGCAATTACTGCGCTGTACCTTAAGCGACCACTAGCGTGGCTCTCTGGAGGTACATCAGAAATCGACGGTGGTGGTGTCGACAGCTTGCGTGACAAAGTGTGGAATGTAATCAACAGTTACATTTTCCAGATAATTCCAGGTTACGCACAGATTGTGTTTGCGCTACTGGCGTGCTCGTATGCAAACGTTTTGCTTGGTCTCATTGCGTTGAGCTACATCGTTGCAGAGCGGTACGTCGGTAGCAAAGAAACTGCCTACATCTACCGCGAAATGAAACCAGTAATTGACCAATTCAAACGCTGGGATCGTCGCATGCAAGAATGGTGGCGCAACGCTGACCATGTCAAAAGCCAAGGGGTCGAAACCAAGCTGTTGATCTATATCTGTAGTGAAGTACAAAAGGCACTACGAGCTGATGACGCAGTTTGGCGCGTGTACTTTGCAAAAGCAATTGCGAAACATCGGGCGCGTGACCTTATGTTTGGCATGATGCTGTACGTTGGGATTGTGTATCTCACTTTTACTGGTGTTTTGTCGTTAGCGGTTGCTGTTTTGGTCTTTTTCTCATTTGAACGAATCAGTTCTGTATTAGGAGACCTGAACGACCAACAGCGTGATGTGCAATTCAACTTGTCGAGTATTGCCAAGTATAAGCGAGTGCTGGAAAAATCTCCTCCTTTCATATATAACGAAGGGAAGGATTTTACCGCTCAAGATATCTCAATACTGTTTGACCAGGTATCACACGAAGTGGTAGATAGTAAAGGAGACGGGAAGCTTGTTTTGCGAGATGTCACACTCGACATCCCTGTCGGACAAAAGGTTGGAATTGTTGGTCCCAGTGGGGCAGGCAAATCTCAACTATTGAGTCTGCTCACTCGTGCTACTGACCCCATCGCTGGAACGGTACGCATCAACGGGGAAGACCTGCGAGAACTAAAACTTGAATCACTCCTGCGTTACTACGGGGTGATCATGCAAAAGAGCGAGCCGTATGAGGATACTATCCTAGGCAATTTACTCTTTGGTGTATCACACCTGGATCTACCAACTCCATACGAGGAATTGTCTGCGCACGAGCAAGCAACAATCTGTGGTACAGCCTATAGGTCTCTAGAAAAGGCCGGTCTTAATGTCGAAGCATTCGACAACGGACTTTTTACCAACATTGGCTATAAAGGGCTTACACTGTCTGGTGGACAACAACAACGTCTTCAGATTGCGGCAGCGCACATGAAGCTCAACATGAGTGAAAAGCGGCCACGCCTAGTGATAGCAGACGAACCAACTGCTTCACTTGATTCACTCTCGGAGCTGAAGGTTATGGCACACCTGCAGGACAACCTTCCTGAGGGAACTACCTTGCTCATGGTGGCGCACCGTCTCTCTACGGTCGCCAATATGGACAAGATAGTCTTTGTCCGACCGATAGAATTGTGTTCCGACGGAAGACCACAGGTCATCGTGTACGATTCACTGACTGAAGCTTACCGTGGTGAAGCGCTCTTTCGAGAGATGGCTGACGCACAAAAGTTCGTTCCAGAAGGAATCATGCACGCTGCGTAAAAAATCCAGTGGGCGGTCACACCGCCCACTGGAACCTACTGCAACCTCAAGTGAAAAAAGGAACAGACCAATGGAAGTAGCAAACACTTCAGACAAGTCAGACAAGACGGAAAACGACGCGAAGCGGCACGACCACATCACTCGCATAGTGAACAAGTATCATGTGGTTACTATTTGTGAAATTGTGGTTTTCGGATGCCTCGTCGCTAACGGTCTTGAACTCGGTGTGACACCGTTCTGGCAATTCATGATTATAACGGTACTCGTCGCAGCCCTCCATTACGGACTCCTCTGCATCGATCGACTCTTGCGTCCTGAATCAGGGCGCACCAAAACAACAAGTGCGAACAAGAGTCACTGAGCTCGAGCCTCCTGACCTTCTGCTAACCAGCGACACTGTTTTGCAGAAGTAGTACAAAAGATCTTTAAAACAAGCCCGGCGCGCAAGCGCGTCGGGCTTTTTTCTTTTATAATGTACACATGGAACACTACTTGTATCACCGAGTTCCCCATAATCTTACGGGGAATATTTTACAACCTATCGACCAAAAAATTTTCACATTTGATATTACTCATACCCCAATCATAACTATCTAACCTATGCCACCAATCCCACTTTTAACAAAACTCGATCTATTGGAAGGAAACAAGACCGTCTTGGATGTTGGCTGTAAAGACGGAGCCACGGCGTTGCTGTTTGCCAAGCTTGGACTGACCGTTGATGCAATCGATATTCATGCTCCAAGAGAGCCACTAGAGAATATTTCTTTTCGGCAAATTTCAATTGAAGATTTTCTCACAGAGAATACTCGAGAGTTCGACATTGTCGTCGCTCGGCACATACTACCCTTCACTAAAAAACCGTTGGACTTGGTTGAAAAATTAAACTCTATTGCTGGAGTGTTTATGTTTACCTGCTTTGGTCCACAAGATGAGTGGCATGGGCGAGAGGATGTGGTGACAATTACTCACGAAAAAGTGAAGGGGTTGTTTTCTGCTACATCAATTCGACATCGCTCAGAAACCTTTGAATACAGCACTACGTACACTGGCAATATTAAATTCTGGCACGTTCATACCTTTGTAATAGATAATCGAGCCTAATTTCCGACTCAAAACTCACCGTGCTATCATGTGCCACACATGACTGAAAACATTCCGTATCTCGAGGGTCTTAACGACCCACAAAAAGAAGCTGTTCTGCATATTGATGGACCACTGATGGTACTCGCGGGTGCTGGGTCCGGCAAGACGCGGGTGATCACGCACCGCATTGTGCACCTGATTCATCAAGGCACTGCACCACACAATATCTTGGCAGTTACCTTTACTAACAAGTCAGCCAAAGAAATGCGTGAGCGGGCAATAGCGCTTACGCAAAAATACCTCCCTTCTGACCGAGCGGTGATGGACACCCAACCTGTTGTTACTACGTTCCACTCATTAGGCGTACGTCTCCTGCGTGAGTTTCACGAGACGCTTGGCTTGCGGCGACACTTTACCATCTACGACCGCAGCGATAGTCAAAAAGCGGTCAAGCAGGCTTTGGAGAAAGCGAGCTACAATCCAAAAGAATTTGAGCCTCGAAAAATGCTGTCGATTATTTCTCGAGCAAAAGGAGACGCGATGACGTTGCTTGATTTTAAAGACGCAGCCAACTCCTACCCAGAACAAGTCGCAGCGGAAGTATGGGAAAAATACGAGGCAATTTTGGCCAACGAACAAGCCCTAGACTTTGACGACCTGCTGGCAAAAACATTACGTCTATTGGAAGATCATCCATCAGTTCGAGAGACACTGACCAAACGATACAAATATATTCACGTTGATGAGTATCAAGATACCAACAAAGTACAATTTCGAATTGCTGAATTGTTGGCTGGAGATGCACATAATATATGCGTAGTGGGGGACATCGACCAAAATATTTATTCGTGGCGTGGAGCAGACATAAAAAATGTACTGCAGTTTGAACGACATTTTCCGCGCGCGACCACCATTCTGCTCGAAGAAAACTATCGCTCTACTGGAACAATTATCGCTGCCTCCAACGAAATCATTAAGAAAAACCAAAATCGGGTCGATAAAAATGTCTTTACGAGCAACGACATTGGGGACAAGATTACTTTGTATGCAGGCATGACTGGATACGATGAAGCAGAATACATTGCTTTAACTGCTCAAGAATTGATTAAAGACGGAGCTGACCCATCATCGATTGCGGTACTCTACCGAACCAACTTTCAGTCACGCTCACTCGAAGAAGCTTTTTTGAATTTTGAAGTACCGTACCAACTCCTCGGCCTCAAATTCTTCGAACGAAAAGAAGTAAAAGACGTACTGTCTTACCTTCGCTTAGCACTCAATCCTGGTAGCAACGCGGACCTCAGTCGCATCATCAATACCCCGACCCGCGGCATTGGAAAAGTCACCATGCTTAAAGTAATAGAAGGCAACCGCGCCGCACTCAATGCTGGAGCCGCTGCAAAAGTAAAGGTATTTGATGACATCATTATGGATATCGCAGAAGTGGCCACCAAGAAGCCATTATCTGAGACCATTAAATTCATCATGAAGCGCAGCGGAATTGAAAGTAGTCTCAAAGAAGAGGGGACCGAAGAAGCGCTCGAGCGAATCGAAAACTTACGTGAGCTAGTAACCTTAGCTAGTCGCTTTAATGACATTGAACCCAACGAAGCTGTAGAGAACATGCTTGAAACCGCAGCTTTGCAAAGTGACCAAGATGAACTAAAAGCAAAAGAAGAGCAAAATGCCGTTCGTCTCATGACTATCCATGCGGCCAAAGGTCTAGAATTTGCAAACGTATTTATTACGGGACTCGAAGAAGGACTATTTCCGCACGAACGACTGGATGATGGACGCACCGATCAAGAGGAGGAGCGCCGACTGTTTTATGTTGCCCTCACTCGCGCTGAAAAAAAACTCTTTCTCACCTACGCCCACATGCGCACTATCTTCGGCCAACAAAAAGTAAACATGCCATCCTCATTCCTCAATGACATTAGCAAGGAGCACGTTGAAACATCAGAGGGGACCAGTCGAAACGCAGGAGCGAGCTCAGGTTACGAAACAACAATTTATTTAGACTGATTTATTACAAATAACACCCCCAGCCTGACTAGGCGCGAAACAAGTTCTGTTCCCAGAACTTGTTTTTTAAACATGTCTAGTCAGGCTGGGGGGTGCTTTTCTAGACAATTACCTACTTGTCTATACTATATACACTCATGAGCGAACCATTTCTACACAAAAAATCTCTCGGGCAACATTTTCTCAATAGTGACTACGCGCCGAAGAAAATGTGTGACGCTGCCAACTTGATAGCAGGGGATATTGTGCTGGAAGTTGGTCCTGGCACAGGAATTCTAACCAAAGAAATTTTGGCTCGAGGTGCTCATGTGATTGCTATTGAAGCTGATAGACGAGCGATTGAGTCGCTTGAAACAAGCTTTTCTAAAGAAATCACTGGTGGCCAGCTCGTCATCCATCAGCACGATGCACGCACTCTCAACCCAAGTGACTTTGGAGTGACCGACCACCAATACAAAGTGGTAGCCAATATCCCGTACTACATTTCAGGCTCACTGTTTCGCAGTTTTCTGGATACCCAATGCCAACCGACTGATTTGGTGTTCTTGGTCCAAAAAGAGGTGGCGCAGAGAATTACTCGCGACCCAAAAGAATCACTCCTGTCGGTATCAGTCAAAATATTTGGCACACCTCAGTACGTATGCACGGTAAAAAAGGGGCATTTCAATCCGTCTCCTAAAGTCGACTCAGCTATTGTTGCAATCACCAATATCAATCGAGATGCATTTGCTACTACTTCATCAAAACAGCTATTTGCACTCCTACACCTTGGCTTTGGCCAAAAGCGAAAACAACTCCTGGGCAATCTCGCAAAAGAGTACGACAGAGCCACTACCTCAAACATCTTGACCAAGCTGGAGATACCACAAGACGTGCGCGCGGAAGACGTGCCTCCCCAGACATGGTTTAAAATCATCAATCTTCTCTAATTTCCCCAGCTTATCCACAGCTGCATCCACTGTAGGTGCAGTACTCATGCACAGGTGGGTGGTGAGAAGTGTAAATAGCCTATTTGTAGCTGGTATACTTACTGATATGAAGGGTCAAATTAACCCCAAAGTTATTGGTGCATCACTCATCGGTTTTGCGTTAGTTGCTGGTGCGTATACCGTCAGTAATTTTTCAGTACAAAGAGAAATCCCCCAGCAGGCAGCCGTCACCGCAACCCCAGCAAAAACTCGAGCACCGATTACGGTAGTAGACAACGACGCAAACGGCATCGAAGACTGGCGTGATGAATTTATCACTACCGAACCTATTGTGCTTGATCGCACAACATCTACCTACACCCCACCAGACACCCTCACTGGAGAGCTTGGCATCAACTTTATGGAAAATATCATCCGCGCTCGTGGATATGGTCCATTTGGTCGCAGTGATGAAGAGGTGATCGGTGACACCGTAAATGTCTTGAGTACCGTTACTGCCCACGATATTTATGACACTCCTGATATAGCAATCCAATCCGATTGGGAAGATCAAGACATTGCCAACTACGCAAATACTGTTGCGAGTGCCATCATGGCAAACAATCTCCCTAATCTGGAGGGGGAGCTGATTATTTTGCAAGATATCCTAAACAGCAACGACACCAGTCGTGTCACTGAGCTCAACTCACTCGCAGAAGCCTACAAGCGCAACCGTGACGCAGTGCTCAGCACTCCCGTACCGGCTTTTTTAGTCAAAGAGCATTTAGACCTTATCAACACGCTGCATGCAATCCACAAAGATATTGAGGCTATGGCTGCTGCTGTTGATGACCCAGCTTTTGCACTACTTCGACTAAAACGCTACGAGGACGATGCTCGAGGTCTCGGTCTTGCTTTAGAAAATATGTTTACTGGTTTAGTTGATTATTCAGATTTATTTACAGCCAACGATCCAGCTACGTTGTTTATCATTTTTAACCCCAACCAAAATAATAACTAATCGCTTATGGATACGTTTTTTTCTTTACTCAAAAAAGGTCTAGTTGCTACAGTTTTTATTATGTTTGCGTTTGTGGCGACGTATATTCCTCAGCCATACAATAATGTCCAAGAGGCAGAGGCAGGGGGAGGGGGAGTTGGAGGTGCTACTTTACCGATGCAGATTGTGCAAAATGTAAACTTG
>Ga0307960_1000734_pt1 | contig 18381 bp, 20 predicted proteins | sample OrgLakmetagen542_FD_201832 | JGI IMG/M metagenome (GOLD analysis project Ga0307960, IMG submission 201832) | Saline water microbial communities from Organic Lake, Antarctica - #542 | ecosystem: Environmental > Aquatic > Non-marine Saline and Alkaline > Saline | place: Antarctica: Organic Lake... | reverse complement strand
TTTGTTTCACCAGCCAATTGCCATCAGCCAGAGACTCGGGCTGTAGGCCATCCTTGTAACCCTTGTAACCCTTGTTGATTTTGTTTAACCAGCCAATTGCCATCAGCCAGAGTCTCGGGCTGTAGGCCATCCTTGTAACCCTTTGTTCAGTGCTGCAATGTCACAAACAGCGTTGTGCCTTTTTTCCCTTTTTTAAGGCTGGTGTCATCGTGGTGTTATGCGATTTGTAGCTCCCTTCCTTAACTTCATGTTTGATCCATTGCAGAGATGAGTGCAACCAGCACAGCGACTGGGCAGCTGGAGGTTCTGATTTGAGTTAAAACCTGCCGGGAACTACTGCTTTAGTTGCCAGTCCTTCAATTAAAAACTTCTTTCTCTCTGCTTCATCTTTACAATTAACAGAAAAAGATGGTTGCCGATGCAGTCAAGAGAGGACTAGCCAAATTTATGGGGAATAAGCACCACATTCGACCTCTGAAAGGCTGGAAGCAAACTGACAGCACAAAGAGTAAGGTTATCAAAACACTACCACCTTTGCTGGCTTCTTCTCCTTTTTTCCGCTCTTTAGCACTTTCTGTTCACCCTTGTCGTCCCATGCCTTTGCATCCTTGTCGCTGAAGCGGCCTTGTTTTCTCCTGCACCACAGCAAAGACGTTCAGATAAAAGCGGATGTTCATAAAAAAGATCATCAAGTCCTTGAAGACAAGCGTGGGAGCGTCGCTAGCGACGCTGAAAAATTGGCGAAGCCCGTCATGCGTGCAACATGTGCGTGCATATGCATGTGTGTGTGCGCGTGTGTGCCTGTGTGTTAGTGCGTGTGCATGTGTGCGCGCGTGTCTGTGTGTTTGTGCGTGTGCATGTGTATGTGTGTGTGCGCACCTGTGTGTATTCGCGTGCGCGACTGTATGCGTGTGCGCATGCGCATGCGTGTGAGTGTATGTGTGCGTGTGTGCCTGTGTGTGTGTGCCTTACTGCCCCACAGTTGCTGCAGTGGTGTTCATGACGCTGTGCAGCCTTGGATGTCTGAAATCTGCTTCAACACACAGTGAGCGGCAAGCACCTGCACCGTGTGCTCCATGCCCCACGAGCAGTCCAAGCCAACACGAACTGCGTTTCCTAAGGGTCCCGTCCAAGCAAAATTTAGCGCGTCATGCACATCTGACTAAACTGAAATTATATAGTCCATCGAAGTTAGTAGTACTTGATTCTGCTTGCATGGTCAACCGTGAACTTTGCAAGCGGAACACAACCAAGACTCTGACACAGCATCCGCAGCCAGGGAAGTAAGCTGATGGATACTGCGCCAGCAGGAAGTGGTCCGAGGGCCTGGCTGAGGAATCCTGAGCAGCTTTCTGGAGCTTCCAAACATAAAACTTGTCTCGTAAACTTTACACACGGCACCCCAGGGCCCCAAATTTCATCTGCCCTGGTAGAAAGATTAGTTAGGAGCCTATGTCGAGTCTCAGCCCGGGAGGTGGCCTGTGTGGGCCTGGGGAGGAGGTCTGGACCCCCCCAAACCAAAATTTTGTTCTACATCACCACACACCGCACCCCAGGGTCCCAGAATTCATCTGGTGCGGCCTATGTTTAGTTCAGCCCGTGGGGTGGCCTGGGTGAGCCTGGGGAGGCCTGTGTGAAGTGTGGTGGGGAGCCATCAACGCTAGGGGCTCACGCCCCCACGAGGGGGGCTTCCCCAATTATTTTCAAGACAAGCATTTACCCCTTGCCGACGTAGCACAAGAGATCTTACCAATCAAGGAACCCACAAAGAGGCCTGATAAGTGTCACACTCACTCACCAGGCTTTGTCATTCTTGCGTGCCTGCTTCTTCTTATCACCCTTGCTCAGGTCTTGCCCCTCTGCTTCTTCCTCGGCTTCAGGCAAGAATTGGGGCTCAATCTCAAAGTCGTCCTCCAGCTCGTCACCTCCACCTTTTTTATATGTGCGGCAAACGCAGTAGTTAGCTTCCACACGCAGAATTGTGTCAAAGCTGTTGGGAGCAAGCAAGGTTAGGACGGAGAACAAGGCTGGTGAATTTTTATGCAATTGCAAATGGGAGTGACGAGCACTAGCAGGGGGCAAGAAGGGGGCCAAAGGAAAAAGATGAGGGCAGGCAGGTTTTGGAATGCTACGAGCACAAAGATAACACACAGTAACTGACTCAACAACAACATGCTAGGCGCAGACGTGTAGTTCATGTCATTGCAACCAAGTGTTTGAAATGAGGCTTACTTACCTGCAGGGAGCTGCTCTTGCTGCTGCTGCTGCTGCTGCTCCCTCTGCTGCTGCTTCCCGTGCTGCCGCTCTTCCTTGCCCTTTTTCTGTGGGCTAGACGGGACAGCAGCACCTCCTCCTTCTCTACCTTGTTGAGCACCTCCCGCTTTTTTTTCCTGTGCTGCCATGCTACTCCCAGGTATCAACTCCACCTCCTCATTAAGCTGCTGCAACCCTTTGCTCCTCCTTTTTGTCACCACCACAGCTTTATCCCCTGCACTCTCCTTATCACTACTTCCCTCTTCCTCACTCCTCTCCAGCCCACTCTGATCATCTTCACTTTCACTCTCACTCTCATTCCCACTCTCACTTTCGCTCTTTCTCCCCTTCTTCCCTTGCCCCTCGCCGGCCTCAATGCCCGTGCTTGCAACCTTTTCCTGCTCTCCTGCCTGTATGAGCTCTTGCTGCTTGGCAGCTTGCTGCCGTTTCCTCTCATCCTTGCCGGGTTTGCCCCCACCCCCCATCCTGACCTCTGCCTACAAAACAAGAAAAACAATTAGCACAAGCTTACTTCAGTACAAAGGTCATACAAATAAGATGCACAAAACACAGCACGAGCTGAAGCGCAGGGCTGGGCAATGTTACAAATGTACTTTCCGCCTTAAATCTATGCAAGACTTCTATATACTAGTTTCGGCTGCAAGCGTGTTTTTCATCGTGTTTTGACCCAAGTTGATGCATGCAAATTGGGGAACAAATGTTTGCTGCTGTTTTGTGCACCGTATGCCTCCTGCTGCTTGGCAGCCACGAACCAAAAAACCAGGGCAAAGCAAAAAGCTTCATCCTTAACAAGAGTCTTCCACATTCTTTTTCACTCTCCCTTATACACACATCCCTCTTACTTGCTCCATTTTGGCCTTGACTTCCTTCAACAGCTGCAGGTCCACGTTCACGGTCTCCTTCTGGGCCACCTCCCCTGGCTCGTTGGCCAGGGCCACCACGGCTGTCCCATTTTGAGCTTCCCGAGGCCCAATCTCAACACGTACCAGCACCCCCGCCGTTTCCCTGTACACAGAGAGCAGACATGTCTGTTTTGTGGGTGCACAAAGCTGTAAACGCTTTTATGGCATGCGTGTCAGGAACAGGATTTTTTACTCTACACAACGTGCGTGGTTGGAGGTTCACAACTCACAATCCTAGAAGCCAGAAAATTTGTGTTGGAAGGAAGTCAGCCTAGCTTGTGGCTTCACAGTGAATGAAGGGCCTCCTGCTTCTCACCAGTATTTCATCTTCTGACCAGGCGTGTAAGCATTGGCGTCGTCCACATGTGTTGAAATGCAGGCCTCTTTAAGGAGTAGAGACACCTAGGGCAGTGCGTAATGAAAAAACTCAGTTAGGAGCATGAGCGCTACAACACATTAGTCATCTGTTGATCGTCAGTCCTTCTTGGTTTGGCACTGCAAGCAAGCGTTTTGTCCTTTCAAAATATTTGGGCTGCTGGCTTGTACACCTCAACAGAATACGCTGGCCCTAACAGACACCCACCTTGGTTGCAGCTCGCATGATAATCTCTTTCTCAGCCAACCGCGACTTGATGTTCCAGTAGATAGGGATGATGACCACCTAGTGCGAGGGATCAAAGGATGAATGGATGGCAGTCAGGGGCACCAACCCTGGTCAGGCTTTGCAACTCAGCAAACAATCATGGACCCTACACTGACCTGCATGTGCATGGAGTATACATCCTTCGTGCGAAGCACGAATCTGTTGCGCAAGATTGTACGGTCCACCTTTCAACTTTTGCGGGCGGGCCCTACTCAGCTATTAATGTGCCAGCCTGGGGTATTTCTACTGCGCATGTAACTTCTTAGCAGCGTAAACATGTTTTGCAGCAGCTCCCTTATCATACGGCAGCCGCCCTGAGGGCATGTGCCAACACCATGCATTCTTTTGCAATAATTGCGTACATGACACGTTATGAACCTTTAAGACGAGCTCCAGCTCACCTCCACATTCTCGTAAGGTCGCCATGAGGGCGTGTCTCGCTGCTTCTTCCTGTCTTTGTCTTTCTTGGCTCTGGTAGCGCCCACCAGCTCACTGCCGTGCTCCTTGTACGCCTTGCGCTTGTACTTTTGGGGCTTGTACAGCCCACCAGTGGCCTTGAGCTTCAGCGCGAGTTCCTGGGAATTAGCACATGTGTCATGTGTCGCTAGCGACACGTCGTTTCTTTTCAACGCACTTTTATTCTAGCTAATGGCGCACGTGCTGCCTCCAGAAAACACGGCTGGCACACAAGTGCCAGCTTCCATAGCCTTGCTTCAGCCTCTATTTATTTGCATGCCAGAATTTACCTGAACCACGTTGATTCAACTCACCCTCAACTCCTTTTGGACCTTCCTCCGCTCAATCTCTGCTGGGGTGAGCTCGCTGGAGTCCCGCTTCCCCTTCTTCCTGATGCTGCCGTCTTGACCCTGGTGGTTCTCCTGCTGCTGCTGCTGTTGCTGATTCCCGCCTCCCTCAGCCGCCCTGCGCCGGATGAGAGCAACACCCCTTTGAACTGGCTATAAGCTCCACTTCATACCAGTGCTTGAAGTCACCCTGAATAAGAGGGTCTAGCACCCAATACTCACCCTTGGGGGGCTTGATTGAGCTGCTGGTACTTTCTTTTGTTGCCAGACTCTCTGCCCATTGCCGCTTTTAATGTAAATATATAAAATATATTAAATTAAGTTTTGCTGGGTGTGCACTTGGAGGGGCGGTTGGATTCAAATTTTATGAAAACTGTTCAGCAAATATTTATGCACCTTGCAACAGGTAGGAGTTTTCAACGTCAAGGCAGGAAACTTGACGGACCTTTAGGTTTTCGTTATCGTTATCGTTTTTTATTTTTATTTTTCGTTGAACGATGGACGAGGCTTTCTTGCCCATGCTCTGGAGGGGAAGTGGGACAGGTGGGGCAGATCCAGCAGCACCAAAGGTGGCCACCTCCACGGAAAGGACCGCGCCAGCATCAGGGCGCAGCAGGATCCTTGACTTCAGGTATTTGGAACAGCTGAATTTGACGGATGATGAGGTGGTAAAGCTCTGCGCTGAGGGGCAAATGGAGGTCGAGGAGCGCACCCAGCTTCTTAAATCGCGCTACTCCAATCTCCTGGATGAGCCGCAACCCCACGCTGTCCTCCGTAACGGCTTACGCATCCCGCTCGTGGGGCTGGGAACCTGGTACGGTAAACCAACCCATTGTGCTGTCAGTTTTCTTGGATTGACCCCCGCGGATTAAAAGTGCTCATCACGCCCTGATAACGACTAAACGTACAGGAAAGCTGGTCGTGGTGAGGTCCAGCACGCAGTGCTGTGTGCCTTGCGAGCAGGCTATCGTCACATCGGTATGTCAATTGGACTGCAACCCCTCGTGCCCCCACAAAACGGATAGCCCAGGATCATTATTGTCCGTGGAAAGCACTGATTGCATTGCCCCCCTGTGTTTTGCACCTCAGATTGCGCCTCTATTTATGCTAACGAGCACGAGGTGAGTTCTTGAGCCGTTTGCTTCTACGTGTCCACATCGCGTGAGCACACAGAGATGGAGCAATTATGTATGATTTGTGGGCAAATTGCAGGTGGGGGCAGCTATAGTGGAGGTGCTGAATGAAGGAGTCGTGAAGCGGGAGGTGGGGCTGCTCTCTCCCTGCTATTGCACTCTACTCCCCGTAACCTGTTAGATCATATCCAGTGCATAGACCTTTCCCCCTCAACTTTGTTGTTGCAGGACCTGTTTATCACGTCCAAGCTTTGGTACGTTTTGGGGGGGGGGAACGCACTTTTTTGCTATAATTTGCCATTTCCTCGAATGGCGGAAATTACTTTATTTCCACAGCGACAGGCACAACTTTTTATGGCCATACAGGAACACGGACCATGCACCTGAACATGTTGAACTTGCTATAAGAAAGACGCTGCAAGACTTACAGGTATTAAGCATCCTAGGTCTTGTCACGTGGTTATTGCTTCTGTGCAGCTGTTGAAGCAATTTTGGAGGCCCTAACCCTAGGGTTGGGGGCATACTATGTTCTAACATTATGCAATACTACCCAGAAGTTCCTGGCTGGCAATCTCAACTGGACCTACTTTTTTCTCATGCCTCTCATCAGCTTGACTACTTGGATGCGTACCTCATCCATTTCCCCAGCAGCATGCCAGGACCACAGATCAGGCCACCATTAAAAGATACATGGCAAGCATTGGAGGCACTAGTTGACAAGGTGCAACCGCTTTTTGCAGTTTTGTTGATCTGAAACACCTAAGTAATCATGCGATGTAATTAGGGTTGCTGCTCAAGGTCACTGAAGCAGAATGGCTGACTGAAGCACGGTACCAGAATATGTGTACATTGAGGTGTACCTCTTTATGTTTTGCACTGAAATACAGGGCCTTGTGAGGAGCATCGGCGTGTCCAATTTCAGTGTGAAAAAGCTACAGTCAATTCAGTTCCAAGCTCGGATTCCACTACAAATTGTTCAGGTAGGGTCACAAGCCATATATGCCCATGTTTCTATTCCCTGAAATAATTATTGCTAGCAAGCAAGAGCTTCTTTTAATGATGTACACTAAATCGCAGGTAGAGGGCCACCCGTACTTCCGCAATGAAAGTGTGATCCGTTTCTGCAAAGATAACAAAATCCATGTGACGGTACGTGCTTCAGCACTGAAACACTGAACCATCGTTAATACCAAATATCTGCATCCGTATCCTTCACTGCTTACGCTGGAAGCCTTGAGTCTTGAGCGTGCAACTTCAGCGATTTTTACGCCAAATATACACATGTAGCTGCGCTCTATATGAATATTTGCCGCTTTACATGGCTCCACACTTCCCTCCAAGAATGCTTGGTGTAAGCTGTTTGCTTTACAAGCGCAAAAACACACTTGGTGATCAAACTACCTAACTACCTGGGTGACACGTCATTTGTGATAGTGATTGGTGATAGGTATGATTAAAGTTCCATTGCGTTTGCATTGTGAGATGATGGTGAAATACAAGGACTACCCAGTAAAAAGCTAAATCCCACAACTGCCCGGGCTAAAAGGAAAAGGGAAGAAAGTTTAAATCAAACTAAGAAGGGAGAGCATTTGTGAGGACCAAGGAAATAAAAAGATGGAGAAATTTGAGAGGAACACAGATATCAAAAATAGTGGTATGAGTGATATCACTTCGCCTCACTCCAAGAACTGGAGTTTAAGTGCTACATTCTCTCACTCGGCAGTGTTAGCTATTGGGAGAGCAAATCAGAAGACATAATGAGTGCTTAGGTTGCAAGACCTGCAATAACATTTTGATTGCATTCTTGGTTGCAGGCTTACAGCCCCTTGGGTTCCCCAGATAGTGCAGGTATGTATGTCACTCATCAAGGCCGTCCTTTGCTTTAAACTTAAATCAGCCTTGAGCAATGATGCTGCAAAGTGTCATCTCCTGAAGACAAGAACAGTACACAAACAACGTTGGCACGTACTTAATGCCAATATATATGCAGACACTGACGATAACCTTTTCTTACACACGTCTCTCCTCACAACCAACCTTGCGTAATCCTGGCAGGCATCATGAACCGTGCTCAAGATACTCCCAGTCCCATGAAAGACCCAGTTGTGAACGAGATCGCAGCTCGGCTTGATGCTAGCCCTGCTCAGGTGAGCAATGTGCAAAAGTGACAGAACTCTCATTCTCTTTAGCTTTTTGGCAAAACTGCACACATATTCAGCTGACAAAAGATGGAATAGACAAAGTACAGCTATATCACCTATATTATGTTTCCAGGTGCTCATTCGTTGGGCACTCCAGCGTGGCACGTCTGTACTACCTAAAAGTGTGAATGCTGAGAGGATTGCTGCCAACCTTGCTTCGGCCAACCTGGTACTGACTGATGAAGACTTCCACCGTCTCAGCTCCCTCCCCACCCAGGTGGCGAAGATGACAGGAAATTTCACATATGCACATATGTACACAGCTGCCAGAAAATTAATGAAGCGAGCTTCTTGTCCATTATCTCTAGCTGTTGTTCTACTTGCTTAGCCACGACTCCCAGTCTCTGTATCACACAAATGAGCATGATCACAATTTCCTGCGCCCCTTTTAGGTACGCATGGTGCCTGCAGCTTTCTTACTACATCCAGCAGGCCCCTACAAGACGCTGGAGGACTTGTGGCTGGACTGAGCGAAAACTGTGGGGTTGTTTTGGCTACGGAGCAATAACATTTCCTTTTGTTGTAACTAGTGAACGAGTGACTAGAGCCAGGAAGAGCTTTTTTGTCAAAACTGTGTGATAGAATGAACAGCATCAGCAGTCAAAACCAACCCAAGGACGAGCGGTGCACGGCGAATCTGTTCACATCAAAAGCGAATGTGTGTTACCATACTATCGAAAAATATTTGCTCGTTGTCTAGAACACGGTTTAGCAACATGTTAAGGCCTGATAGTTAGCCTTTTCCACTCAAGACGTCTGAGGCCAAAGAACAAAAAAAAAAGTTTCAACCTATGTCTGTTGCATTCCGAAATATGAAAGCATGTTGATTGGCCCTTCAAATCCAAAGAGTTACGAGGAAACGCAGGTCAGTGATGAAAGTCCATCAATTTAAGAGTCCCATGTATTTGTATTGTAAAGCATCTCGACCGATGAATGGGATAGATCATTGGATCGCCATCTGGCGGGGAAGAGGCAGCTCTCCTTGCATGATGGACAGAGTGTATGTGTTTGTTGGGTCTATTTCGGGGTATGGTTGCTGGGTCTGAGCAGTCATGACTGCATCTAGCTTGCTAAAATTCCGCCGTTGGTTGTTGGGTTTGCAATGTAAGCGCGCTGCAATCAACGTTTGGCCTGTTTTTGGGACTTAAATTCTGAACTCGAATCGGAAATGTTGATTAAAATCCAGTACTAAACAGAAAACCCCCAAAACCAGATATGCCTATGCCTTATTTAAAACTATGCTATTTAAAATTATGCACAAGCCATGAAGCGTCGACGTGTGCATGCCTGTCTATGTGGAGTACAGAGCCCAATGGGCAGCGGACACCTCGAGCTCGCAACTTTCGCCCCAAAACACAACTTTTACCAGATTGACCAAACATAACGGACACTGCACAGCACGCAGCACGCAGCATTCGCAAGCGAAAATTCGAAATCAAGTAATGAAAATACAAAAAAAAAAACAGTAAAATTACAGATTTTCTATTCTTAAGATTTTGTCACATAGTGCCACAAAATGTATTAGCCAGAAGTAGTAGAAAATACATTAATGCACCAGCAATGAGTGAGAAGCTGGAAAACACATCCTGGCGTGTAGCATTCCTGCACCCTGACCTTGGGCTAGGCGGGGCAGAGCGTTTGGTCGTGGACGCAGCCCTGGAGCTTGTTTCTCGGGGACATACCGTGGACATCTACACTGCTTACCACGATCCACAGCGCTGCTTTGAGGAGACCAGGGGTGGCAAGGGTGGTTTTGGTGTGAACGTAGCAGGGGACTGGTGGCCGAGGCACATCGCAGGGCGCTTTCTGGCGCTGTGTGCCTACATCAGATGCATTCTGGTGGCCCTGTACATAGCTTGGCTCAGCGTCTCGGGCAAGGTGAGTTCCAGGCAGCGTGCATGCTTGCACGTCAATTCATTTTCCTTCTTTTCCAACCATCCACACCCGCGCACACAATACATACACAGACACACCAAAAAAACAATACATATACACAATCACACACAATCACGCACATACGCACTCACAATCACACGCATGCACACAATTAAACACACAGAAACACACGTACACATACACTCTTGCTTGCAAGCCTAGTAATCATGCATGCACCCGCGTGCATATACACACGCACACACACACACATACACACACACAGGCACGATATGACATAGTCATTGTTGACCAAGTCGCTGTGGTTGTGCCATTCCTCAAGTACCTTACCCAAAGTAAAGTGCTTTTCTATTGTCATTTTCCCGACATGCTGCTGGCCATTCGCAAGTCCTGGGTGAAGAGTTTGTATCGGTGAGCCGGCTGCTTTACACATCATGAGACCTACGCCTCTTCAGTGCACAATATGCAAGGCACTTATGCTTCCTGATGTCTGCTGTGACACACACACACACATTCACACACACGCACACACGCATACGTACACGCACATCTACAAACAAATGCATACAACACAGCATGAGAGGCCTCCATCATCTGTACCTGCTCCCCACAGTTTCCCTTTGGATTGGATCGAGCAGACGACCACAGGATACGCAGACCTAGTGCTGGTCAACAGCGAGTTCACTCGGGGGGTCTTCAGGAATACATTTAAAAGGTGATTGACGTTTGTGCACACCCACAAACGCGAATGAGCAAGCCCTTTTCCGAGGTTTAGCACGTGCGAGGTGTAACTAAATTGTCACATACCTGGGAGAGCAAATTTTGGCAAAAAGGCTCATGCTCCTTTATTGCACCAGCCTTGACCTCAAAGGACGTTTATTTGAACCGTGTCCACTGCATCTGTCATCAGACATAAGTCATAAGCCATAAGCCATAAGCCATAAGCCTGTCTTGACAGCGCTGGGCTCCCTTTTCTTAAGAGCTGCCTGAGGAGGAGGGGGTCCTGTTCACACAATTATGTTACCTGCAGGCTAGCGCACCTTACTGCATGTAGGTCAAGTACCAGGGCGAGTGCCAATTGTGCCACACTTTTGCTGCCTGTGTGCAGGTTGAGTAGTAGGGGGCTAGTGCCAGATGTGCTGCACCCTGCAGTACCTGTGCCGAGTGAGGGGGAGCTGCAACAAGCGGCAGCCACGTCGGCCTCTATTTTAGACCAAGACCTTGTGGAGTTCATAGCAGAAGGGCCCATGCTACTGTCCATAAACCGGTGTGTGTGGGGGAGGGGGAGGGGGGGGTTTGAAAGTGTGCGTGTGTATATGCATTACGCAGCAGGGCTGTGAAGATACGCCTTGTCTTCATTTCCAGACCGTATATATGTGGTAAATATGGTGTGATCATGGTATGTTACAGTCAAAAACTGTGTAATACGGCCTAAAACGATACGGCCAAGCCGTACAATTATGGCTCGTGCCTTGCATCATGGAAAAAGAAGTTTAAGTGCTTGTTTATCCTGGTCTGAACAGCAAAATTTACTTTCCCCCCCTTGTATTTGTGTTTCTCCTTTTAAATCATGCCTCAGAGGTTCATTGTGGATGTGCATGTGGCGTACAGAGTATCTGCATTGCAAACAATGTGAGCAAACAAGTAGGGTGTGATCCTGCGGATCACAAAAAATGGGGCGGAGCCTGCGCTGCAACCTGCATTGAAGTTGAACCTAATGTAGTGAGAGCGATTCGGGGGGGACTGCGCTCCCTCTGCACCCCACTGCTCCTGTTCAACCATTTTTGAGCAGCCTGGTCTTTGCAATGAAGAGCGGCATTCGAATGAGTTAGACAATTCAGGGGGGGCTGCGCCCCCCCTGCACCCCCCCGCTCTTGCGTTTGCACAGTCCCCGTCTGTAACTGTCCACATCTTTGCAAATCTCACATGACAAGAGCTACCAGCATCGTCAAAAACAACGAGTATTGATGAGAGAAAGAATTTGGTAACTTGCAAACCTGCCAAGACAAAAACTACATCAAGTACGTTTGCATAATGCATGTACACTTGCACATGTATGGCGCAACACAGGTTTGAGCGCAAGAAAGGCATCAGCATGGCTATTGAGGCTTTGCATAAATTCCTGAGCCGCTCCCAGTACGCGCCCCCCAATGTGACCCTGGTTTTAGCGGGTGGCTTTGATGCCAGGCTGCCTGAAAACGTGCAGCACTTGCAGGAGCTGAAGGACCTGGTATGTTGTTTACTTTTTTGTTTGCTTCTTTTAAAGTCGAGTGGAACTGTTGATGGATGATATTTGCATATCAGGCCATAAGGATCTTTCTGTCATCAAATGACCCTTGTTCTCGTGTCTACTCTAAATTCAGAACGGCAGGCCTTGATCTATTTAAGGCGTACACACGGTGTGCATCATAGTCTCCACAATTTGTCGCACTGCTTGCCTTGCAAATCTGTATGTGATACAAAAGCGTGTGTGAGGCACAAGGGCATGCACCATTGCCACTTCATCTTGCTACTCTGCTGCACCTTGTTCAGGTGTCTGAGCTGGGCTTAGAGGATAGAGTGCGGTTCGTCGTGTCTTTCACCGACAGCCAGCGTGCAGCGTTGCTCGCTGCAAGCACTGCTGTCGTGTACACCCCTCAGGTGTGTGTGTATTTGTGTGTTTTTGTGTGTGCGCGTATTGTAAAACGGTGAAATTTGTGCATACATGGGTGTGGGGCTCTTATAATTATGATTCATATGATGATCATCAGCAAATTTGCACAGTCATCGAAGCTACCAGGAAAGGCCCCTGTCTGTTGTGTTGTATCGATTAGGCCATGAAATGACAGCATGGAACTTTTAGTTAAGCAAAAGCAATGTGAAAAGTTTACTTACGTGTCAGCTTGTGCTAGCATTCGTTTGCCTGTCCTAATCTGGCAATTTTCCATACGAGTTCCCTTTGGTGTGTCACCTGCAATTGCAGTTTGAGCATTTTGGCATCGTGCCTTTAGAAGCAATGGCCGCAAAGAAGCCAGTGCTTGCTGTCTGTAACGGAGGTAACCTGCACAAGCAATCTTTGCTGGACAGATTCAAACATAGTGCACTCTTAGTCTGCTTGCTGCTGGTCGCACACTAAACAAATACTAGAGCTTGCGCCTCTTGCTTTCCATCTTGCTCTCTGTGTGCTCCAGCCCTTCCTAATGGGCTTATTTTCGTATTCTTTGTTCTCATGAGTGGGAGCAGCCATCCCAAGGTTGTCCAAACTTGATCAATTAAGTTGCAGAGCTAAGCACACCTTCGTTGTTTGGAATTTGAGTTGATTATTGCCATATTATAAGCTTAAAAGAATGATGGCAACCTGCTTTCGACATACTACTTACAAAATTATAACGTGTGAGGCCACTACCATTGAATGCAAAAAGACACTTTCTTGCTAGGATGTCTCTGATCAATAATATTTAGCTTATATCACTTTTACGTTTGCACTTTGTCTTTGTCATAGGTCCCTTGGAGACTGTGGCACATGAGCAAGTGGGCATGCTTTGCGAGCCTACACCAGCAGCATTTGCCTCTGCATTCCAGCGGCTTTTGTGTAAAGACGGTAAAAACTTGGATGTGCAGAAGATGGGGGAGGCTGCAAAGGCACGTGTGGAAGCGCTGTTTTCACGTGCAGCTTTTGGAAGCAAACTGCAGAGCCATCTTGAAAGCGTGATGGACGTTGCATGCAGAAAGAGGGCTTGACTAGATGTATTTGACGGTCATTTCCAAATTAAAATTCTTTGCAATCATTGCATTATGAGATAAACGACGCAGATTGTTTAAACAACAGCATGGATTTTAAAAGGTTGTTAATAACGTTCTGCGCCATTAATAGATGCAGAGCCACGCTGACACCTCCATCAGAATAGCAGGCCTTAAGGGAAATCCCTTCTACAACATCCACTGGCTACAAAACAAGTAGGGTGTGATCCTGCGGATCACAAAAATGGGGCGGAGCCTGCGCTGCAACCTGCATTGAAGTTGAACCTAATGTAGTGAGAGCGATTCAGGGGGGACTGCGCTCCCTCTGCACCCCACTGCTCCTGTTTAACCATTTTTGAGCAGCCTGGTCTTTGCAATGAAGAGCGGCATTCAAATGAGTTAGACAATTCAGGGGGGGCTGCGCCCCCCCTGCACCCCCCCGCTCTTGCGTTTGCACAGTCCCTGTCATACCATACCGTGTCTGTAGCTGTTTGCTTGCCAATGGTGTATAAGACCTCCGATATATACCTCAACAGCTGTGTGTCATGTGAGCAAGCAATTCAGGGGTGCAATCATTCTGAACTGCTCTTCTAAACTACTCTTCTAAAGGTCTTCTAAACTACGGTTGTTCGAAGCCACCAACTCTGTCTGCTGAGTGGCATTGCCAGGCTGAGACTGTTGCTCCAAGTGCTGTGCCAAGTGCTGGACGCGGGTCCTCTCCCCGGCCTTCGCTCGCCTGTCCCCCCAAGTGCTGTGAAGCTGCTGCCGTCCCTTCTCTGCTGCTGCAAGCGCTGCTAGCGTGTGGGGATGGGTTGGCCTTCTACCACACTTAATGACCCCACTACTGAGAAGAAGGGCTAAGAATATGATGGGAAACATTCTAAATACACCCAATTGCATCCCAGGGGAAACAAAGACACGCGACCCCAAAGGGGTCGCGCGTGGAGGGGGGTTTGACCGGGGTGCTCCGGAATCAGCGCAAAATTGGCTTTTGTTTCATACAAATTTTACACTGTAAGGTTTCCTGGCTAGCTCAATGCTCTATTCTTTCAGTGTTGGCTCTCTGAGAGCGCAGTGTTGACTGCAGTGAACATAAAGGGACTACGCACCGGGGGGTTCCGCCCCAAAAAGTGTCTGCCCTCATATTTCAGGTAGGTACTTAACATTGTGCCAACAGTACAGAAAAAACTGTCGGCCCTCATGTTTCAGGTTGGTAATTTGCATTGTGCTAACATAATCCGCTGTCTGCCAAACGTCAAGTGCGTGTGATATGTTAAGGATAAATGATAGGCCGAAACTTTGCTGGGAAGTGAGGGATTTTTTACGCTGCTTGGAACTCGGAGTGTGGGTGCTCACATTCTTGACTGAGGTGTGGGTGCGCTGTGCGGTGCTGAGCTGGCACTGCAAGTGGTTATTCTGTGGCCATAGGTGTGTGATCTGTGACCATAGGCGTGTGATCTGTCACTGCAAATGTGTGATGCTGAGCTGGCACTGCAAGTGGTTGATCTGTGGCCATAGGCGTGTGATTTGTCACTGCAAATGTGCGATGCTGAGCTGGCACTGCAAGTGGTTAATCTGTGGCCATAGGTGTGTGATCTGTGGCCATAGGCGTGTGATCTGTCACTGCAAATGTGTGATGCTGAGCTGGCACTGCAAGTGGTTGATCTGTGGCCATGGTTTGTGATCTGTGACCATAGGCGTGTGATCTGTCACTGCAAACGTGTGATGTGTTGACGGACCGTATGTGTCATATATACAGCTAACAAACTGCATATACGCACAACGTGTAATTTGTTACATGTGCGCGTGCGTACCTTTTTCCTTTCTCACAGGGTTGTTAACAAACTGCATATACGCACAACGTGTAATCTGTTACATGTGCGCGTGCGTACCTTTTTCCTTTCTCACAGGGTTTGCTCGAACCACAGACTTTTGAAATTCATCAACAAGTAATATAGCAGGGGTTTCTCCTTTTGTCGGGTCATGTATTGTGTTTTAAACAGTTCTGGTCATCCCTGATTTTTAAGTTCCGCACCCCAACCCTCACTGGTGGAAACAAGGATTGTATCCTTGACAGATGAGGAAAGATCTCATCTGGTTACGTATATATTTATTAATTGCTTTTATATATATGTGTATATACTAATTATATGTCCTTGTACACTCCACACCTCAGCAAATTTACGCACAATCGTGTGTGCATGCTCACAGCCTTGCACACTCCGTGTGTCAGTCAAGCACAAGCAGGGTACACAATCATGCGTCAGCAGCTTGTGCACCAATCGTGCGTGCATGTTGAAAACCTGCAGGAGCCACATGTCAACTAAGTACGAGTCGTGTGCGTGCACATCATGCGTCAGCATTTCGTGCACAAATCATGTGCGCATGCATACGATTTGCGGGATCTACAAGCCAGCTGAGCATTACTTAGGTGCATGTGTAGGGTTAACCAGAACCATATATATACAGTGTGTATACGGTATTTTTGGCAGGGAAATCACCAAAAATACCGTCATATACGGTGTATATATGCGGTTCTGGCAAAACCTATGCATGTATGTGTAAATAGCTTCTGTGCATGAATCGTACTTTAGCCATTCACCAGATACGTGTGCATGCCCACATCTCGTGCATGATTTTTGCAGATGCACGCTACCATGCTTAAGCAGGGTTTTGCGGGAGAAAGCAAGAAAAGAAAAACTACGCAGGCAGCAAAACACTCCCTGCATCAATTAAGGTAAAGGAGACACATTGGCCCGAAGTGCCGTGAGTCTCCCCCACCGCGGGATCAGGTTCTTAAATATTTTCCCAATCAGGTTTGAGCACTGACAAGTCCATTTGAGCCCTGTAGCTGATGCTCTCATCCGTTCAAGAGGACCTTGCTGTCGTTATGCAAGTCCTACAAGCACTTATTAAACAGTACCAGCACTCACAGGACTTGAGCTTCCTGTGGGAATGCAGACCCTACGAGCACTTAACGACAAAACGAATCGAAGCAGGGAAGGAGATTCTTACACACGCATCCTTTCGTTTCACCTGCTGCATGCACATGAGCTTTTGCCTCTCTTAATTGTGATGCACACCATACAGGGGCCCCTGAAGGTGCATGGCTGAGCTGCGAGGCGTGCGTGCATTTGGAGCTTCCTTCTGCAGGTGAGACTGAATATGTATACGCAGGACCCACATTTTTGGCTGTGCTGCAAGGCTTTCGTGCATGTGGGCATTTGCATGCTTTGAGGCTAAAGTGTGCATGAAGGCGTCTGTTTTTTTACTTGAAACATTTCGCAGGTATGGCTGTGCTGCAAGGCTTGCGTGCATGTGAGCGTGTTTTTATCGCAAGGCCGTGTGTGTGGAGGCGTGTGTGTTTGTGTGTTGTGTGTGTGTGTGTGTGTTGTGTGTGTTATTTCTTGGCAGTGCATTCCTGTACGGGACAGCATACTTCTACGATGTCAGCCATTACAATTCCGAATTTCAACCTGCTGTAGTCTTTTCACACACAATACTTGTACAATATGATGCTATCCAGCAACTGCTGTTTTTAATCGCACCACATTTACACCTTTGTTCTGCTCTAGTTTTAACGTACAACATACTTATATGTCAGCCAGCCTCTACACACACACACACACACACACACACACAAACACACACACACACACCATACACACACACACGTACACACACGTACACACAACTGCACGCATCACACATTTTCCTGCGTGCTGCTGCACTTGCAGGCATCCAACTGATGCAGGCCCCCTTCAGCGAGGCAGAAGTCTCTGCACAGCAGGGGCAAGAAGAGTTGGGAGGTGGGGAGGCCGTGCGTGAGGATGGTCGGGGTTTGGGTCATCAGCGACAAAGTGGCAGAGGCGTTCAGCAAAGTGGCCGAGGCGTGCAGCAAAGCGGCAGAGGCGTTCAGCAAAGTGGCAAAGGCGTTCAGCAAAGTGACAGAGGCGTTCAGCAAAGTGAAAGTGGCAGAGGCGTGCAGAAAAGTGGCAGTGGCGTTCAGCAAAGTGGCAGAGGCGTGCAGCAAAGTGGCAGAGGCGTTCAGCAAAGTGACAGAGGCGTGCAGCAAAGTGGGAGAGGTGTGCAGCAAAGTGACAGAGGCGTGCAGCAAAGTGGGGATGGCAGTGGAAGGCAGCACGGTGCTGGGGTGGGGTATGAGGCTAACGGAATGATGGGGCATCAGCGACAAACTCGTAGAGAGCGGCTGCAGAGTGCTGGTGGGAATTTCCGGAAAGGTGGGAGGGAAGGGGGGCAGAAGGGTGGAGCTGAAGAGCAGCAGCAGCAGCAGCAGCAGCAACAGCAACAGCAGCAGCAGCAACAGAGTAGAGAGCAGCAGCAACAGCAACAGCGACAGCAACATCAGCAACAGAATGGAGAGCAGCAGCAACAGCAGCAGCAACAGCAGCAACAACAGCAACAGCAACAGCAGCTACAGAATGGAGAGCAGCAGCAACAGCAGCAGGAGCAGCGACAGAACGGAGGTGAAGGGCACCATAAGCACAGGAGACGAAGGCGGCACAGGCCACAACAGAATGGAGAGCAGCAGCAGCAGCAGGAGCAGGAGCAGCAGCAGGAGAAGCAGCAGCACCATCACTACCACCACGAGCAACAAGAACGACCGCCGCAGCAGCAGCCGCCGCAGCAGCAGGAGAAGCAGCAGCACCATCACTACCACCACGAGCAACAAGAACAACCGCCGCGTCAGGGCCAGCAGGAGTTGCAGCAACAGCAGGAACCGCAGCATCCGCAGCAGCGTACTGAATCTCAGCTCGAATCATCTGCACCTCCCTTCCCGCCTGCCTCTCC
>Ga0307960_1000713_pt1:10000-18566 | contig 18566 bp, 24 predicted proteins | sample OrgLakmetagen542_FD_201832 | JGI IMG/M metagenome (GOLD analysis project Ga0307960, IMG submission 201832) | Saline water microbial communities from Organic Lake, Antarctica - #542 | ecosystem: Environmental > Aquatic > Non-marine Saline and Alkaline > Saline | place: Antarctica... | reverse complement strand
TGTTCGTCGAGTGTGTGGGGGTGTGTGCAAGTGTGTGTGCAAGTGTGTGTGTGTGTGTGTGTCTATGTGTGTGTATTAAATGAACAGTACTCACAGAGCTCCCTCCCTAGTGTGTCTGCGCAATGCAGTGTCCTCGTCGGAGCCCCTCCCCACCTTTGTGTTCGACAGGTGGTCCACCACGCGCCCCGGCGTGCCCACGATGATGTGCGGCCGCTTGGCCAGCGAGATGGCCTGCGCCATCATATCGATGCCGCCCACCAGCACGGCGCAGCGGACGCCAATCAGGGAGCCCACCGCTTCCACCTGCTCCGCAATCTGGATGGCCAGCTCACGGGTGGGGGACAGCACGAGCGCATACAGCTCCTGTGGCTTGTCCATCAGGCCCTGCAGGATGGGCAGGCTGAAGGCACCCGTTTTGCCTGACCCCGTCTGTGCCAGTCCAATCACGTCCTTGCCTGCATGCGTGTGTGTATGCGTATGTGTGTATTTGTATGCATTACATGAGGGTACACTTGCTACAGGGTAGTCCCAGGAGACAGGAGCCAAAGTGAGGCGGAGGAGCAGGTGGATTGCAAGACGTGTTGAGTAACGAAATGGGTGCTGTGCCGTGGTTTGAACGTGTGTGGGCAAATCTTTTGCCATTGTGTTACCCAGCCCTAGCACACATCATTCACGTGCCTTGTATAAGGAGAGGAATGGCTTGCTCCTGGATGGAGCTAGGCTTCTTCCATCCCAGCGTGGCTGCTGCCTCCGCGAGCTGGGTGCACAATCCCAGGGCCTCAAAAGCCTCTATTGAGCTCTTCTTTTCTGCTTCAGTCAGCTTGTCTACCTCATGCTTCATTGCTCTCTGTTTCGTGCACTGCACTGTTGAAGCGTCACTGTTGATTTACCCCGCCTTAATTATATACGCGCATTACATTGGTCTTAGTGTCAAAGGTTTTCTCAAAACTGTATTTGGTTTTCCCGTTCGATTGCCACTCGAGGAATTCCAAAAAACAATGGACAATGACACCAGGAAACTCACAAGGCACGTCCACGCCAGCTGTCCCCAATCGTAGTATACTTTGATGATCGGCCCCACGCACACAAACAAACGCTTCCACTCTCCCCCCACGCACACAGGCAGGTCATCCGGCAAGTGCATCCGGACCTTTTCGCCGATTCCCCGTTCGAGAAGCAGTGTAACTCCGAGAGCTTGAAAGTGGGTGTGACTCTGTGTACCCCATTGCATCCCTGCATCGCCATTGTGTACAAGTCAGTGGCAGCATATGACCACCACCAAAAACGCCCATCAGGGGTGGCTACTGCTGGCACTGTGACTCGCACGCGCATATGTTTGTTTGCTTTTGTGTGCACGTGTTGCTCCATGTTGCTCCACGCCCATTCGCACCCTGCAGAAGCTCAATAACTATGTGGATGAACTGGCTAAGCAGCGGCAGCCTAAGCCTGCGACCCTGGAGTTCTTTGTGCGGGATGGCACTCGGCTCAAGCCCCTTAAGGCTCAGCTCACGCCCAGCGGCAGCCTGGCCCCCCTGTTCTTTGCGTTTGGGCTCATGTCAGCTGATGACCTGGCCAATGAGGGCGGGGTGTCCTCCGCAGATGACACCAACTTCCTGGCATGGCTCCAAGACCAGGTCTCAGAGGCAGTACGCACAGCAGAGCGGCATGACGTCATGAAGTGGCACATCCGCAGGCTGAAGAGCTCTTTTGAAGAAAAGTATGGCTTAGCGTCTGTGCAGGTGTGTGTGTGTCTGTTTGTTTGTATATGCTTGTAAGCGTGTCTTAAGCGCATGTGTATGAGCAAAGAAAGTGTGTACATTAATGTGCTTAAAGTGCAAACGCTCAAGAAAAAAATTTGGCAACTTACAGATGGTCTGTAAGCGAGCATACTGTTTACAGTTTAACACCTTCATCATCTGAAGTGAAACTACAAGTACGTATACGCCTAATTACCCCTTAAACGGACAGATTGGGGCTGAGTATGCCGCTAGCCTGGACGACCAGGAGACGCAAGTGGACTCCCTCACTGCACTCGATGGTGCTGTGCAAGAGGTCACAGAGGAGAAGCAAGACCCCACCTACTTCAAGCACTTGTCCATCCAGGTGAAGAGTCATATTTATGCGTGTATGCGTGTATGCGTATGTGCTAATGTGTGTTACTGGTGTGTCACACGTTGCAGTAATGACGTGCCACACATGCGCTAGACAGTTCTCTGTCATCCATCTTCATTTTTACCAGTCCTCAGCAAAAGCATATACCTTGAGGAATGCTAAGGTCCCCCCATTTTCTACCTCACATTTGACCTTACCATTTTATACTCCCCTCTCCCCAACCTTGCCTGTTTGTCTAACGCAATGGCAACTGCTTATTTTCCAGTTGTACCACACCAGCGCCTGTCCCCAAGAAGCCTACAGCTTTGTGGACGAGAATGGCGTATTCAGCATGCGATCAGAGCACATGAAGGCGTACGTAGGGGATGATGGCTCCATCCACTTAGTGGCGAATCGCGAGACACTGAAGGAGCAAATCAATTCGCTTGACCTAAGTCGAGCACGCATGCTGACTAAGGCAAGTAGAGCCCTCCTCCTAAAGAGTGCAGTTACAGTTGCTCATAGCCATTAGTTATCCTAATTATGTTGCGGTCCTGCTTTAGTTTATCCCTCTACCTCGAGTTCCTCCCCTTTAGACAAATCAACGGTAGCGATTTTTGCACAAACACACACAGGTGCGCGCGCAAACCCACGCACACAACAGCCGTTTGTCTTATGTTTGCATGCACACGTAACCCACACAGGTATCTCTGTACTGGCTGAAGCGCGTGCGGGACCTCACCCCTGCCGTGACAAAGCTGCTGGGGGTGCGCCACGTGTGGTGCGACACAAAATCAGAGCAAAACAGCCAAAAGTTCGTGTTGTGGGCTGGTTACCTGATGGAGAAGAGGTGAGTTTATATAGCAGCAGGTAGTCCTTGTGGGCGTCCTTTGCAGAAGGGAGATAGGGAGGTATTAGATAACAGGAAAAAAGAGAGAAAGCAGAAGGGGGGGGACAGGAAGGGTGAGCTAACATGCGTTTTCTGTCCTGAGCTCAGTACGGTCAAGCAAACCTTTGCAACCCTGCCTTAGTACGTCGCTCACGTCAGCCGCTTTATCAGAATGCAACATAATGTACTTACATTTGCTGTGCAGGGAGGAGATCCAGGCTCTGTTTAAGGGCCGGAAGTTCGCTTTCTCTGTCATCGTTCATGCAGACACACAGGGGCCTCTCATCAACTTCCACCAGGTGTGTGTACGTTAAGCCGTGTGCAACGTCGGAGTCTCTTGGCTTTGCTCTGCTTTGTCACTGCTCATCAAAAAATGTCAGAGCATATTTATTACTGTCGAGTCGTGCGCAAGTGAACACATTTCCAGCTTAAATCTGAATGGTTAATGCACAGCTGCTGCCGTTAGAATTATGTATCACACACCAACAGCTTGTGCACGCAAACAGCTAAAATGTTTGCCAAACATTTGTCAAACTGTACTAGAATACCCCCTCATTACTGTAGATACAACCTTTTCATAACAAACCCCCCAAATTTCCCCTTTGCAATTTGAATTGCACCACACATGACCTTACATGGCACATGCAGTCCAGCCCCATCCTCAATGTGCGCGCTGACACCCCTGCAATGCACCTCATCAACTTCCTAGCCTCTGAAAGTGGCTCTGAAGCATCCAAGACCTCAACAGAAGTGCAGAACACGCGCGCTAAGGAAGAGGCGCTGCTGGAGCATGTGCGGCAGGTGCGTGTTGTGTGTGTCTGTGTTTGTGCGCCTGTGTGTGTGCCACGTATGCTGAGTGCGTGTGTGTATGTGTATGTGAGTGTTTGTGTGTGTCAGAAGGGGTAGGGATAGGGGTGCACGTCAGGGTTGTAAAACCGATGACACCGCGTTTCAATTTTTGAAGGCAAACAAGAAAAGGGCCGTACACGGTCAGGCAACTCTGAGCTTTTGTCTGCTGAGCAGAGCTCTATTGAGGATGTTGGTTGAAATGAATGGCGTGTTTGAGGAGGGATGCTGGATGCTCGTCCAGCTCCTTGAGTGACGCTCCGAAAGCAGGTTGGCACCAATACGCATGGCGTCCACATAGTGCCACCAGCACATGAAAGCATGGATCAGGAAATCGTCGCTGGCCCCAAATGACCTGGAATGCCAAGATTACAGAGCAGCGTGCGTGTGTTGATAACCCACATGCAAATTGCACCTATACCACAGGTGTTTGATGCTCGGTGCGTCATCAAGATCTGCATGAACGACCAAGTCAAAGAGGCTGCGATGCGCTTGCTAGACAACGCAGAAACCATCAAGAAGGTGGTGGACTTGAGGGGGGCGTGCATCGCTCTGGACGATTGCTACGAGGTGCGTTCAAGACCATAAATCTTGTGTCCTAGTTTAGCTAAAAGGAGCGGCGCTTGCTCAGGACTTCAGGTGAATGCTGCACAGTGCTCTCAATAAACTAGCTACACTCTTGAGGGGTGGCAGGTTCCTGACCCGCTTTGCTGTGCCATCAATGAAGACCTGCTGTGCCGTCAATGGAGGTTTGCTGTGCCGTCAATGGAGAGCCCCACAAACTCCACCTGAATGCTGTCCTGCTCCCCCCCCTCACCTTGGCAGGTGTGGGACTCAGGATTCATCTCCATCCCGTACAACTTCAAAATTGAGGAGCTGTCCAACATGGTGGCCAAGCTGCAGCTAGGCCAGAGCATTAACGCAAACGCATCAGAGGTACGTTGTGGTCTTGCATGCTACAAGTGTGTTCGGAGTGCAGGGATAATTGGAGCTGCACTAGGGAACACGTCAAAGCCAACATGCAGGTCCGAGTAATTGGAATATTTGAAGCATGGCAGGGGCTGTTACCTGGCACCGCAGCTTGCTTCTCTCTATGCCAGGCTTAAGACTCAAATTAAGTCAAAGCTTTTGGCTGGCAGTAACATTACAACTTGTTTCTCTGCTCTGAAGTCGCTTGGAGTATACCCGGGGCTTTGCAGAAACCTTCCTTAACGCTGCAGCAAAGAATGAGCCAACATCTTTTTTTTGCACTCTGGTGAGAATTTATAGAAAAAGACCATCTCCAAGCAGTAATGGTAACAAGGTCTTCACTTTTCTTGCAGATGAGCAACGGAAAGAAGAGTCAGCCCCAGGCCAGTAGAAGCAGTCCCCAAAACGGGGCACCATATGTCAATGGCATTCCCTCAATGGGTTCTCGTCAGCCTAGCAACAGTAGCAGCAACAGCAGCAGTAGCAGCAGTGGTGTCGGCAGCAGCAGTAGCAACAGCAGCCAGCCCACCGGCAGCACGCAGCCCAGCAACAGTACACAGCCCGCAAACAGCGTGCAGCTCAACAACATTGCCGGTCCTCAGCCCAGCAGTGTGCAGCCCCCGTCTTCCGACAGTGGAAACAGCAGCAAGCGCTCAAAGGTGGGGGCATCTGCAGGCAGGAGCAGGAGCCGCACACCCTCACGCAAGGCTGGTTTAGAACGCTGGCAGTTCCCCCTGCAACCAGGCCTGCAGCCCCCTACTCCTAGCCTGCCTGCAGTACGTACTGTGCGTGCTACTCGCTCCGCCTTGTGCTGTGCTGCTGTGCTGCAGCGGTCGCTGCCTCCCTCCTCGTGCATGCGTTTGTGTATGAGGAGGCCGGCAGCAGCAGGGGTACTGATGCGATCACAAGGAGGTAGTGTGCCAGCATGTGCGGTTCGAGGCAGGGCCCCCTTATGAGTATTTTAATGTTCAACAAAACGGATGTATGACTGTTTGCTCTGCCTGTCTCGTCAGCTGTGTTCTCTTGTCAGCTCGTACCTATCAAATGTAGCTTTGAGAAGCAGATTAAGCCTCTTCCTTACATGGGATCCTAGCTCTCTTTTGCATCCTTTTATCATCTTTCCTTTTGGTCAATGACATGGTGCGTTGCTACATGATGCTGCTTGTGCACAGACGGCAGATAGGGTGCACTCGTAAAAACCTGTACCAGTATGCACCAGAAGTCCTTCTGCTTGGTCTGTGTACAGACGTGTTCTTATTAAATTACTTGATTTCATTTGCGATTGGTTTATTTATTATCATTGCCTCTTGAAAATTGAGTCTTTCTTTCTAATTAAGTCTAGTCGTAATTTATCAGCTTCTCTGTTGGTTCCATACTAGAACAGTGCCAGGAGATTGAATTTGCTTTTTTGTGGTTCTTATCTGTTCTTATCCATGTATTCTTGTAGCAAGTCTGCACAACTTTGTCTGCTTGTTGCTCTGGGGCAAATCTCTTATCACAGTGCTATACATGAGCAGACAGCACGCTCTAAGGAAACAAAATGGGAAATTTATTAAGGTAGGTATTTGAGTTCGTTATTCAGTTGATGCGAAGAGGAGCAGAAATGCTGTATGGTGGGGACTCACACGAGTTAAAGCCAGCTCGTGACAGCCTGGCATAAATCTTTCGATCTACAAGGGACTCCCCAACAAAATGATCAACGGCAAAAAAGGAACAAGGAAAGACGAAAGCAGAGTGAAAATCACCCCCCACACCACACAAGAAAAAGGAGCCACTTTGGTATCAGGAATTGCCTCCTCAGTTGTTGAGGGGAGTAGTTCTTCACTGCCCGATGACAGCAAAGTCGTAATGGAGGTCAGGAGGGTGCGTCGCAGAGGGTTTATTGAAGAAATGCTCAGATGCCCACCAGAGGCATACCTTACCTTACCTTATCTTACCTGATTGAAGAAATGAGCGATTTAAGCCAGGGTCGAGTCTCTTGAGCAAAGGCTGGAAACTGCACTTCTGACCGCTGGCAATTCTACTTCTCTCTCTTTCTCTACTGCTTCCTTTTCCAACTTTTGCTATAACACACTGACATATACTATACCCCACAAGCACACTGGTCGGCTGCCGCGCCTTTCCTCCCCAGGGCATGCTTACCAAATGCCGCAATATCAAATCAGAAAATGCTATCTTTAATAAACCGGCTTCCCCGGCATGTGAATGAACGAGCTGGCGCCCCACAACAAGAATGGCAATGAGGAAAGCATGCCTGGTATGGACAAGTTAAGCAGCATAATTAACAGAATGCATATGGAGCTTGGGAGGTTAAATTGTGTGTGATGTAGATGGTGCCGCTCACTCCCAATAGGATGATGTGAAGGGTAGTGGACCGTGACACCTCCTTGGCAAAACGAACTTGGTTCCTATTGCGTCTATTGAGCCTCCATCACCAACCAAGCGGACACCTCTATCTACCAGGACTCCTTTGGTATCGGTTCAGAAATGCTCGGTACAAGGTACTGCATGGTAGAAAAGGAAGAGATAGTCAGTTCAGCCGTTTCTCACTTTTCCCTTTGCATCTTTGTATCTTTGTACAGCAGAAACAAGGGCCCCACATGGGCCAAAACGTTGCACTTTTTAACCAAAAGCTGTTCCTTCTTGTAAATAAAGGACCCACAGAAAGGCTGCAGGTTGCAGTAGTCGTTTCTCATTTGTTTGACTAATGAAGTACTACCTAGTGATCGAGGGTCCACATTGTTCATAGATCCATTGCAGGACAGATCTCCACATTGTTACCTGCTTGACAGGCGACGGAGGGAGATCAGGTTTTCTCAAGCCCATTACTTGAAGCAGTCCTGCAATACAGTGTGTCCTGTACCTGGTCCAGCCATCAGGGTCTGCTTCACTGACAGAACTGTATCCGGTGGTCTTTTGACCTGTGTGATCAATGTATTCCGCACATTTTGAACACGGACAGTGCAAGCGACGACGTTACAATTCCTTGTGTTCAGACTCAGTGATGCGCCAGATATGGAGTGCTGGATTGATGGATACTCAAGGTTGAGGACTGAACCATGAAGGGAAGGTAAAAAGGCTCGTACAAAAGGGGGGCGTGCACAACAAAGCACAAGGGACTTGCGACCTGAAAAGGAGAGACGGATAGGGCAACAACTGCAAGGTGCGACGCACCATCCCAGGTTATGATGTCATCCATTCGCACGCCAGCCAGTCCGATGGGAGGCTCAGCACCTCGCATGTGCAGAAACATGTTCCATGCTATGTCGTCACCTGTGATTCATTGTGAGGCGGTGAACGCTGCACATAAGGCTTGGTCACAGCACACTTTATTGTTTTTTCTTTTCTCTCGCAAAACTAGGTCAACAGCAGAGGGTGACACAGGCAATAGCGTGCATGTGGTCCTTTACATCTGAGATAGGAAGTATTTGCTGCAGGAGGAACACGACAAGCCGCCTTAGCATGTACATTTATAAATACGGCACAACAATTCCCCAACTGACTTACAGCCTTTCTGCTCACGGGAAGGGTCGTGCAGAAATTGCTTAATCCGTATAAGGAGGGGGTCGTTCTGCCGTTCTGCAAGCTGCAGCAGCTTTGTGTTTGCGATCCAGGCCTTCCCGATAACAATTCCGTACTTCTCAGGGCTGACTACGCCGGCGTCATAGCCTGTTCATGAAAAGGAAAGAGATATAGGTATACTGGTCTTATGTGAGACAGAAAAAGGGTGGAGTAGTGGCACAATGCTGCAAGCGGGCACGAGCTTTGATG
>Ga0307960_1000713_pt1:0-7500 | contig 18566 bp, 24 predicted proteins | sample OrgLakmetagen542_FD_201832 | JGI IMG/M metagenome (GOLD analysis project Ga0307960, IMG submission 201832) | Saline water microbial communities from Organic Lake, Antarctica - #542 | ecosystem: Environmental > Aquatic > Non-marine Saline and Alkaline > Saline | place: Antarctica: Organic... | reverse complement strand
AAGTTCTCAGTGTATTTTGGTTGATTTGCTACATCTACTCGGTGTAAGAGAGTAAGGCTGTGATTGCAGACCCACCTCTGATCTGCCTCTTTTTCTGCACTGCTGTATTGTAGATGACACTATGGGTTCTTAATTATATGAGCTGGGGGCGACACAGATTAGATGTACCCTTTTTACCATGCTACGGGTTTTTACCTTATCTTCAACTTGTCTGTATTCCATATTCCATTTTTAACGAGCAGCAGAGCATCGAGTGCACAAGCAACAATAGCTACGTGTTCGCCCTGCCTGTCTCCTTCCTGCTGCGCTCAGGTCAGGAAGATCAGTGTGCCTCCCTCAATATCGTGTCCTTGCACGCTGACCCTCATCACCGCACCCCTGTGTTTACTTGTCCCACGTCCACGCTGTTCTCCAGAGGGGCGCTAGCTTACGACAAAGCCAGGCAGCTGTTTGAGGTAAGACCTGTAGCTAAGCTTTTACCTAGCCTTTATGTAGCGCTGACTAGTGAGAAACACAAACATGGAGGTTGTGAGCAGCAACGCATTGCATGTGAGGTAGAGGGACACATGAAGAAAAAATAATTTGTGCAGGCAGGAGCTAAACACTTGCCTGTCTCAAGGAAAATAGGTTTGTTGCTTGAATACCAAGCACTTTAACAAAACTTTGTATTCGTTAGGGCAGTGTGCATGACAACTGCACGCACTGTACATCCCAAATCCCAAATTAATTCCATTATGCCCAGCAGAGTTTACTGATACTTTTATGGCTCCAAAGTTTACTCTTAAATGATGTGGGAAACTGTCTTTATGTGTCTTTTTCTCTTTTTGCACGCAACTGGAAGGGACTTATCTAGAGTATTTTCCCGTCACGAGATGCGTTAATCGAGTCAAGGACCAATGCCACAAGACTAAGCTTCTTTGGCGAAGCCCCTTCATAAGGGCGTTGCCACTAAGCGTGCCATAGTGTGCAGTAGGCTGCCCAGGCCCACCCAGGGCACCTGCTGCCCTGAGACTTTAACTGCTGCAGTAAAGAGAGTGATCTCGCAGTCCTGCGTGGTAAGGGGGGTGGGACTGCAGAAAACATGGGCCTACGACGTTTCGGGCAGCAAGTTCTGGCCAGGCCTAACCAGGGCGTCTCCTGGGCTGAAACCCAATGTGAGCTTCTGAAAAAAAAACTTAACCGAGGCAGAAAGTTTTGGGGACCCTGGGGTGCAGTATGTAAGATTCAGAGCCCACTTATGCGTTGGAAGCTCCAGGAAGCTGCCCAGGCTTTCTCAGCCAGGCCCCCAGGCCACTTCCTTCTGGTACAATATATCAGCACGCTTTTCTGAATGTATTTGCTGTGTCAGGGGCCCGGGGAATGGTCTGCCTGCAAAGTTCACGGTCAGCCTTCAGGACCATGCAAGCATGAGCTCTGAGATCGGATTTATATGCAAGATTTGATGGGCCATGAAATATTAGTTTATAAAGAAGTCGATGACGCGCATGCAGTTTGTGTAGTCTTACCAGACAGGGAACAGCAGCAGCAGCAGCATAGCGCCAGGCATACCATTGCAGCGTCTGTGGGGCAGCAGGGCACAAACACCCACACAACAACGCGAGCACACACAGGCGCGCGCGCACACGCACACACATGCACACACATGCATCTACGTACACAGGTGCACACATACACACACACATACACACGCATACACTCACTCGCAGGCCAATCCAAACTCCAGCTGGGTTGCATACGTATTAGGTTGCCTGCTGGTGCTTGCTCATGAAGCTAGTGTGTCTTTTGAGAATTGTGAGGTATCAATCCTGGTCTCCTCAGATGTGCCTGAAGGTAAGTGTATTGGTAACCTTTTCTTACTACTCCTGATTCCTGAATTCTGTACTACGGCAACAAGCAACATGTTTGCATATTTGCGTTGTAATTACATTCACGTTCTAAGTACATGTAATTGGGATATGCACAAGATGCCAAGTGTGCAGCCCCCAGTGTGTCCAGCCATCCAGAAGTTGCGTCATGTGTTTATGCATGTTTTTGTCAGTGTATGAGGAAACGGTTAAGGGAGCAGGAGCAAGCGAGCAAGTTTTCTCCGGAAAGCAGCGTTGCCCATCCTGATCTGAATTTTTTGCCTTGATCTACTACTATGCATCAGCCGTGCCTGACCTCAACCATGACAATTGTAGGCAAAGGTGTGTCCTCATCAGCTGCGATAGAGGTGTCTACCATGGGAGGTGTGATGGCCGCTATGGGAGTGCAGGTACTTCACATCATTCATCCAGCATACAAAACATATCATCTTTTGGCTTTTATTTGAGTGTTTTGCCTTGTGTTGTTGCCCGTGTCTCAGTACTCAGGCTTGCACTTGTAGCATCACAAAAATCCACATACCGTACGTACATGTACTCACCGCCCCCTCTTCTAAAAACATTTTACAAAAAAACTAGACCACCGCCCCACCCCAAGTCCCGTAAGATCCCTGCAAATCTGGAAGATAATGTGAAAAAATATTTAACAGGATTTTATTCGATCACCGCCCCCCCCAAAAACGTTAATTAGGGGCGGTGCTATTCTTTATGTACAATACATGTGTTTGGATGGTCAGGACCATGTGTTTTTACCAGGCCTGTGCACTAACGCTGTAACGTTGGATTTTAAACCGTAATTACGGTACCGATCGTAATTTTTCCATATGGTACGGCCCAAATTACGGTCGGCCAAAATTGCGGTGTCAGACCGTACAAGACGGTGCCACCGTACAGTACATTTTTGACTTATTTTGGCCGTTTGGCTCCAATTTCGGCCCAAAACATTTTTTTGTAACAATTATTTAAGAATAAACAACAAATTATAACCAGGAATCAAGTACTGCGTCCGACATTGAGTTTCCTTGCAAGCTGCTGCTGGGCCCTTGCCCCGAGCTGATGCAGCCCCAACTCAGCCTCAGGGTCGTTCAGGGAAGCATTTCTGTGGCGTCGGCACGTAAGAGGAGCATGCCGGAGGCGGTGCCGGGATGTGTTGGGGCGGATCGTATGAACAGTATCAGCAGAAAGGTTCCGAATACAAAAGCCATATTTAATAGCTCCTTACTTGCTTTTGGCTACTTGCATGAATACAATCCTTTTTTTTATCTTTTAAATTCCAATTCTCTTAACCTGTATCGAATCAAAATACAGGTGCCGGCTCGTGATCTGGCAATGATGTGCGTAAAAGTAGAGAACCAGATCGTGGGAGCGCCTTGTGGAACAATGGATCAGGTGATTTTGAATTATTTGAAAGGTATGGCGGTGTGGAAATTCAAGTATGATGACTAATTTAGGAACTTGGCCTTCGGGAAGAAAAATAACTGCTGCTACCTGAAGTAAGAACAGCATTGTTGCCGGATATGGTCAAAATCCATGTAAGAGTGTGTGGACGGACGTGATCTGGAAGGGGTTACATACACCTCAATTGATTCCTGCAGGTCATTGTGCAGAAAGAGTCTTTATTTGCTGCCAATGCAGCCATCCTATTCAGTCTGTGCAAGCTTGTCCTTTCCAAGACCTCTATAGCAATTGCAAGTTTGCCCGAGAAGTGCTGTCTAATTGCCTTGCAGATGGCTTGTGCTTTGGGAAATGCTCAGGAGCTCCTTGCCCTTCGCTGCCAGCCTGCAGGTAAAATGGAAGTAGGCTCTCATTGTCACAGCTAGCAGCTGAACTTTAGAAAGGCCTTTCGTGCCCCTCTTACACCGTACTGTACCCTAACCAATCTGAGGTTTGAAGCAATTAGTAACCCCAATGCGAGCAATACGAGGGGGGCAACGCATAATTAATAAACACAATGCGAGCCTATGCAAGGGCCTTCTGGCCCTATGAGCTGCACCTGAATGCGTATGCACGCGCGTGTGCGCGCGTACGTGTGTGTGCGTGCGTATGTGTGTGTGCATGCGCGTATGTGCGTGTTTGTGTGCGTGTGTGTGTGTGCGTGCGGGTACGCGTGCGTGCATGCGCATGTGAAGGGATTGAAGACGCCCTTCTTCTTGGTGTCCTTTCTTTCCAAGAGAGGGCCTCCAATCTGTTCGTCCCCTTGAGGGGTGGCTTGGGAGGCCTTCCCGGCCTGTCCCATGCTTAAAATATTAATTAATTGCAATGCGAGCTTCGCGAGGCCCTTGTGACTTAGTTTTTATATTGCTCCCGACACACCTTGAGGGGGTGAAAAACGTTCGTGGTACCCGGTGATATGATTACCGTACGGTATTAAGGCAACCCCCCCGCCGCACAAGCAAGCAGTCGCTGTTACCTTTTAAGGCAAAAAATCATGCAACAGAGGAGCGAGGGTCTTTAATTTGTTGTAGCCCCGCAATCTCGCTATCCTTGTCCGTGCTCCTCATTGTTGATCCATTTCCAGCAGCTGGCTGCCACACCCTGCATGGGGGAAGCAAGTTTTTAACTTCTCCACGCTTTCTCTTCTGCTGGAGACCCTGTGGAACAATCAAAACGAAATATATTTTGCAATGCTTGCCTCGCCATAAGCTGGTAACCTGCTTTGCCCTCACACGGATTAAAGGCTGCTCATCTTCTGATCAAACCAGATTTTCCCATGGCCTCACATATAAGCTAATTCCAATTTCCCAAGCACAACCAATCGCTTCGAAGCTTGAGCTCAGGAAACTATGTAGTAGGACACTACTTATATAAAGGGTAAGAGCTCATTTGAGCTAGTCCCGGTTTTGTTCTCTGTTAATTGTGTGGGGTGTTTGTGCATTGTGTGTGTGTGTGTGTGTGTGTGTGTGTGTGTGTGTTGCTTCGAAGAAATAAAGCCCGGAAGGGAGGAAGTAGCAAATATCCTCTGGGCATTATTCACGACGAGCCATCACAATTTTGAGCAAAAGCGCGCTTTGGCACATCAAAGTGCCTTCAAATTGTCATGAAAGCGCGCTTTGGCAATTTCAAAGTCCCAAATCACCTCAAAGCAATAATGTTGTGCTGACGATTCTGTTTTGGTCCCTTATGCTTCTCCAACCTGCAGAGCTCCAGCCGCCTGTCGTGATTCCTTCCTCTGTCAGGTACGTCCGCTGCACAGCAATAAAACTTCCTTTTTTGGGGTGCCCTTGCCTTATGTTATGCAACTCAGAATCTTTCAGAATGCATGCTTATCCTCAAATTGTGCTGTATGAAAAGAATCTGTCTGCCTTGTCTTGCTCTACTTTGTTCGCAACCTCCCAATCTTTGTATATCACTGTGCTTAAGAACACCATCGCCTGGCACACGTCCCAAGAAGCACGTGGCCATGTGCTGAAGCCATGAGTATAAGACACAATGCTTCACATTGTAACATTTAAATCACAGATTCAACATTCTTTTTTGCCGCACAGGTCACAGGCCACATGAAAAAAGCTTCCTTCCCTTCCTCTTATCTGTCTCTTTGCGACAAACATTACAGCCGATCTGTGCTGCTCAACCCAAGCAGGAATTCACCTGGTTCACAACGGGATTACAACACAGGTTCTGGGGAGTAGACTCAGGGGAACGACACAGTGTTCGGGGCGATCCTACGCTGCTCAACCCAGCAGGCTGCGTTTGTGATTATGGCTCTGTGCGCATTGGAGCTTTCATGGGCCTGCGCATTGCAACACAGGCGGCTTTAGAAAGAGCGACAGAAGCATCACCGCATGCAAAGGCAACAGTCAGAAAGCAAACAGGAGAGAACGGGCTCAGCGCTGAGTGTACCGCTCATCCAATGTGCAGCGGCTACCTTGCCAACATCACCCCAAGTGCGCCTGATTTTGTCGCTATTGACACACTGGGACAAGAGCAGGGTTACTTTTAGAACAAGTTTGTACAGCTTGAGGGGGGCAATGGGGTTCATTGGATAGGCAGAAAACTGCACGGTAGAGTATAGGGTGTGTCACTCGTGGGGACACCCCAACAGGGCTTTTGCACCCTCCGGAGCATGCTTTTTGTTGCACACAATACTTATGTGTACTTCCAAGAGGTTCTGCTTGTTGAGAGAGCGGCCACAGAGCCTTGTGTGGGCCTGCATTGGCTATTTTTAACGAGTACATTTCTAAGCCTGCTTCTTTGTTGCGCATAATCTGAATGCGACCTCACATGCTTGGTTAGGAGAGGGGAGAGGGGCAAAAGAATATTGCGTACGCTTGCATTTTTGGGGTGTAGTGCGTAAACATTCCGTTTTGCATGGCTTGTGCTACAATACATGAATGGTGTTTTGTCATAATGCAGCAGCATAGCACATTAAGGGGCTTATGGTGGGGTGAATAAAAGACCCTGCTCTGTGACGCAGGGTTGGTTATTCAACGACCTGTTTTCAAATTATTGTGTTGTGGTCTGCGTGTATGCTGATGGCAGCGTAAATCTTATTAAAAGACCCTCACGTACTCAAATTTGTTTGTACACATAAACACACTTCCATTCCTGCAGCATTCTGTGGCGCGCAGCCTCATGGACGCTGCTTTTTGACAAGCGTAGATTCATGGATTTCTAGACACTTACTCTTGCACGCACTCGCACATTGCCAGTACTTGCACACTGATATTTCTGAATTTTTACAAACATGCACGCAAGTCATGTATCATTGTCTGTGATTTTGCAAAGGTGCTTGGACGCAATGGGTGGAGGAGTCCGTGCCGGAAGAGATGCTGGGTTCAGAGTTTTTACAGCAGTACGGCTCACACTACGACGAGGCCACAACATGCATAGATCCTGAAACAAGGTGTGCTGACGTTTTGTTATCTGCTGTTTTGTAAACGTTGTAGCCAGAAATGTATCCCTTTTAAAAGTTGCAATTGTTAGCTCCTTTGCTACCACACAAACTTTTGCAATTACCTTGAAATATCGTCTCGTAGCTTACCTAGTCATTTCCATTCAAACGTACTGCTCTAGGTACGCAGTGCGGCGACCCACACAGCACCCCGTCTTTGAAAGCCATCGCGTTGAAGCGTTCCGACAAGTGCTAAGTGCGCCTGAGAGCCCAAATCAGTTGCCCTTGCTTGGAGAGCTGATGCTGCAAAGCCACATGTCCTACGGCCGCTGCAAGCTTGGCAGCCCTGGCACAGACAGGTGCATTTGATGTATGGTGTGTGTATGTGTAGCCCAGGTGCGTGCATGTGTGTGTGACCAAAAGAATAACGGTAATATTGCAATGAGTTTTCCTTAGTATACACGCAGCTTGAATGTAGCACTGTGTAGCGCATTGCAACAACTACTCACAGATTCACATGCTTGTTTCTGGTAAAGAGTGCTGCACTTGAAACGCTTCATTTTGTCGTATACCTTGCGCTCTGTAAAAGCCTTTTCAACTGCTCAATACGTTTTACTCTTTTCCTGACCCTCCTTTGCTTTACCAGGCTGGTGCTAATGGTCCAAGAGCACATGGAAAGCGCGAAAGCAAGCGGCGGTTCACCCCATTTGTTTGGTGCAAAAATAACCGGAGGAGGATCAGGGGGAACGGTGGGTGGGCATCTCTCTCTTATCTCTCTCTCTCTCTCTCTCTCTCTCTCTCTCTCTC
>Ga0307960_1000712_pt1 | contig 18577 bp, 28 predicted proteins | sample OrgLakmetagen542_FD_201832 | JGI IMG/M metagenome (GOLD analysis project Ga0307960, IMG submission 201832) | Saline water microbial communities from Organic Lake, Antarctica - #542 | ecosystem: Environmental > Aquatic > Non-marine Saline and Alkaline > Saline | place: Antarctica: Organic Lake... | reverse complement strand
GTGAGTGGAAGGTAAGCCTGACAGGATGGGTGTGCTGGCTACTGCTGCTGCTGCTATTGCTGCTGCTGGTGAAGGAGGGCTCATTGCGGGGTGTTTCACTTTGGACAAGGGTGCCGCTTATGTTAGCAGCCATGCTGTTGCTCCTGTTGCTCCTGTTGCTGCTGCTGCTGCCACTGTTGTCGGTGACAGTATCAGGAGCGGCGGGTATGGCAGAGCCCGCGAGTATGCTGATCAGGGCTTGTTTTTGAAGCTGGGACCCCTGGAAGATAAGGACAAGTGTATTTAGCAGAGGGAGAATGGAACGAGTGTACTGGACAGGGACACACGTGTGCAAGAACGGAGAAAAGGGTGGTGGTGACAATGAGTATGTTCAACTTAAGGATGAGGGTAAGATACGGGTACAATGAGGGTGGGCGAGGACGAGCAGCAGGCAGAGAGCAGAGCATGTCCCTCATGTTGCTGAACACTCATGCAGCAGGAAGATGATAGTATGTTGCCCAAAGCGCGTAAGGCTTACGGGACCGAGTGCAGGGAGCTACGGTGTGTGTCCTTTTCCTGTGACCCACAGAGCATCAAAAATCAAAAGGCATGGAATCCACAACAGATGCCCTGTAAATACCAGATTGACTCAGGCACACACATGCGTGCCAGATTGACTCGGGAGAAGGCTTGAAATTCATTAAAAGCCACCGATGTCTATATTTTCAGGCCGTCAAGTTACTAGACATCAGTGGCTTTCAGTCATTTCCACTGCCGCCCCCTCATTTCCTCGTCTCACATCACCGACCTGCAGCAGTAGCTGGTTGGTGTGCTGCACCAGAGCATGCAGGACCCCTGCTTCAGGGGCTGCCTCCACACAGGCCAAAGCCCAAATGATGTTGGACATATCCTGAAGGTGTGTCAGTATGTCATGGGAAGTAGACGCGTGGAAATTGGTGAAGGAACTGGCAGAGGAGTGGTGCGCACATTGCAAATGATTTGTAGCCAGAGGTAGGACTGCACACTCAATGTGGAAAGGGTCACGCTTTTACTGGAGGGAAATAGACCGTCCTGATCGTTCTTATTGCAACGTGTCTTGAGCCAAACCGTGCAAGCTCAAATGAAACTAGTATATTTAAATACAAACACGAGCTAACTAGGTACAAGGTAATTGAGAGCACCTCACTAACAGCCACAACAAGTAGGGTTCAAGACTAGTAGGTAAAGTTGGCTAGAACTGTATATAAACACCGTATGTGACCTTGTATTTGATGAAATCCCTACCAAAAATACCGTACATACACCGGATATATACGGCTCTGGCCAACCCTTGGTATACTATTCAACACAAATATTCACAGTATTGACGGCATCAACAGTATTTACGGTTCGAAAGTAACGGCGTCGAAAAAAGAATGATATCATGATTTATGGTTCTGACCCATCCAATCAACACATTGCACGAGTCAAACCAACAGCTTAGCAGGCAAGTCAGGATCCTGCGGGACTCACCTGCACCTTGCAGCCTGCCAGAATCTCTGGCTGTGCACACGCACGTGCGATCTGCACCATGAGCAAGGGGGCACCTACAGGTAAGGCCGGGGTTTTGGAAACACAAGAGGGTGGGAAGTCAGTCAGGGGTCAACCATGCGTATTGTGAATTGTGAATCCCCCCTAAGCCAGCAGCTTTCATTGCCACTGCTTGTGCTGGTGGGAATACACTTTGTGGTACTGGATGATCTTGTCAATTTTTTCATATTTGGTAAATTTTTTGGGGCACGGTTTGAGAAAGCATTGTGCTCAATTTGCCCAAATTTGTTCAAATTTGTGTGTACAAGTAGATGAACAGATTCATGTAAGAAATCTGATGGTCTTGCTCTCCCTGTTAGATGCCCCCCTGTGTTAAAGAGCAGCCCCCTTGTAAACGCCCAAGCCCTAAAATTGACTCCCAACTCGTGCACATATCTCACACCTTGCACTTTTTGCGTTCTTAATATTGTGAATATCGCTTATATGACCGTACCTGTAGGAAATTGGGGTCGGACAGAGCCTGATGCTGCGAGACCCCATGCAGACATGGCCAGGTCCTGAAGCAGTGAGGACCCAAGTAAATACTTGTTTGTGTATGTTTGTGTGCATGTGTGTGTTTGTTTGTGTGCGTGTGTGTGCGTGTGTGTGTGTGTGTGTGTGTGTGTGTGTGTTTAAAAGTACGAGAGTAAGAAGAAGCAGCAGAAGTGGGTAGGTTGGCTGGGAAGATAAGGCTTTATCACAAGGAAAGAAGAATCTCCATAGCAGTCCCTGCCATGAAAGCTTAGGAAAAGAAAGACTGTAGCGGTGCAGAGGAACAGGGTTGACTGCAGAAAAGAAATGTTGTATGGCTGCACCAAGGCAGCTTGCAGCTTGTTGCCTGGTAATCAACAACAAACACGGATCGATTCAAGACCAAACAGCCAGCAAGCCCTTGCAACACCGCGCAGCGAGGGAGCCTCCTACAATACAATCATATGGTGGGTTATCACACATTTGCACATATATCTCCAGCCTTGCACCTCTCCACACTTTACCTGAGGCGAGTATGCATCCAGCTTGCGTGCAGTGCAGCCGCACCACTCAGTGATCCATGCCGGCCCAGGTGTGTACTTTAACCTGTGTATGGCATGAGGATGTGTGAAGAGCCAACAAATGAGTATGGGGACGTGCGCGCACTCGTCTATTTATGTTTGCATGCGGGTGCATGCATGCTCGTGTGCTTCTGCACATATGTTTGGTTGCCGTTAAGTAGTAGATAAGCATTCGCTTCTCCAAAGCTTGGATGGCGCAAGGAGACAGTGGATAAGGAAAGCCTACGTAGGCTGCACATGCTGCTGATGGAACGTGCTCATTGGTTGCAGTGTGATTGTCTTGTGCAGCCACACGTATGTCCTGGCAATGTCCTGGTGTGTGAGAGTCACCCAAAGGGTTTTTGAGTCACTTTTTGATCCAATCCCTCACCTTCCCAGTGCCCACATGGTGTTGGACAGCTGACGAGGCCCAAAAGTGAGCAGCTGCATGCCCACATGCGGCACCAGCTGCGCTAGGAAGGGTCGCAGCTCCAGCTTGTTTACACCAGCATCTCCTCCTTTTCCTCCTTTGGATAGCGGATGGTGGGAGCCCCCCTGCAGCATGGCGGTGCTACCTAGCCCACTGTGAATCGTCCTGCTGCTGCTGCTGCTGCTGTGACTGTTGTTCTTGCCCACCAGCTGGGCCAGGCGCACCATGAGGGCGGACAGGTGGATGTGGTTCATGCAGGAGCGTTGCTGCAGGAACAGTTCCTGCAGCTGTTGCCAGCTGGTGCAGCGGCGCAGCTGGGTGGTGAGGGACTGCATAAGCATCATTATTCATTTCTTAGTCAACTCTTTGGCGTAGTTTTGTCTTTGTTGTTGTTTTCCAACGTGCATAACAGTGCTCTCTACTATGCAGTCTGCTATGCCCCCCCATTCACACCTGCATGTCGTGTAAACGGCGGAGACGCTGCTGCTTCAGGGCTGAGGTTGTGCGGCCTGGCACAGCAGAGGGGGGTGACTCATTAATTTAGATGAACGAGGTTGTCTACGCAAGCACGCAGTGCAAGCACGCACGCATGCAGATACGGCAAGCAATGTTGCAGTTGTAATGCTTAGCAATACATACACACATTCACACACACACGCAATAACACATACCTACACACACGAACACACACATACGCACACACGCACATACACACACGCGCGCACACACACACACACACACACACACACACACAGACACGCATGCACGCACGCACGCACGCACGCACACACACACCTGGTTGCTGTGTTTGTGGATCTGCCTGGCTTGCCAGGAAGGTCTGCCTGCTCGCTCGTAGCTGCTGCTGCTGGCGCTGCTTGGCGCGCTCCTCTGTTTCGCTTGCTTCTGGATTGTGTTCTGTGTGCTGTGGACTGCTGCTCCAACACATTGTGCTGTGCACATTGCGGAGGCGCATAGAGGATGTGTCATACCAGGCTGCGGCATGATCGTTGTGGAGGTTGCAGAAAGCGAGATTTCCCCTGTGGAGCGCTTGCATTCCCTGCTGATTTTTGTGGTGTAGTTTTAGGGAACACTGCTAGCATTGGCTAGGCTTCTGGCACACAACCTTTTTCAGGACTACAAGGACTACTTTCTTTTGTTGCATGATTGCCAAGTTCACACATCATCGAGGTACCTCATAAAGTATTCAACATTCACGTTTGATAGTAAATGCTGCATCAAGCTTCTATCGCAGGAAGATTGGCACTCATTCCTAGATTGCCACATCGCGTAATGACGAAGCACGTATTAAAATTCCTTCATTATTCGGGATGAATGGTTTGCTGGATCGGAGTCAAATTCCCATTCAACTCAAACATACACGGCAAAGGGCGTGATTGATGGCCCACTCACAACACGAAAATGTGGCGTAGATAAAGCCAATCCTCTAAATCCCCATCTTTGCCATGATGAGGAAAACAAAACGCCCGGCTAGGATGAGTCAACTGGCCCCTCCGCTATTTCCTTTGGAAAGCCACCGTCTATATCCTGCTGCGCATCCCTGTTACTTGCTCTATACCTCTTGGGGCGCACTATCTGTGGTTTCCTTTTGCGCTGCGACACAGAAAGCTGGAGCGCCGCCTCCCAGCTACCTTCTTGCCAAAGTGTGCACAGGGCAATTGCCACGTCACTGACATTCAGAACAGGGCTGCTACCGCAACTGGGATCCATTCCAAGGAACGCCATATGTTCTGCTATTGGCAGGCGCCGGGCCTGAATGCCATGCTCCTCCTGCATACAAACGGAAAGATACGAGATCTGTGTTCCTGTAGATTCGCTCTTTAAGGGATTAAACGTCACTCGCAATCTCGCAATACCTAACCCAGGTGTTTGCTTTCAGGCGCGAGCCACGAAAATCAAGGAGTTGCAATTTTCAGGAAGCATCAATAAGATCTGCTCCAGGGAAGAAACACTTTTTGCTCGTACAGCTTGTAATTTTTGGCTTTTAGCATTTACACAAGTAGCCTGGACTCCTTTGCATACTGTATTATGGTATCGTGGGGTATGAAGCACTGTACATTTCTAACAGAAGTCATCACGTCGTTTCAGTCAATAGCAGTTTGCAACCACATAAACAGATATGCAGTTATGGCATAGCGACGTACCGCGTATGTGGAGGTGACGCCCTTTCTGACAGTCCTATCCACTATGCCACCAATCACGTAAGTCTTTGTGGGATCAAACTCCATCATTGGCTCAGGGGCATCTACCGCGGGGGTGTGCAACGCAGAATTGGAACATTAGATCAAGTTTGAGCAGTAGTGTGGAATGAGGATCAGCGAAGGAGGCAAACTAATCAACTGAAGCCATTAAAAGCCAGGCCACGACAGCTGACAGTGTAAACTCACCCGGTGAGAGCATGATGATTTGTGTAGGGTCAAAAACTTCAAGTAACGTTTCGGTGTGCAGAATCACTGGCCAGTTTTGAGCTCCTACGCGGGGAAGAGAGGGAACAGGCACAGTTGCAAACAACATTTACAATCCAATGCATTGATAACTGAGGAGTAGTGGGCGTGACTGCTTCTGCACACGTCTCATCTAATGGATCACCCTTTCAACTTTGACGCGGGTAACATTAAGTCCTTGTTCAATGCTTGCCATTTGGATTGTATAATCGTTGTATCTAGTATCATGTCAGATGTGTTACCACATCACCTGTGTTTTCCCTTTCCAGTGGTAGGAACATAAAGAAACTACACAAAAGACGTGGTTACTCCTTCTGACGGTATTATTTTTTTTCGCAAAATCAGTTGCTACAGCGCACCAAAGGTCGGTTTTGTGCAGCCTGACAACAATAAAATTGTGACACGTGTTTCATGCTCCTTCTATTCCGCGTGATGGACCTCGTTGAAGCATAATGAGCAAAGAGTTCTCAGTATAAGCGATGGTGGGTTTGCCTGGGCTGATCTGCAACAGGAGGGCTTACGCTTTTTAAACCACACCTTTACTCTCCGGGTTGTAAAAGCTAAGAATCTCTTAATGCAATTGCGTTTTCTTCCTCTCTGCGTCGCAGCCCTCATTTTCTGTTTTAACCTATCAGAGACAGCTGTTACCAGGTGAGGAGCAACTTCTCTTTCTGTCTGCGTCACAGCTCCTACATCCTGCAGCAGCCAACCAACAGCCTTTCAGCCAGAGAGACAGCGACGTCAACTCCCCTCCAATGCTGCTCAGCTCACCTATGTGTGTCCCAAAACTTGCACATTCGCCTGAAAGATAAGTAAACAAGCAAGATTATTATAAACAGCCAAAAATGAGAAAGGACATATTTTGCTCTCACTACTAGCAGTTTTCCAAGTCTCTGCAATCCCACCTGCCCAGCTTGTGCAGTGCAGCGCCAGGGGTCTGTGTGAAATCGACAAAAAATAATTTGAGCGATTGTTTTGATGCAGCCACAAGTCACGACAGGTAAGGGTTTGTTTTGAACACAACATAAAGCAGCATACAGCAAATACTGAGACGCACTTGTCAAGCCGGCGGTTGAATGCCATGGCAGCCTCCACCTGGGCAAAAGGGAAATGTTGGAGGGAATTAGAGTACATTGAGTAAAGAAGGGGATGAAGGAGCAGGGAAGGGACGAAGGAGCACGCGTGTCTACGAACATAGATCAAATATAGGTAGCAAGAACAGGTAAAAAATTGAGCGTGCATAGCACGCAAAAGGGCACGCATAACAACATAGCACAAAGCAGTAATAAAAATTTCTGACCTGCTTTGTTAAGGAGCGGCTCTCTAGACCTGGCTTGCAGTGGGTAGGCGCAAAGCTGCAATCGACTACAATGTTGGGGCCTGCGTGAGACCGGTAACAAAGGCAGCCAATTAGGAGCTTTACACATTTATAAATGTATGTCTGCAACCTTTGTGACTGGCAGCAAGGCAGGCAAGCACACACACACACACACACACCTTCGGACATGGCCTTTTTCATTTTCTCCTTGCTCCTTTGGGAACGCCCCATACGCTCAGCCCTGGGCAGCATGCAACAGGGCAGCATGCAACAGGGCAGCATGCAACAGAAATACACAGGTTTATCATGCAGTTTCTCTGGAGAGATGAGAACCAAAATATGAACGTTTACCTGAGCTGACCTTCCAAGGCCTCCGCTTCATCAGCAGGCATTTCCTTAATGATTTGCTCCAGTTCATGCCTGCGTACAACAGCAAGATAGACCTGATGTGCTTGCACACTGTCCTAGGAAAACATAATACTTACTTAGCTTTCGACTTGCGAGACAGAATAGCACTCGTCACACACGAGCTCATCACCTATACCCTGCGATCCGCTTGCGCCGGTGACTGCTCTCACGCTCTCTGACGACCTGGAAAGTTGAAGATGAAAGTGATTTAATTGAACTCATGTTCAAGAGCATTGATTGTGACACACATACACACAGACACACACCCACATGCACATACCTGTACACATACACACGCACACACACCACTCATACTCACACACATACACATACGCGCACAGACACACATAAACACACACACGCGTGACAGATACGTGGCTTTCGTGCGGACCTGCTCGATCTTGTTAATCACTAGCCGCGCACGGTCGTGCACATCAGCCGAGCCTGTACACCTATGAATAAACGGCCCTTCTCTGCTGCGTTTGAAAAAGTGCTCACAACATCCCCGTCTGCTCCATCCTTTGCTCAGAAGCTTGCGACTTGCACCAGACCATCTGCTGAGCATTACTCCTCTTTTAAGACATGATAAAATGCAATGGGTCTGCCTTTTCTAGTTATTTATTTATACTAGTAATTAGTCTAAGCAACTCTTTGGTACTTTGTAGGAACAACTCATGTGACCATGGCAAGCGTGCTGTGGAAGTGCTGCCTCGCTGTGTCCTGCATTGCTGTGGCACTGAGGTAATTGTAGAGTCTACTAAGTCTCCTGCAGCTCGTCAAGGGGAGCCTAGTGACCTGAACACCCGGACTTTTTGCTCACGCGCAGGCTCCTCCTCGTCCCAGCCTACAGGTCCACCGATTTTGAGGTGCACCGCAACTGGCTGGCCATCACTCATTCCCTTCCCCTGTCACAATGGTGTGTTGCCCACCACCCCCAACCAGCTTACATTGCGTTTGTTCCCTTGCCCAACTGTAGTCAACTGCTCCCACACACGCGAGCACGTGAGCAGTGCAGGCATACTTGCATGACAGTGCAGACACTTTCTTTCCTCAACAAATGGCAGGGACACTGATTCTTTATCCCCACACAAGCACGTGAACAGAACACAGATGAGTTCAATGCTTTCATGAAATGACAGGTACACTGAGGCCACCTCCCCATGGACCCTTGACTACCCGCCCTTGTTTGCATGCTTTGAGTGGGCCCTGTCCCATGTGGCGAAGCACTTCGACGCAGACATGCTGGTGAGGACACACTGCTAGGCTTGTTTGCTATTATACTGACCGGCTGACTGTAATTGTGTGAGGATTCACAAAGCGCTAGCATGCAGTACACACACAAGCACACACACAAACACACGCATGCGCACGTACACCGTTTACATGACAAGCGACTGAAGCGCACTGTTCTAGAAGGAGCAGACTATCTCTACGTGCTTGCCTAAACCTAGTCTGATGCTTGTACACCAACTCAGGTTGTGCAGAACCTGGATTACGCGAGCCCACAGACTGTGTTGTTTCAGCGCCTCAGCGTCATTGTCACTGACATTTTGGTCCTATTCAGTGCTGCTTACGCGCTTGCTAGGTGAGCAAGTGATGGACCAGCACACCACGTCTTCTAACTACTGATCCAGCTGAGCGTGGGTACATTAGTGGACAGCCATTTTTGTATGGTTGGCACTTTCATACAAGCCTCATTGCTCGTTGATGAGGAGGTCCGAAGGGAGTGAACAAATAAGGCGCACAAGCAGTACTTTGAGAGTAAATCTGAATTTCATCCTATCCACCCAGCATAAGCCACAAACTACGACCTTTCAGAACGTTATACGCACTCGAAGCCCGCTCTGCCCCTCCCTCCTCCCCTTAGCTCTGCTTTGCTTGACCTTGCTCTTAACACGCAGGTCTGCCAGCAACAGCCACAGTACCCTCCACGGTGTGGTCCTGTTTGGCCTCATTGTGTGCAACGCCGGACTGCTGTTGGTTGATCACGTCCATTTCCAGTACAACGGCCTCCTCATAGGTGCAAACCCTGCGTCCTTTTTTTGTCCTGCTGCTATACACTTGGTTGTGCGTTGTGCGTGTGAACTGAAACTCAAACTTAAACTGAAGTCAGACCTATAAATAGCCATTTGCAATGTTCTGATACATAGCTGCCTGCGTGCCTCGTCTTTGCCTGATGTTACGTTTAATGCGCATGAAGCTCACACGGGCCGGACTGCTCAGGTTTAAGAAGTGTTGCACATTATCCGTTGCCTTGCGTCTCACACAAGCTCACACCATGTACTTACCGATGTGTGCGCACCAGTGTGTTGGCCGTGCCTGCCTTGTACTTGATTGTTTGGTTGCATGTGCTGGGTGGGTTTTTGACGACAAATTCTAGATTGATTACGCCTGCAGGCTGCAGGCCCATCATAGACTGCGCACACACACACATTCATACATATACGTACACACGCACACAGACTCAAATAAACACACACATACACAGATACATACTCAAACACACACTCACACACACAAGTACACACAAACACCCCTCCCACAGGCCTGCTGCTCTGGTCCATCCACTTCATGCACCGTGGTCACGATTGGCTGGCAGGCACTCTGTTTTCTACCCTGCTGTGCATGAAGCACCTCTTCCTGTTCTGTGGCCCTGTGTTTTTTGTGCACATCTTGAGGCATTGGTGTGCTGGCGTGCACGGTGTGGGCAGCAGCAGAGGAGCTAGAGAAAGCACAACTGGTAGGTCTCTGCAAGTGCGTGCCCTTGGAGAGCGTACTGTGCCTTATTTGCTCGTGCATGCACTTTATAACTGAAACACGCGCACCCATACACACACATACACATACACACGTAAACATACACACGTTTGTGGGTTCTCAGGAAGACGCGGCTGGCTGGCTGGGGGCGCGCGTTTTGCAGCCATGGGAGGCACTGTGCTCTTCATTTTGGGGTGTGTTCTGGGGCCTTTTGTACGCATGGGCCAGGCCGCTCAGGTGTGAGTGAAAAGGCAGAGTGTATTGCCATGGTGACGGGCAGGAATAAATATTGCCTTGGGGTGTGTACTGGGGCCTTTCGTACGCATGGGCCGCTCAGGCGTGTGTGAAAAGGCAGAGTGTAATGCCATGGTGACAGGGACATATGGACAACTTAGAGGAGTTCAAAGGTGCCACTGCCAACGCACCAAATTTGTGCATACACGTAACATGTAACATGCAACATGCACACTAGCTTGTCACCCGGTAAGGAGCTCCACTTTTTCCCCTCCAAGATCATCAACAACAACAAGAATCAACTTTCAAAAAATTTCAAAACTTTGCATGCTTTTAGAACATGCCCTGCGCTGTGGTAACAAATCACATAGTGCACCTTGTAATTCTTATGAGCGTGAGGGACATGCATGTACCGCTTTCTTGCCGATCCCCTTAGGGCAAGGTACAAACATTTGAAGGGAGTCATGTTGCAACAGAACAAAGTAGGACTGTGCGTTGTGCATACAAGCCAAGGACGAGCGAGTAAGGGGAAACTTTGATGAGACTGGGTAATTGCAAGGCCGTGGTAAGGCTATCTTGCATGATTCGCAACTACATTGCCCATTTACCAAACGGGTGTTTGCGGCACACAATCAAACACGCGTTTACACACTCGCACACATGCACAAACAAACAAACAAACACACGCACATACATACACACACGAAACACACAAACGCACATGCAGCTGACTGCTCGCTTGTTCCCTTTTGGCCGAGGCCTCACGCACGCCTATTGGGCTGCCAACCTGTGGGCCTTGTATTCCGGAGCTGACAAGATCCTAGCAGCTGTAGTCCCCCCTGGATGGGCGAGGCAGCTGGACAGTGAGGCTGATGGCTTGCCGTTAGTTAACTCTGCTAGTGAGTACCAAAATAAAAGACCACGATGGGTCTTATCGTGTAGTGTAGTGTGTTTGCGTATGTGGTATGTGTGTGTGCTAATTAACCTCATCAGAAGCCAATTCCAGGTCAAGCCTGCAACTTGCCTGATCTCCATTGACTTAATTACATCTCTTTGTTAATATTTTTCCGGTGTTTGACACCAAAGCAGCCCTTTTTCTTATTTAGTGTGCTTTTCGTTGCCTGCGTAGTTCTTCTTCTTGTGCGTGTGGACTGGCAACTGTCAAACTGTGAGGGAGAAAATCACTTGGGCACTGAGAGTGTAAGGTCTACTTCTGAATTTAAAGTCGTCTGAAGTACAGGGAATCCGTGCTCTAGATAGACTTAATTGTAGGGTTAGCCAGAACCGTATATATACGCCGTATATGACCGTATATTTGATGAAATCCCGGCAAAAATTACCGTATTTACACCGTTTAGATCTGGTTCTGGCCAAACTACTTAAACGCTTTCCATGCTTCCATTTCTGCACTTTTGTCAGCGCAAAAAGGCTGCCAAGTATTGTGTTCTTTGGTTTTATGAAGTTGAAGTGAAATGCACCGTTTGTGCTATTCTTTCCTTGTTCACGACCATCCAAGCGGTGTGTTCCTTAGATCGCTGCCACGTCACTTTTGCCTCATGTTTTCTCATCTTGTGTGAAACAATCTGCATTTTAGGTTTGCCACACCTGCTTGTTTTGTGATGCAGCTTACCCACTCCTCTACCTGTGCCTTGAAATGCCCTCTCAACTCTCTTCCTCTATGCTCCCTCTGCTTCTCCTTGCTCACGACCCTCAAGATGGCACAGGCGGTTTTGCTCAGCGACTGCCTAATTGCCCCTGAAGTGCCTGCCACTTTTTTCTTTGTACTTTCCTCAATGTCCCACCACCAAGCCACTCCCCTTCTTTCATGACCGTTAAGGTGGCACAGTCGGCATTGCTCAGCTTCTGCCTCTGCACCTCCTGAACTGCCGCTGCTTTTGCTGTTCCCTTCTCGACCCCCTCCTCCAATCCCCTCTTCTGCTCCTCCTCACTCACAACCCCCCCTGTAGGCGGCACAGTTGGCATCGCGCAGCTGCATGTTCTACCCATGATTGCCCCTTGGGTGGCTGCTGCACTGGTGCTGCTAGCCCTTCTGCCTGCTGCTGCGTCACTGTGGGCACGCCCTCAGCCGCAGCGCTTTGCTGCCATGGTCGCCTACTCCTGCCTGTGTGGGTTCTGGCTGGGCTACCATGTGCACGAGAAAGCGATCCTGCCGGTGCGTTGTGTGTGTATGTGTGTGTGTTGTGAGATTTTGGTGATGTGTGTGTGTTTGTGTATGGTGTCTAACAGTGGCAAAGAGCAGTATCACGTTTTGTAGGTCCAGTAGCGTGTTTGGCAGAAGTGTGCTCGAATTATATGTGTAATGGTGGAATGAGTGTTTCAGCATTACAGGAAGTCATTCCAATGCTAGGAATCATTTCGCAACGCAAGGCTGTGTTGACATGGTACAGGAATCTTCCCCAGTGACACTTGCAGCAGAAGGTAAGGGTTGTGGGTGCAGCGTTGTGAGTGCAGACTTGGGTAAGAAAGATGAGAGGGGGAAATCTGTTGTTGTTCCTGCAAGTTTTACAGTTTGTGAGCCAAAATTTATAGAAGAATGTGCATTGCATTCAGTTATTTTAGCAGTCACCTCTCATGAGCATGCTCCTGTCGCTCCTGTCCTTCTGCATGTGTGCTTCTGTCATTCTATGAATGTTGTGTATGTACGCACATGAGAGTGTCAGGTCAGGGGCTCTCCATGTGGACACTGGTCTCACGACTTACCAGGGTTTTCAACCATGTGTGAGCTTGTGGCTTCTCAGGATTAAACCACAAACCTTACAAGGTTTACAGCTGTAAGGGCATATGTTTGCCTGTGAACTGGAACAATATTAAATACACTGCTGAAACGCTGGACATTCCATGTACTTCATCGCAGTCCTTGACAGGCCTTTTGTGACATGCCATGACTCCTTCCCCTTGGAATATTCCTTTCTACCTTGCAGGCTCTCATAGCCTTGACCATTCCTGCTGTTCAAGGGCACCGCTCTGCAGCTAGGGACTTTTTGGTGCTATCCTCAGCTGCGCTGTACGGCCTCTTACCCCTTCTGTTCCGCCCCCAGGTGAGATTTGCGTGACGTGTAAGCTGCATTGCTGCAACTTCAAGATAGAAATGAGACTGAGGGAGCACCTGATTGAACTTGACAGTAGTGACCCCAGGCGTAATTAAATGAAATGACGACCAAAATGAGTTGAAATAAGTATGACATTCAGGAAGAGGTGGCAACCGCCTAGCAACATTGCTTGCGGAAAACAGTAGTTAGATTATAATGGCATTATCCACCTCCCCTTTCTGTTTGCACTTGCTCGCAGGAGCACTTACTTAAGCTGCTGCTGCTGGTTTCCTACTATTGGGCAGCTTCCTGTGGGTTGGGGGCCCTCCACAGTAGTGGGAGCTGCTGGGCACGTGCAAGAGAAGCCCAGAATGAGCACACCTATAGCACACCAGCCGCCGCACCTAGCCTGGCTGATTCCTTAACGAGAGGGGGTCTGAAGGGAAAAAGGAAAGAGCGAGAAGGGGGGATGATCACTGAGGAGAGGGGCTTAGGTGTGTCGGGAGGAGAGGAGGATCAGGGTAGTGTCGTAAAAGGTGTATGTAGTAGGGGGAAGCAACCTTTGGGAGAAAGTCAGGGCCGCTTGTCATGGTCGGAGCTGGATTATGGGTCCATGGGGGGGATGCACAGAAGTCTGGGGGACCAAGGAGACTCAGAGAAGGCAAGGGGTGTCGGCGTGCAGACACACATAGAGAGGCCCTTCGCAAGCCTCTACCTGGCAGGCTTCGTGCTGCTGGAGGTGTATTGCAGTTTCCTGCATGCCGCCCTGTGGGGGCTGCGCTTACCTTTCTTGCCGCTCATGCTAACTTCTATGTACTGTGCGCTGGGAATTGGCTGGGTGTGGACACACATGCTGATTGGGTTTTGGGCAGGCAACAGCCTTTACTGAATTGACTTTTCTTAATCGTTTTAACCACTGACAAGAATTATCCTTACTAGCCTTGTCGTTGGCTTGCAGCTTATAGCCAAATGTAATTTGACAGATCGGCCTGTTTTAAATGGCAAACGTTAAGAAAAGTCGCTCTATCTCAAATATGTACTAATTAACCAAACAGACCCCCGTCTCTAATCACGTGCATACACTGGCAGTTCAATGATAAATGTTAATTGCATGTGATTTGATCACCGGGAGGTACCAGATACAGAGAAAAAAGGAGTACATTCTGATGGTCTTTACTGCTATGATTGTAGAAGGCAAAACTACACACTGTAGGGTAAAGAATGCTACAACTGCACGAAGGAACAAAACAAGTTGTGGACAACAGCAAGTCCATGGGCGGCGTGGCAGTACTCAGAAATAGAACAACGCAATCATGATGCCGTTGTCAGCTTATTTCTTGCATCACGTTCATGGATGGCCGCTTGGATCCTAGGCTCTGCAACAGTCTTATAGTAAGTTGTCAGATCCGGTAAAAGGTCGATTGCTCGGTTCATCTGCATCGTGGGAGGAAGGAAAAACCACGTGTGATGTGTAATATTCTGTCTGTGGAGGTAAAATCAAACCATTTGTTATGCAAGTTCACACAATGGCTAGATGATACTCATTCGAGTATAAATACAAAAAACCTAGATTTCCTTGATTTCAGGATCCATTTAGATAAAAATTACAGTGGACACATTGATCCAAGCCATAACGATTGTGACAAACACCCGACATGCTGTAAGAATGTGCCTTGAACAGCAGCTCCCCTCCCCTTCGACCTATTTAAGAATTTCCTATAGATGTGCAGGGACCCTATATTACACAATTGTATACAGGCCAGCAGCAGCAGTTGAGAGGCACCATTTCAGTAAAAGAGTGCACCCCGTCTTTATTGAATGCTTGAAAGACTAGAGAAGCAGGATAGAGGTTTTCCAGTTAATCTACAACTGAGTCCAGACACAGAGAAAATACGATGCAAAACACACAGGGCTGGACTGGAGATTACTTGAGCGTACCTGAGCTAGCTGCAAGACAATCAGGTCATGCCGGGGTTTTGTCAGAGGAGCATCAAACTCTAAAAACAGGCCTTCTCGGAATGGGATGGGCATGGGGATTTTCTCGATCTGCAAGCAGGCAAGCGCGTGTTCAGATGGTTAGTGCTCCTGCAAAGGGGCTGACAAACTCCCGTACTATGTAGAATTTTCGGGGCGGAGCCCCCCAGGGCGTAGCCTCGCTTACTTTCTTTCCACTTGCTGAGTCACCACACTGAAAGAATAAAGCTTTGAGCCTTCCAGGCCACTTCACGCCAAAAGAATGGCACAGCCAGAAAGCTGATTTTGCGCTGATTCCAGCCATGCCCTCGGGTGTGCGGTCAACACACTCGCATGGGAGGTGCTGCGAGGTCTCAGGCGAAAGTGCGAGTGTACAATGTGTTTCAAAATAATAATAATTAATCATCAAGTGTCCAAGTTGTGATTCTGTGGGGCAACTCGCGCGGTTACTCAGGCTGCAGCTTCCGGCACACCACTTCCATGGGGGACCGGAAATACTTAGGGTAAGAGATGGCGCTGCACAGGTCACACAGCTTCAGGCACGGTATGGTATGACAGGGACTGTGCAAACGCAAGAGAGGGGGGGTGCAGGGGGGGCGCAGCCCCCCCTGAACTGTCAACTCATTTCAATGCCGCTATTCATTGCAAAGACCAGGCTGCCATCTCAGAAATGGTTGAACAGGAGCAGTGGGGTGCAGAGGGAGCACAGCCTCCCCCCTGAATTGCTCTCACTACATTGGGTCTTCAATGCAGGTTGCAGCGCAGGCTCTGCCCCATTTTTTGTGATCCGTAGGATCACACCCACTTGTTTTACATACATAAGAAACCTATGTGCAGCAACAGAGGCAGAAACTATGATGCTGACAATTTTCTGCATCCAATTAATTGAGCCAGATCAAGCAAGTAGTACGTACTAACATCATGCAACTGGTTAAACAAACCCACAGCATCATGGTTTCCTGCTCATCACAACTGATGAATGCTCCTCACACGGATCATGTGCATGTGCTACAGTGCTGTTTGGATCCAGCCAACCCTGCTGCACTTGCCAGCCTCAAGCAATGCATCAAGAAGCTTAGCACAAACAGGCACAGCTGAGCAAGCAGCCATGCGCCCTTCAAGGTCTGAGCCCTGCTGCACGTGCACACCTTGAGCGACTGTTCCAGCCTGCCTATGTCTCGCTTCTCCCACCGGTACACCTGCAGTAGAAAATTGGTGAGGTAAATGTCGTTAAATTAGAGATGAAGATACTGCAGTATTGACTAGAGACAGCACGCTCTCTTAAAAGCTCTAACAGTGAAACACATACTTTAAAAGGCACTGGGCAAGGTATAGTGTTAAACATCACAAACAAACACACATGCAAACACGCACATACGGACACACACACGCACACATGCACACCACATGCGAGCACTCGCATACATACACTGGCACACAAAGGCACGCAAAAACATAAACCACTACACACACAACCTACACACAACCTACACACATGGACAATCGACATCGAATGTCACATCCCCGCACCTGCTTGCCCCCCTTGCTAGGAACACCCTCATGGTACAAAGCCCCCCAGGTGTAATGTGTCATGCAAGCCTGGCCGAGGCTGACATCAAAGGGCGGCTGCACAATGGTCGTGCTGTAAGGATAGTGCTCCGTGCGGACTTTGACCTCTTCCTTATGCAACGCCACAGCCGCATCCCAGGCATACATCTCGCGCACCCAGCCTGCAGTTGCAAGCACCACAAGGGTGAGAGTGGAAAGAGCGGGTTGAGAGTGCTGCATTTCTGGTATGTGCTGTGACACTGGATATAACAGAGGAACAGAACCCCAAATGCGAGCAACATAAAGGAGTGGTGTCTGTAAAAAAAAGCGAGGTCCCGCTATCATGTGGCGGAAAGTGTTATGGGAAAGTGTTGTTGCTACCCAAGTGCCCACGTCGCTCTTTCAGAGCAACAAGCTGATCAGCAGTCCAGCAACACACACAAGTTATGAAGTTTGAGGGCGACAGCTGTTTACATAATGCACAAGCTTTGTAGGGTGGCTGTGGAGGGCCATGTATTTGCTACCAACGCCATCCTTTTATGTCACAAGTTGTTCCAGTCAAGGCAATGTTCCTGTCATGGCAATGTGCATTACTCGCCACAGCTCTTTCGCACCAACCCAGAAGCTCTTGTGTGTAACCTGAATGCTGCTCATTATAGAGGGAAAAAAGGCTCTTGCTTTAGCACAAAGCTCACTAGCGCGAGGCAATCCACCTAGCCCCCATGCTCCTCCTGGCATGTTCTACATCTGCTGGCTGCAAGTCAGCTGTCAGTATCATTTGAAGCCCACCACCAGCAATCAGCAACCGTACCAACTCTATATTACAACCCGGCTTACATAATTATTCTTGTTCTCCAAACAAGGTGATACCAGTAATGTTAACGCAAACGCAAATACACGCATTAACACATATATGCACGCACACGGGCATACTAACACACATATATATAATATATATGCAAGCACTGGGGTGATTTCCCCTCTGGGATTGGTGCGGGAGCGGCCTACAATTTTCTTCAAGGGAACCGGGATTGCCCAGAGTTACTTTAAATAATCCTAAAATGTAGGCACCGGATGATTACGAGTAGGTAAGGTATAAAGAAGAAAGGAAAAAGACCAGTGAGGATCAGGAGCTTGCAGCCAACCATAAAACAATACTCTTCAGTCTCACCTAGCTTTTCCTTCATGTCCTTGTCGTTCTCCATCCTCACCGAAGCCTGCACACAGAAGATAAACAACAGCGTTTGAACGGACCAAACAATTAGTCTATAAACAGACAATCACAAGGGTTGGCCATAACCATATATGTACACCGTATATGACCGTATATTTGGTGGTTTTCCTGCCAAAAATACGTATATACACCGTATGTATATGGTTCTGGCCAGCCCTAAAAATCACAAGCATAGCAATTGAGGACTGTTGTAACATATTTTTGATGCTTAGCTAGTGTGTTTGATTAGGATAGCAGCCTTGTATTCATGACGGGCCACATCTGCCACAGCTAAGTGGCGCTTCCCTCTTGCACACCCTAACCATTCCCTGGAGCAAATAAAGTTCGAGTTCTTTTTCTTAAATTTAAAAACAGTTCCGTGCTTAGTCTTCATGCCCTTGGGCTGCAACCAGCCAATAACCTGACACCAAAAATCTGCAACCTCTACACCCTGGACATGCTTCACCGCAGCATGCATCATATCAAAATGCAGAAGCTTTTACCAAACAGTACCCCAGCACAGCGACGTACCTCCACATACGTTGGTACCAATTTCATGAACTCCTCAAACCGCAGCAAGACAGGAGCAGGACCGCTGGAAGGG
>Ga0307960_1000702_pt1 | contig 18647 bp, 19 predicted proteins | sample OrgLakmetagen542_FD_201832 | JGI IMG/M metagenome (GOLD analysis project Ga0307960, IMG submission 201832) | Saline water microbial communities from Organic Lake, Antarctica - #542 | ecosystem: Environmental > Aquatic > Non-marine Saline and Alkaline > Saline | place: Antarctica: Organic Lake... | reverse complement strand
ATAGATGCCTGCCCCTTGGGCCCGGGGGGTACTTGGGAGGTGCCCCAGACATGCTCAATTGCTATAAGATCTTGCAGCTTTTACAGTTCCACGGCCACTACTGTCAGAAAAGCTGTGATCGATGTAGGATATTCATACAAGTACGTACATGCCAGGGGCGTGTACAAACCTTGTTGGCAAGTTGACAATTGCTGTTGAAGGTTGCTGCCACAAAGGCATGGGATATGAAGCTTGATGCATTTCTTTCCACAGGGCTGCTCACTACTAGGCAATCATATTGGCAGCTATGTGGCCCTTTTCTGGTGTCAATCAGGCCTGTGCATTTACGTTGTAATTTCGAATTTCGGACCCTTAATACGGTATTGACTGTAATCACTCTGTGCAGTGCAACCAATCACGGTCGGCCCAAATCACGGTGTCATGTCGTAAGACGGTGCCACCATACACCACACTATACGACTTTGACCACCATGTATTTGGACCTAGACTATTTCTTTTTTCACCATACTAACCAAGTGTTAGCAAATAATCACATTAGTGCAAGCAAGAAATGGAATGGAATGGAATGGAATGGTTGCAACTGACGTTGGGTCTCATGCAAGCCTCTCAAGAGCATGCCGTTGGGCAAAAGCTGGGGGTTATGGGGTGGAAAGGTCTTTATGATGCCATCTAGCTCTGGCATTGCCAGAACGACACCGTATCATATACAGTATATCCCATAAACGGTTTGGGCCAACCCTACATATACTGCACATTTAACATTTTTCAATCTTATAGGACGTGCATTTGGATTGTGGATCATTTGATCATTATCACCATTATACGTGGATTGTGCTTGCAGGGTGGATGGACACCCCTTATTACTGCTTGTTTCGGAGGCTTCATTGAGTGCGTCAAGCTGCTGCTGCAGGCAGGAGCGGATGCCAACATAGCAGATGAGGTGAATCATAATTTGCCAGAGGGGGTTATCTGGGCAAAAGCCAAAACACTGTTCCTTTTTGCATGAAAGGTGCAACTACTCACACGTCACTTCATCAAATTGGACCTAACCTAGTTTTAAGTTGGTGCTGACTGTATAAGCTACCCGAGCATGTGCTCAGATTTAGACAAGTCGCCCTGCGTACAGAATGACAGGAATAAAAGCAAACGCCGTGCACCTGTACCCTAGAAGGGTGCTTTTCAGGGGAAATGGCACATTAATTTGTTTATCTTGCCAACCACTTAGTCTTTTTGCCCAATATTTCTTGCAATGATCTTTGATTACCATATCATAAGGATTTCAAAACACAAAAAATCACCGGGTTTGGTGCGCTGGCTGGTCAGATACAGCATATGGCTGTCCAAAAAGTAGGGTTCACGCCGCGGCCGATTAGGTATGGGACCCCTAACTTGCACGTTTCTAGCTCAGCTGCGTTGAAATCCTACATATCAGAGCTGAGCTTGAAACGTGCAAGTTAGGGGGCCCATACCCTAGGAGCATGCAAAAACCATACCCATTTCAGACCTCAGACAACCCCCTCTGATAATTTGCACACAGGCACTTCTCCACTTTTTCTGTTGATGGCTTGCATTGTCTGGAACTTTCTAATAATGTCAGTGCCTGGTCTATGAACGGGATTTCTGGCAACCACGCCTTCATCGTGCATGAGTTGTGGTAGCTCACTTTGAAACTCTGACAGGAATCGGACAGGTGTGGGTAACTCGCTTAAACGCTTATGTGTGGATTATTTAATCATAATTACCACTATTTGTGCATTGTGTGTGCAGGATGGATGGACACCTCTTCATTGTGCTTGTTTTGGAGGCCATGCTGAGTGTGCAAAGCTGCTTCTGCAGGCAGGAGCGGATGCCGACAAAGTAACTGAGGTGAATCATAATTTGCACACAGGCGCTTCTTCACTTTTTCTGTCGGTGGTTTGCATTGTCTGTCACTGTCCATCAATGTCAGTGCCTGGCCAATGACTCAAACGTCTGGCAATTATCCTTCATCGTGCATGAGTTGTGGTAGCTCGCTTTGAGACTCTGACAGGAACCTGACAAGGGTGATTTGTACTTAAACATTCATGTGTGGGTCATTTGATCATGATTACCTCTATTTGTGCATTGTGTGTGCAGGATGGAAGGACACCCCTTTTTATTGCTTGTGAAGAAAACTTCCCTGAGTGCATTAAGCTGTTGCTGCAGGCAGGAGCGGATGCCGACAAAGCAGATGAGGTGAATCATAATTTGCACACAGATGCTACTTCAATTTTTCATTTGGGGGTTTGCATTGTCTGGCACTTTCCATCATTGTCAGTGCCTGGCCAATTACTTAAACGCCTGAGAAACATTCTTTCATCGTGCATGAGTTGTGATAGTTCACTTAAAAACTCAGACAGAAATCGGAAAGGTGTGTATAATTTGCTTCAACGTTCATGTGTGGATCATTTGATCATTATCACCATTATTTGTGTATTGTGTGTGCAGTGTGGAGAGACACTCCTTACTACTGCTTGTTACGGAGGCTGCATTGAGTGCGTCAAGCTGCTGCTGCAGGCAGGAGAGGATGCCAACAAAGCAGATAGAAGGGTAAATCATAAACACACACAGCCGCCTCTTCACTTTTTCTGTCGGTGGTTTGCATTGTCTGTCACTGTCCATCAATGTCAGTGCCTGGCCAATGACTTAAACGTCTGGCAATCATCTTTCATCGTGCATGAGTTGTGGTAGCTCGCTTTGAAACGCTGACAGGAATCAGACAGGTGTGGGTAATTCGCTTAAAACGCTCATGTGTGGATCAATTGATCATATTTACCATTATTTGTGCATTGTGTGTGCAGAAGGGAAGCAGCCCCCTTCATTATGCTTGTTTTGGAGGCCACGCTGAGTGTGCAAAGCTGCTTCTGCAGGCAGGAGCGGATGCCAACACATACTCTTTTGTGAGTCATTAGTTTGTAAACTTGCGCTACTTCTCTTTACCTTAATGATGGCTTGTATTGCCTGGCACTTCTTATCACTATCAGTGCCTGGCCTATGAATGGAATATCTGGCGAACATGCTGCTAGTGTGCATGAGTTGTGGTAGCTCGCTTTAAATCTCAGACAGGAACCTGACAAGGGTAATTTGTACTTAAACGTTCATGTTTGGATCATCATTGTCACCATTATTTGTGCATTGTGTGTGCAGGATGACAGGATACCTCTTCACAATGCTTGTGACAGAGGCCACACCAAGTGTGCCGAGCTGCTGCTGCAGGCAGGAGCAGATGCCGACAAAGGAACTGAGGTGATTCAAAATTTGCACACAGCCGCTTCTTCACTTTTTCTGTCGGTGGTTTGCATTGTATGTCACTGTCCATCAATGTCAGTGCCTGGCCAATGACTTAAACGTCTGGCAATTATCCTTCATCGTGCATGAGTTGTGGTAGCTCGCTTTGAAATGCTGACAGGAATCGGACAGGTGTGGGTAACTCGCTTAAACGCTCATGTGTGGATAAGTTGGTCATATTTACCACTATTTGTGCATTGTGTGTCCATGATGCATGGACACCCCTTCATGATGCTTGTTTTAGAGGCCATGTTGAGTGTGCAAAGCTGCTTCTGCTGACAGGAGCGGATGCCGACACATACTCTTTTGTGAGTCATTAGTTTGAAAACTTGCGCTACTTCTCTTTACCTTAGTGATGGCTTGTATTGCCTGGCACTTCTTATCAATATCAGTGCCTGGCCTATGAATGAAATGTCTGGCGAACATGCTGCTAATGTGCATGAGTTGTGGTAGCTTGCTTTAATTCTCAGACAGGAACCTGACAAGGGTAATTTGTACTTAAACGTTCATGTTTCGATCATCATTGTCACCATTATTTGTGCATTGTGTGTGCAGGATGACAGGACACCTCTTCACAATGCTTGTGGCAGAGGCCACACCAAGTGTGCCGAGCTGCTGCTGCAGGCAGGAGCAGATGCCGACAAAGAAACTGAGGTGAATCATAATTTGCACACAGCCGCTTCTTCACTTTTTATGTCGGTGGTTTGCAATGTCTGTCACTGTCCATCAATGTCAGTGCCTGGCCAATGACTTAAACGTCTGGCAATCATCCTTCATCGTGCATGAGTTGTGGTAGCTCGCTTTGAAATTCTGACAGGAATCGGACAGGTGTGGGTAACTCACTTATACGCTCATGTGTGGATTATTTGGTCATATTTACCACTATTTGTGCATTGTGTGTGCAGGATGGATGGACACCCCTTCATGATGCTTGTTTTAGAGGCCATGTTGAGTGTGCAAAGCTGCTTCTGCAGGCAGGAGCGGATGCCGACACATACTCTTTTGTGAGTCATTAGTTTGTAAACTTGCGCTACTTCTCTTTACCTTAATGATGGCTTGTATTGCCTGGCACTTCTTATCAATATCAGTGCCTGGCCTATGAATGGAATATCCGGCGAACATGCTGCTAGTGTGCATGAGTTGTGGTAGCTCGCTTTAAATCTCAGACAGGAACCTGACAATGGTAATTTGTACTTAAACGTTCATGATTCGATCATCATTGTCACCATTATTTGTGCATTGTGCGTGTGTGCAGGATGACAGGACACCTCTTCACAATGCTTGTGGCAGAGGCCACACCAAGTGTGCCGAGCTGCTGCTGCAGGCAGGAGCAGATGTCGACAAAGGAACTAAGGTGAATCATAATTTGCACACAGCCGCTTCTTCACTTTTTCTGTCGGTGGTTTGCAATGTCTGTCACTGTCCATCAATGTCAGTGCCTGGCCAATGACTCAAACGTCTGGCAATCATCCTTCATCGTGCATGAGTTGTGGTAGCTCACTTTGAAACGCTGACAGGAGCCTGACAAGGGTGATTTGTACTTAAACGTTCGTGTGTGGGTCATTTGATCATAATTACCACTATTTGTGAATTGTGTGTGCAGGATGGAAGGACACCCCTTTTTATTGCTTGTGAAGAAAACTTCCCTGAGTGCGTTAAGCTGCTTCTGCAGGCAGGAGCGGATGCCGACAAAGCAGATAGCAGGGTAAATCATATACGCACACAGCCGCTTCTTCAATTCTTCTTTTGGGGGTTTGCATTGTCTGGCACTTTTCATCAATGCCAGTGTCTGGCCAATTACTTAAACGTCTGGCAATCATCCTTCATCGTGCATGAGTTGTGGTAGCTCGCTTTAAATCTCAGACAGGAACCTGACAAGGGTGATTTGTACTTAAACATTCATGTGTGGATCATTTGATCATTGTCACCATTATTTGTGCATTGCGTGTGCAGTTTGGAAAGACACCCCTTACTACTGCTCATAACGAAGGCTTCATTGAGTGCGTCAAGCTGCTGCTGCAGGCAGGAGCGCATGTTGCAGAAGAGGTGAAACATAATTTGCATACAGCCGCTTCTTCACTTTTTCTGTCAGTGGCTTGCATTGTCTGTCGCTGACTATCAATTTCAGTGCCTGGTCTATGACTAACATGTATGGCAATCATGATGTTAGGCCTGCAAATGGATGGGCTGCACGCACATACCTGCACACACGTCCACACACACGCACACACATACATACACAAACACAAATGTACACAGTCACACCAGCGGACACTCACATTCACACACACACACACACACACACGCACACACACACACACAAACACACATATACACACACAAGCACACATGCGCACACTCTATCAATTTCATGCACGCGAACCCACTTGTATACTTATACGAATGCTCACACATGCACACTTACATCCTCACTTTCGTGCACGCACGCACACTCTCTCACACTCATTCAATGCACACGTGCAAGGTTGTCAGTTGGTTGCACCTTATTTTATTTGACTACGTAACGCCTTGTCCCTCTTCTTGGTAAATGCAGGCAGGAATGAAACAAGGTAGGTTTAGCTAAACAAGACCAGACCAAGATCTTGCAACATACAACGGTGCTGTCTGCAACATGTTTGGAGTTTTTATTTTTTCCGGTCAATCCCTTGTGCTTTAAACTTGCTTTGTTCGTCTTGTTATTTATTCCTTCTCTTTTGCAGGAAGTGAGCTATCCCTCCAGGTGAGACTCTTAACAACGCAGAGCATCTTCCTTGCTTGGACACACATGAACACCTGTTGCACCAATGGATGCCCGCTGATTGCTTGGATGTGCAGGAAAGCCGCAGCCTGGATTCCCTGCCAAATGATATGCTGGCTGAGGTCTTGGCACGAGTCTCGTCGTGTGCGGATGTGCGTTGCCTCACCCGATCCTGCAAGGCCTTTCTTGCATGCAGCAGATCAGAACGCGTGCAAGCTGCCTGGCTCATGGCTCACTGCCCGGTGAGTGATAGTTGCAGTGTGGCTCATGGCTCACTGCCCGGTGAGTAGTAGTTGCAGTGTGGCATGATTTGTACCTGTGTGCCTATTCAGCACGTAGGTGAAGCCTAGGATTGCAGGTGGGACTGCAAGGGCTTCGACCTGGGTCTTCATGTTGGGGCTTCAAGCTCAGTCTTTAAGCTCAGATCGGGCAGATACTCCCAGGCACCCTCTCTAGAGGCCAGGTACAGGTTTGATAAGAAGCATCTATAGAGGGGAGAGGAGCCATTTAGGAGGAATGCCAACCAAAAAATATGGAGATTTAAATGAGAGATCGATGAGGATCAGGAGGGCTGACCCTGCTAGCAGCGCCCCACACGATAATTGTGAGGGAATTCCCAAGGAAACATCTACGCCCTGTTCCCACTCCCTTTAGCACCCCTGCTTGTTCTGCTGTTGCGGTTAGCGTTGGGTCATCTAGAAGGCTTGCTATTCCAGCCAAAAGCCGTTACAAATTTACAGCTTCTGTCATTCTGGCAGCCGGCTGCTGGACTCTGCATATTCCTATACCTCCCCCCTTTGCAGGCACAATTAGTGTTCTTGTACCAGCTTGCAACAAACCCTTTGCTGCACTGGGACCTGCTGCTTAAAAACAGCATTGTACCCTCGTCTGATACCATTGGGTATATTGCTTGCAAGAAGCTGCTCCTCTGGCTCTGATGCAGCCTGTCAGCATCTGTGCTGTGCCTCCACCTCATCACCCTCAAGCACCACATCCTTGCGTGCGCGTCTCAGCCAGCCGCGGTGATTATTGTGCTCATGTACACTCACAAGTTCTCACACATATATCCAGATAAAATACCCCCACGCACACATCCAGCTTCACGCACTGCGCATTGTGTACGTCAATTCCAAATGGAGCGAGGACTCGGTGCTGATGCTCCTGCAACAGGATGGGCCTGGAGCTGCAGCCATGCGTGCCAATTTGTTGGAGGTGCGCTCATCATGAGTCCTGATTATCATTTGCACTCAAGGCAGCTAAGTCCTGGCTGTGGCCTTCTTGTACATGAGGATCCATGACGTGCACAGGCCACCACTAAAAATTGCACATTGGCAACGCTGGTATACGATACTGATAAGAAGGGTTGGCCAAGAACATGTTCGTGCATAAGCGCCGTACGTATACGGCCATATTTTCTTTTTGCCACCGCATCCATATAAACATCTATTGGCCTGTGATGACAAAAGACTGTATAGATATGGCCAACAGCCGTGAATTGTTTGGCATGGTGGTTGGCCTGAAACTCAGGTTGTTGAATCCTAGCAGTCATTCTGCTTTTTTTGCACCTTATTTTTCCTCACACCTCTTAACCGGTGCAGTTCCGCATGGAGGTGGGTGTGTGTGGAGGAGGGCGGGGTGGTGTGGGTGTAGGTGTGATGTGTGTGTCTGTATGGGTGTGTGTGGGTGTCTGTGTGTGTGTGCGTGTGTGCAAGTGTGTGTATGTGTGCTTGTTTTTCGTGTACCTATGTGTTTTTTTAAGGGGGGGGGGGGCATGCATGTGGGTGGGGGTGTGATGTGCGTGTAAATGAGGGTGTATGTTGTGACTGTGTTTGTGTTTGTGTGTATATGTGCGTGTGCGTCTGTGTGGATGTGCTAAGTCACACAGAAAATGCAAAGACAACTGATTGCCAGTATATTTATAAACACAATAAACGGTTATAAACAGCATTATGCTTAAAACACAATATGCTTAGAACACAATATACGATGTTGAACAGTATTAAGAGCACAATATGTTACTGGAAATTGTCAAATACAGAAGTCTCGTACAATTTGACCAACCTACTTATAAGCCATCCTCATTGATTTTTCTTTCTGAAACAAGCTGAAGCTGCTCTCATTCTGATATAGCAAGCTGTTATCCATTCTGACATTGCAAGCTGTTTATTGCATGTTCTGATATTGCAAGCTGTCTGTTGCATGCAAGACGGTGCAGTGCACCCTGTATGGTGCAAACATATATCATGCTTGTCTGCACATCTCTAGTTCAGTTTCCCTTTTACATACTTGATTTACTTGATTCTTCTCTCACATACAATTCCATCTTCATGCGATATTTCATACAGGATGGATATCCCCTTCAATTGGCATGTAAAAATGGCCATGCCCAAGTAGCAGGGTGCTTACTCGCGCATGGTGCTCCTGTCAACCAGAAAGACAAAGTGGGTCATGCAGCTTGACTTGTTAGCTCCACCACTTCAGTTCTCTTTGCGTCCATTTTTTTATCAAGGCTTCCGAAACAGGCAACATCCCATACTCGAATTCTAGGAATCTGCAATGCCCCTTAGGTAGGTGGGATATTTTTGGCGAATCCTGTGCCATTTTTGCTGGTTCTCCACGTGCCTCTCCTCCTACCTTGAGGCTGCACCATGCTATCGCACACACAAAAACACACATACATGCACACATACACACATAAAACACACACACGTACCTACGAATGTGTAAATTTTTGGATCTTATGCATTGTGCACCATGTTGTGTGCTCTTTGTGTATTTTATTGGCCAGCTATCTCTAATGCAGCCATGTGTATGGGCACACTATGCCAGGGCCAGGATGGTGCTTAAATGGCCATTTGCGGCCCTGACCCCCCTGATAAGGGAGCACCATCGGTATCTGAGCTTGGCTGCTCGTTGCAGCCAAAATGAAGCATAGATGCCTGCCCCTTGGGCCCGGGGGGTACTTGGGAGGTGCCCCAGACATGCTCAATTGCTATAAGATCTTGCAGCTTTTACAGTTCCACGGCCACTACTGTCAGAAAAGCTGTGATCGATGTAGAATGTGCATACAAGCACATACATGCCAGGGGCGTGTACAAACCTCGTTGGCAAGTTGACAGTTGCTGTTGAAGGTTGCTGCCACAAAGGCATGGGATTTGAAGCTTGATGTATTTCTCTCCCCAGGGCTGCTCACTAATAGGCGATCATATTGGCATCTATGTGGCCCTTTTCTGGTGTCAATCAGGCCTGTGCAGCCACGTTTTAATTTCGAATTTTGGACCCTTAAATACGGTATTGACCGTAATCACCCTGTGTGAGTACAATCCGAATCACGGTCGGCCAAAATCATGGTGTGTGGAAATCCCTGCCAGAAAGACGGCATGGGTGTAGAAATGCGGGTTTTGGTCCGAATTTTACCATTTGTTTTTTTCCCTGATAGGTTTAGGGCCAGACCATACCCACCAAAGCAAAATAAAAGAGGGTTAGAAATTTGCCCCTGAAGGACTAAGTGTGTGGGCCCGTTTGCTGGGCAAAAATGGTGCATTTCTAAAATTCCTGGAACCACGCTTTCTGGCCATCACCTGAGTGTTGGGAGCCCTTCAGTATGCTCCCAAGGCATTCCCTGTCAAGTATTATGGTCTGGAATGCTGGAGATGGGCCGTTGTGGGCACCGGCAAAAAACAAGGATCTGTGCTCAGTTATCTGACTACAAATCTAACTCGACCTCATGACTTTGTTGTGAGTATACTCAAAATGTAGACGATCTCACCTCAGCCATGAGATTGTCATGTTGTAAAGCTTATGTTATACAATGGTCATCGCAAAAATCAGCTTTGCAATCCACGCGTCCCGCCCAAAGCCTTGTTTTTTTGTAGTTTCCCTGCCAAAATGGGGGTCCAAAACCGGACCTTCACCCCATACCCCCGTACCTTCACCCCATACCCCCGTACCTTCACCAAACTGTCCCCAGTATTATTGCAAACACCCCTGGTAAGCTGATGGTACCGGGGAGGCGCTTTTGGAAATCCACTTTCTGGCAGAGATTTCCACCTTGCCCACCTGGGCACCTCCCGCCACAAACTGAGTGTGCAGGGAAGCTTCGTTATATCTAGTTAAGGTTCCTACATACTTAAATGTACTTTTCTGCTTTGGGGCAAGAACTCTCACAGGTATGGCTGGCCTGACCGTAGGGTGAAAGCTGGGGGTTTTGAGGTGGAAAGACCTTTCTGATGCCATCTAGCTCTGGCAGTGCCAGAATGACACCGCATCATATACTATGATATACTATATACTGCACATTTAACATTTTCCAATCTTATAGGACGTGCATTTGGATTGTGGATCATTTGATCATTATCACCATTATACGTGGATTGTGCATGCAGTATGGAAGGACTCCCCTTATTACTGCTTGTGACGGAGGCTTCATTGAGTGCGTCAAGCTGCTGCTGCAGGCAGGAGCGGATGCCAACATAGCAGATCAGGTGAATCATAATTTGCCAGAGGGGGTTATCTGGGCAAAAGCCCAAACACTGCTCCTTTTTGCATGAAAGATGCAACTACTCACACGTCATCACTTCATCAAATTGGGCCTAACCTAGCTTCAAATTGGTGCTGACTGTATAAGCTACCCGAGCATGTGCTCAGATTTAGACAAGTCGCCCTGCGTACAGAATGACAGGAATAAAAGCACACGTCGTGCACCTGTACCCTAGAAGGGTGCTTTTCAGGGGGAATGGCACATTAATTTGCACATCATGCCAAACACTTCGTCATTTTGCCCCATTTTTCTTGCAATGATCTTTGTTTATTATGAGGATTTCAAAACACAAAAAATCACCAAGTTTGGTGCGCTGGCTGGTCAGATACAGCATATGGCTGTTTTAAAAGTAGGGTTCACGCCGCGGCCGATTAGGTATGGGGCCCCTAACTTGCACGTTTCAAGTTCAGCTGCGTTGGAATCCTACATATCAGAGCTGAGCTTGAAACGTGCAAGTTAGGGGGCCCATACCCTAGGAGCATGCAAAAACCATACCCATTCCAGGCCTCAGACAACCCCCTCTGATAATTTGCACACAGGCACTTCTCCACTTTTTCTGTTGATGGCTTGCATTGTCTGTCACTGTCCATCAATGTCAGTGCCTGTCCAATGACTTAAACGTCTGGCAATCATCCTTCATCGCGCATGAGTTGTGGTAGCTCGCTTTAAAACTCAGACAGGAACCTGACAAGGGTGATTTGTACTTAAATGTCCATGTTTGGATCATTTGATCATTGTCACCATTATTTGGGCACTGTGTGTGCAGTATGGATGGACACCCCTTCATAATGCTTGTTTTGGAGGCCGCACTAAGTGTGCAAAGCTGCTTCTGCAGGCAGGAGCGGATGCCAACACATACTCTTTTGTGAGTCATTAGTTTGTAATGTGCTACTTCTCTCTTTACCTTAATGATGGCTTGCATTGCCTGGCACTTCTTACCAATATCAGTGCCTGGCCTATGAATGGAATGTCTGGCGAACATGTCGCTAGCGTGCATGCAATGTGGTAGCTCGCTTTAAATCTTAGACAGGAACCTGACAAGGTAGATTTGTACTTAAACGTTCATGTGTGGATCATTTGATCATTATCACCATTATTTGTGCATTGTGTGTGCAGTTTGGAGAGACACCCCTTACTTTTGCTTGTGGCGGAGGCCGCAATGAGTGCGTTAAGCTGCTGCTGCAGGCAGGAGCGCATGTTGCAGAAGAGGTGAATCATAATTTACACACAGGCGCTTCTTCACTTTTTCTGTCGGTGGTTTGCATTGTCTGTTGCTGACTATCAATTTCAGTGCCTGGTCTATGACTAACATGTATGGCAATCATGAGTTTGGGCCTGCAAATGGATGGGCCGCACGCACATGCATGCACACACGTCCACACACACGCACACACATACATACACAAACACAAATGTACACAGTCACACCAGCGGTCACTCACATTCACACACCCACACACACACACACACACACACACACACACACACACACACACACACACACACACACACACACACACACAAACACACACACACGCACACACACACACATGTATGCACACACAATACACACTCAAAGGGATCCATTCCGTAAGGCTTGCAAGTTTATGCTGTCTCCTTTTTTTATTTACCTACCTAGATTGTTAAGCATAATTACATTTAGCAGCTTGTATTGTTCAAGCCTTGCACCCTATGATCGCTCTTTGTTAAAGAACCCGGCTTTTTCCTATTAATCTGCAGTACGATTAAATGATGCCCTAGGGGTTGCAAGGTCTGAACTCAATCTGCTCTGGCCTCTGCAAACAAAAGCACTTCTTTCGTGATCTGAATTGCCTTAGGTTGTCTGTCATGTGTACCCTTTGATTTCATAGGTCCAATTAGTTTTTGCAAAGGAATGAATGAAACTGTGTTGCACTGCAAAGGCTAGCACCTTAATTTAGCTAGCAGCACTGTCATGTAGCCTCAATCGTCTTTCTGTAGCTTGCAGCACTGTCATGTAGCCTCAATCACCTTAGTATGCTGATCTAGGTACGTGATAAATTTTATGATGGGGGTCGTTATCCAGCAAATCCAGATCATCTGCATACAACATGTGTGAGACGTGCACACCCACGGTCACAGTGCCTGCCCCTGTTACCCCCTCAGCAATGTCGTTATTATTGTTATTGTAAGTCAGGTCAGCCATTCCCCACCCCAAAAAGGGGGAATTGATGCCCCTTTTCTAAATTGCACATCTGAGGTCACCCGAAGGTTTCTATACATAAATGTTACACCTTTGCATAAAAATTTATGAGTTTGGGGTCGAGGGTGAGAGTGGGGGGCTGGATTTGTGCCATTTGCCATTTGCCATTTCCCTGCCAGAAAAGTAAAATGGGTGTAGAAATGCAGGTTTTGGTCCGAAATTCACCAAATCTTTTGTTACCAGACAGGTTTAGGGTCAAACCATACCCATCAAAGCAAAAAAAGGGGGGTGAAAATTTGCCCCTAAAGGACTTCGTGCGCGGGCCTGTTTGCTGGCGGGCAAAAATGGTGCATACCTGGAAACCCAGAAAACAAGCTTTCTGGCCATCACCTGAGTGTCGGAAGCCCTTCAGTATGCTCCCAAGGCATGCCCTGTCAAGGCATGCTGGGGTTGGGCCATGGTGGGCAGCGACAGCTGAGATTTTCAAAGGCTATGAGATTCAAATTTCACTGTCTGCCTACACCAGCCAAGCATGCTAAACTGCTCTTTACTCGTCAAACTTACAATGTCCTCAGTACATGGCACTGACAACTTCTACAAGTTAAAATTAAAAAAACTTGTCGCGCCAGTCGGCTCCCAAACCATGCACCCTGTAGTGCTCGAGCTCCTCGCATAGAATCGAGCTTTTCCCGGCCAAAATTGAGCGATTATTTCCTGGACCCCCGCCCCGACCTCCGGACCCCCCTCGCAATGCTCCAAATATTTTGTCCAACCATCGTTGTGGGTGAGGCAAGCCGCGGGGCCACATTCTGAGGACCCCGTTTTGGCAGGCCTTCCCTAGATAAATCCTGGCCCTGCATCCTGGGCGCCCCCCGGCACGATCTGATTATGCATAGTTGCTCAGTTAGGTCCAGCTCAAGCTCCTGCATACTCAGAATTGGGTGGGAGCTTTGGGGCAAGAACTCTCACAGGAATGTCTGACCTGAATATAATAATAAGCAAGGGGGAAAGGCAGGGGAAACAGAGGGCAGCCTTGTTTGACCCCACGGGTAGTAAAATGCATACAAGCAGTATGATTACCATCCTTGAAGATATACTCATCACGATCGTACATGTCTTGAAGGCATTGTCTTGAAACACGGACAACAAAGGCATCAGCATGCGAGTACGCCTAAGGTGTTTCCATAGTGCCTCCCTTGGTTATGTTTACGATGGTTACAATGGGGGGTGACCTTCAGCCAGGTTGTTTGGCTGATCGGCTGCTGACTGGTCTCGATTGGTCATCCACAAAAAAATCCATAAGCTCAGAAAAAAATGCATCCCTTGGAATGTTGGTCATACCAAGATGGTGTCACACACATACACACACATTCTGTTGCAGGTCAGGGGCGTTGTGGAATCACTGCTAAGTGAAGGCCAGTTATTCTCCGCGGCAGAATGAAGAGGACACACACAGGCTTTGCAATTCAGGTGTCTAGAGCACCTCTAGCACACGACTAGCGCACCTCTAGCGCACAACTAGCGCATGTTTGGCACACAACCAGCGCATGTCTAGCGCACGACTAGCGCATGGCTAGCGTATTTCTAGTACCTAGTCAATAGATTTAGATTTAGGTTTACATGGGGGGACCTTCAGCCAGACTGTATGTTTGGCTGATCGGCCTGGGACTGGTCCTCACCAGTCAACAATCAATCCAAAGCTCAGACACAATAGACACAAACTAGTACCTAGTTATTGCCTGATCACGACTAGCACACGTACATGTAGCGCACCACTGGTGCGCAACTAGAGCACTGGATAATTGGTGCTGTATGAAAAGTGCACTGTAGCTAGATACCTCCTAGTGCTGTAGGGCTGGTGCCCTGCAAGTCACTATTGCTGTATGACTAGTGTGCTATATGCTATATGAGTAGTGCACAGGAGATAACTAGTTTTCAGGTTTACAGGCTAAGCCATCAGTCAAAACGTGTGACTGCTAGACAACTAGTGCACTGTAGATAACTAGTGTACTGTAGATAATTTGGGCACTGTAGATAACTAGTGCTGTATGAGTAGTGCACTATATATGACTGGTGCTGTACGAGAAGTGCACTAGATAATAACTGGTGCTGTATGACTAGTGCACTAGTTGCGTCCCGGTAAGTAGAGCAGGTTAGTGATAATAGTAGACTAGACTAGTGCACTGCAGATAACTGGTGCTGTATGAGTAGCAGTGCATTAGATAACTGTGTGACTAGTGCACTGCAGAAAATTGTGCGACTAGTGCACTAGCTGTGCACCAGTAGTAGAGCAGGTTAGGAACAGTAGATTACATGACTGGTGCACTATAGAATACTAGTGGTGAAAGACTAGTGCACAATAGATGACTGGTCCATGGCGACCAGTGCACGACAAGTGCCTTAAGCACGACTGACATGTGTGAACAGCTGTGCTCTGAACGATGAGCGCAGTATAAGCGAGACAGGTAGACAGGTTTGCGTATTGTCTATTTCAGTCAAAATTACAAAGGCATCAGCCTGGAATGGCTGCTCAACCTATGAGAACGAGGTAAACCTCAAAATACCAAACGGAAACTGTAATAAAATCGAAAGCAGCAGCTGTATACAAATGATGACAATTAGTAGTAAGCAGTAAGGATACGGTAAACGTGCTAATAAATCATTGAAATCGTTTGCTTTACAAGATGAGGAAGATAAATCGTAAGTATGTGTACCGTCATGTGATGAAATTGCCATTTTCAAAGTGTACCTATACCTCTGTGTGGAGGATGTCTTGTAGGCAGCGATTGCGGGAGTTCCTTTTAAATAGTATCCATATGTCGGTATCTCTGATCGAAACCGCATTCATCTATGGAGACAAGTTTACGCCGTTTTAAGGTGACTCGGTATTTGTGCAAAAAGGTGGTATATTGGTGAGCAGACATGTTTTTAGACACGCCTCGTTTTTTGTTCTTTTAAAGGAATACCCGAATCTCTTCGAAAGAACCAGATGAAGAAGTTGCTTGGAAATAGACAAGTTATAAATTAACCTTTAATCGTCTGCAAGCGATCGTTAAGAAAAGTGAAATTTTTTCGTGAGGAGATCCCGCACGGAAGACTTAGGACTAAACTTTTATGATTGCCTTGAACTAACAGCAAAACTTAATGAACATACAGTCAAGCAAGCAACCAAACTTATTCGGACAAGATACATGCTACAGAACAATAGAAGCCATGAACATATTAACAGTGTGGGGCGGGTTGTGGGTGTGAGTGCTTCGGCACACAATCCCCCTGATTCACACTACCCTTGCCTTTTAATTCCTCGGTGAGCAGCTGGTGTGGTGCAGGCACCTGCATCAGCTCCTTCCCTTCATTATGCTGCTTCCAGCGTAGTCTTTTCTTTTAACGCCAAGGAAGTTATGGGGAAAATAGGTATTTTCATGAAATTTGTGCACACTAGCGGCAAGAAAAGGTGCATAAAAAGTCAGCACCCACACATTTGCGTGTGAAACCCGACAAGCACGTCTTAACTTTTATGGACGAGTTTGAGCAAGAAAAGAAAAGAAAACAACTGGGAGTAGTTTTGCATCCAACATAATTAAGGGGCTTGTGCAAGTGTTGTCCTCACACCACAACTCCCAAGCGCACTGTGCATGCGCAACTTGTGGAGCGGAAGCCACAAGTTAATCATGCACTAAAACACCAAGCCAGATACCACACTCATATGAGTGCATGAGGTTGCTGCAGGAAATGGCAAATCTTGCTAGCCACGAGGCTTGCCCAACCGCAGCTTCCGGAACTTTTTACTGGTGCATACCCTCTCAGCCGCAAGCTGCTCCTTCCTCTGCACCCACCCCTTCATAACTTCACAGGACAGCTTGGCCAGGTGTGAGCATGGTGCGAGCAAGGGCACACTGCTTTCCACTGCTGCTGTGTACAAATCAAGGAGCTGCTTGCACTCCTCGATGCTGCTACGGGCACTGGTCAATGGGTGGGCGCTCTGCTGGTTCCGCTCCGTTCGCAGTACGTAGATGTGGCTTGCTTCTTTGAGAAGCAGGTCCAATGTTTCCTGAGGGCATGTGTTTGCGTGCGTGCGTGTGTCGTGCGTGTGTCATGCGTGCGTAAGTGCGTGTGTGTGCGTGTGTGCATGCATGTGTGTGCGTGTGTGTATGTGTGTGCGTGCGCTGCTTAAGCGTGCTCGTTTGGCGTGCGTGACTGCGTGCCTGCGTGGCTGTGTGTGTGTGTGCGTGCGTGCGTGCGTGGCTGCGTGTGTGCATGCATGCGTGCATGCGTGCGTGCTTGGCTGTGTGCCTGCGTGCTTGGCTGCGTGTGTGCGTGCGCAAGTAATTGACAGCTGACCTGGACCAGACTTTTGGCTGGACCCACACACATCAGCCCACCACGCCTGTGTAGCAACTGAGCTGGCTGAATGCTCCAAAACATTAAGAGCACTGCTTGTTGGACACGCACCTTGCTCATAGCGCTAGAGTCCTCCTCATGAGGATCTTCATGACACCACTCCCTGCCCTCTGCCCTCTCTCTGTCTGCTGCTCCTGCTGTCCAGGGGCCCTGCAGCGAAGTCTCGAAGGCCACCTGGAAGGCCGTACGCAAAGCTGTTGCGGCCTCTTGGAAGGCCTCGGGCCCATCAAACTGCTCTCGCAAGGATGGAAGCCGGTGGACACAGTGAGCCAGCCAGAAGAAGCCGACCTCCCACAGGTCTGAGCTCACTTCACGGCCCTCCAGTTCAGCCATGGCCTGAGAGACGTCCTACAGCCATTGACAGGTTGCAAACACCTTGCATATGCCTCCTGACAAAAATCAGAGGTTCAGGGAGAGACATGCATGCCAGAGCACAACACACAAGCGTGCTGAATCGTCTGTTGAAGTGCAGCATGCTGGCTCCGCGCAAAGATGAATGTTAGGACAGGTGCTAGCGGCCAGCGGCGCAAGTGCATGCCACCTGCTTACTGGCCCACCTGCTCACTGGCCCACCTGCTTTACTGGCCAGACACGTACCTGCAGCAGCTCCTTGCACTCTGGTTTCATCTTGTTGAGCAGATCCTCTTTCAGCACACGGGCTGGGCTGTCTGGGAGAAGGCATCTGCGGAACAACAAGCAAAATGGTATGGGGTTCTCTGCCCATGGCACGTGCAGGCAGACTGGTTGACAGCGCAAGCTGCTGGTTCCCCTGGCTCGTATGGCTTTAACCCTGCTTTTGCTACGCTCACGCTCAGTGCAGCTTGCACGCACGGGTCATGCATGACCTGCAAAGCATTGTGGAGCTTACAACGCACAAAGAGAGACAACACACGCACACACATCATACAGTTTCCAAGGCACACGCACCTGCAGCTACAAGGAGCGTTGTTGTGCCCCTCAAGTTGAACTGGAGCTCCACAGGATACATGATGAGGCGACCAAGATTGTCGTCGACACGGAGTGCTTCATCCCCAGTCTTTAAGCTCCCTCCAGAGCGGATGGCAGGATTTAAGCAGCGGACTCTCTGCTTCTTTGCAGGTGACCCCATTGTCGGGCCAGCCTGGACATACCGTACTGATCCAATGTTATTCGTGATAATATCTTTTCGTGATGGCCTCGTGGAAATTTTGGTACTCGAAGACCTGGGGATCTTAGGGTGTTATTGACATTTCTATAACAATTGCAGCTTAAACAATTTGCAGGAATTTTAACTCGGTTGCCTCGTGGATTGTTTCGTGGATTGTGGATTGTGGATTTAGGTCTTGCTCCTTGAGGGACTTTAAAATTTAATGGGATGCAAGGGCATGTAGTTTTGGTGGAAGATGGCGAGCAGCGTAGGAGGGAGAGAGCTCCTCATCACCCTGCCTCAAGACACCCCAAGCATGCAGAAGAGGTGAACA
>Ga0307960_1000700_pt1 | contig 18655 bp, 19 predicted proteins | sample OrgLakmetagen542_FD_201832 | JGI IMG/M metagenome (GOLD analysis project Ga0307960, IMG submission 201832) | Saline water microbial communities from Organic Lake, Antarctica - #542 | ecosystem: Environmental > Aquatic > Non-marine Saline and Alkaline > Saline | place: Antarctica: Organic Lake... | reverse complement strand
TGGGAGGCTTGTGGTGCTTGCGCTGCACGGGCTGTTCCTGTCGTTGTGAGCGAGTGCACACATTTGCTGTTACATGTCGTGCAGTATCATCAGCAGCACATCTCTTAGCAGTGTACGGCAGCAGCTACGACACTTCTTCGTACGCATGGTCAGTACATCGTGCTTGCATGCTTGCAACTCCCGCTGCCCTTAGTGGCTGTACTTTACAAGGACAGGGCTAGGTGTCTGCTTTGCTTTAGGACGTCCCTTCTGAAAAGCTCTGTGTGGAAAAGGGATAAAAAACTCGTTGTGGTAAATCTCCATTACCTCATCTATGACCTGCACAGCAGGCTCAGGAGAAGGTTGCCCGGCTGACCACCACTCCTTGACTGCCCAGACAATCTGCGTAGTGTTGTTCATTGCCAGACACTGTCAGGAGAAGGCCTGGCTGAATCCACCACGAAAAATTGTCATTGGTTCATCGCTTTTGCCTGTGCAAGATAGAAACTTGGACATATCTTACAAGTACTCACACATACACAGAGGGCTCCAACCAGAGTGTCCCAGGAGGGAAGCCAGGATCTCAAGGAGGCCAGACGGGAGCCCTGAAACTGGCATTCCCTCTCCCCGGAAACACAAACGTCGAGCCCCAATGTTAAGCTTATCAGGGTAGTACAGTAGTACCAGACGAGGAAGGCCGGAAACCTTATCATTTCATTGCTGCTCAGTCGTATGCAAGTAGAAAAATGAAAAGTGTACACTTGTTTCCGGACTGCCGCTGTAGGGACCGTAGGTACGATTACTTTAAAAAGTAGACAAAGACACCAGCGGCGGGCCAAAAGAATTTATAATAATTAGCGGTGGAAATTGACGTCATCACAACAGTGTTGCTGGCCCCTTCGAATTCCTTGCAAGATGGCCAACGTCCTGAACAATGAAGACATGTTGCATTTGAAAGCTTATGTGCAGGGCCAGTCCTCACAAGTAATGCCTTCCTTTTAAACCTGTTTAGATTCAGGAATGCAGCTGTCCCTGCGCCCCGCACCGCAATTGCCCCCCTTACGTCCTTGTACCTGCAGAACCGCCTCAACTCCACGGTGCTCCTCCATGTGTCCCACTCCAACCTCAAGATCACCAAGTTCTTTGAGCTGAGACTGGACATGCATGTGAGCGAACTGCGTTCGTTGTTCCACATGTCAGCTGTCCTGGGGGTGCCCTCTTTTTCCTGATTGCAGAGCCCATTCTCCTTGCACCACACAGATGACCATCGAGCAGCTGAAGGTGAAGCTGTCATTCCATGTGGGAACTAATGCCAGCGCTCAGGTCAGTTTGCTGGTGGGCGTGTTCTTTTGCGTCCGCGGCTGGCAGGCCGGAGCCTGAACACCGCTTTTACTCCTTGGTCGGGGTCACAAGGGCAGAGCGTTCTCTAAACCAGTACTTGTTGTTGGTCTTATATCAAGCACACGAAAAAGGCACCCTCCTTCCATCTGCCACCTACCGCTAGCAATTTAATTGTGTGCGCTCTATTCGCACTTGCTTGTCGTCCACTGCATAGAGCAGTAACGTTGAACACTTAGCGCGTTCATGGTTAGATGTGCTACGCTCGTGCTACTAAACACCTGCAGACTGGCAGTACTACTGTCGTCCTTGTTTCGATTCCGAACTCAGCATTGCATTCCATTTCTGAAGTAGGTAGTTAAACTGGAGCTCAGCACATACGTGTGTTTGTGTGTGTGACGGATCTCAGCCATGTAGTGCTACTCTACCCTTCTCGACCTTGTTCCATCGCATGCAGGTGTTGCAGCTTAAAGATGACGCAGGAAACGTGGTTGCCCCGTTTATGGAAGACCACCAAAAACTTGGGTTTTACTCTCCACATGATGGGTGGGTCAAGGCCGTCGCTGCGAGTTTCTAACGGCTCCAACCCACTCAGCACAAAATTAGCAGCGTGCCTATTTGCTTGTCCAAGCTGCATGCCTCTCATTCCTTTTTGTACTCCTTAGCTTGAGTATCGTGCGTCAAATTTGCAAGTTAACGTTTCTTTTTGTACTCCTTAAATATCGCACATCAAATTTGCAAAAGCTCACATACTTGTATATGTCCTCGTAACTAAGGTCCTAATTTGGGAAAATAGGCACGCCTTGAGTCCTCGGTTTCACCCCTCTTGGAAGCGTTTTCCCCTATGCAGTTCCCCCTGATCTCAGCTTCCTCACTCAAAAGCTGTGTCCTGGCATGCCACGTTTCTTTTTTGTGCTAGCTTTCTATGCACGTGATTGGGTTGGCCAAAACTTTATGTATGCATGGGAATTTGTATCCTGCCTACAATGCCATTAGCAACTTACATGGTTATGGCCAACCCTACTTGTGTATGATGCACGCACACACGCGTATATGTTAACGTACACACACGGGCAGAGACAAACGTACACACATGTGCATGCAGCAGGTTCCACCACATTGTGGGTACAGACCCCATTCATGCACGCACATTCGCGCTTACGTACATAGACACATGCAGGCACAGACACACACACACGCGCATGCTGCAGGTTCTCCATCCACATCGTGGATACAGACCCCAACTCTGCATCCGCCAACGGCTGGTTGGAAGACACGGACCTCGTGGATAAATACAAGATGAGTGATGATGATTACAACAAGCGGGAGAACACGTACAGGTGGGCATGCAGTTGTGAAGGGCTTACAGCTGGAAGCACACAGTTGTGGTAGCAGCAGGTGGCTATATTCATATGTGTAGGCCAGAACCACACGTAGGTATATAGCTTTTATTACACAGTGATCTTAGGCAGGGGAGCCCCATGTAAACAGTCATGTAAATGGCCATACGTAAACAGTGCATTTATGCAATTTCGGCCAAACCTGCCCTTATATACCATGGCAAAGGGGGCAAACAATTCAAACAGATGGGGTCTAGAAGGACTGTGCCTTGATTGCCTCAAAGCTTTTTTATCAGAGTTCCGTACTATTGGGACCTGGGTGAATTTGAATGTGGCTAAGTCAGAGGGAGGCGCTTTTGTGGAGATGCTCCTGTGAGTTTGGACTTACGGAGCTGGAAGGTGGCAAGGAATTAGACACAATAGTCCAGCGATTTGGCTGTTTGGTACCCAGCGTGTGTCAGAACGGATTTCTCACACCACAAATGGACGTACGTTGTAGAGCGTCCCTGCTGAAATTTCTGTATGTGCTTTGTTTATACTCATTTATGTATATGTGGTCCTGGCTGGCCCCACTTGTGGTCCTGGCTGGCCCCACTTGTACATATGTGTCAAGAGAGGCAGTGATTTAGGGCTGGCTAAACCATACTTTATGTATGTACTTCCGGTGTATCCACGGTTTCATTAGCAGGGAAATGGTGTGGGGTATACACAGCTTCGGCCAACCCCAGGGAATTGCCATGAAATGCTGCTCTTATATGTATGTTGCTGGCCAACTCTACACGCGTAACATAATGTGATGTTGCACTGAGAAAGGTGGGCCTCGTGTGGTTTTGCACTGAGGGGAAAGGGCGTTGTGTGGTGGTGCTCTGAGAGGAGAGGGCTTTGCATGGTGTCTTGTCGTGGCTTTAACATTCAACCCCAGTGTCATTTTTCCTTTGCTTAATTAGCAGTGTAATGGAATGTTGGAGTGGTGCTCTTGTGAAGGTTTCAACTAATGAACCCAGGGTGCTTGTTTGTCCATTGTTTAATTAGCAGTGTTATGGGATGTGGGAGCGTGCGTTATCACAGTCTTAAGCTGTAAGGGATACGACGGCGGTCTACATCCTGTTGTGCAACCCAGGCGCTTATGCGCTGCCCATACCTTTGGCGTGTATTTTGATTCCGGGTAAATACGGACACCCCCCACACACACACACACATATGCACAAGCACACATACACATACCCATGCACACGCACACGCACACACGCACAAATACGCGCAGCCGGTTACCCCATGGATTCCATCATTTTCATGTTGTACCATATCTAACACGCTACCACTGCCCTCACCTTGCCCCTGCACACACGCCCGCCACCCATGATTCCGGTGCTTTTGTGACGCTTGCAGCTAATGCCCCACTACACACTTACAAATTGCGCAGGAGGTTTAAGGAGAAGAAGCTGAAAGAGGACCCGAACTGGACCCTTGAACGGGAGCTGGCAAAGAACAAAGGCCAGCCTCTGCCGCAACCGGTAAGGTCGTACTCTTGTTTTGCGTTTTGAAATCAGCTTTTACTAATGTGCAGGATTGGCCAGAACCATATACTTATACACGGTGTGAATACGGTATTGTTTGCAGGGACTTAATCAATTATACGGTCATATACGGCCTAGATATATGGTTCTGGCCAACCCTACTAATGTGGCTTCAGGCTTGCTTCGGGCTTTTGCCATTTAATGCTACGTAGTGCCTGAACTGGTCTTGAGATGCTGGCAACAAAGATGGTCAAAGCACATTCTCTCCAAGCGCCTGATGAGCACAGGTATCGCTCGAGCCATGCTCGCTGCTTTCAGCCACTTCCTGAACATGCACCAAAAGGTTTTAAACCTTACATGCTGATGCGGAAAACCTGCACTTCCACCTGGTTTTTGCTTTTAAGCTCTATCACATCTAAGCAAACGTCATTTTAGCATGCAACGCCCCCTTCACAGCCAAGTACAAGCCTGCTCGAGTGTTTAACCTTGCTTGCTACAACTGCTACTTTTTTTTGCAGGAGAAACAAACGGATGCTGACTTTTTGGCTGCCGAAGCTGCATTGTGTTCTGTGAGCAGCAGAGCAAGTGTGGAGCCTGGAGACAGGCGCTGCGAAGTCATGTGAGTGCTCCTTACAAAAGACGCTGCATTAATTCTGTGACAGATGTTGAAGAGCATGTGCCAAACCAGGAGAGACGGGCCTTGTGGGTTTTGTGTGTTTGTGCTCCTGATTGCAGGATTTGCGTGTTCTTGTGCGACTTGCTACGACAACAGAGCAAGGGAAACAAGTCTGTGAACTCGTGAAGGCCCAAGGCATTGACTTGTTGCATTTTAAATGTATGCGACCAGTGTGTGCATTTTAAAATGTATGCGATTAGTGTGGAGTGGAAGTACATCTTGCTCTCTGCGGTGGGCTGTGTGTATGATCATGATTTGATGTATAGCCACCTTTGGTGTCTTGGTCAAATCTGAAATGTCTGATTTGAAGTGCGGAAAGTTGCAATTATCCCTATGCACAAATAGCAGTTACATGCAGTGACTGCACCTTTTTTTTAGGGGGCGGTTACACGTAAAATTGTTCCAATTTTTTTCCCTACTTTTTTCTTGGGGGAAATCACTTTTGAGAAGAAGAAAAAATCGTCACACGTAAAATCCCAAAATTCTTTTCCCGTAAGGAAAAGTATTTTCGCCACATGCCAGAAACAGGTTGGGAGCGGCGTTCAGTATTTTTTTCGTTTGGGACCTCCCCCCAAAAGTTGGAAACTGGTCCCACGTGTTCCCAATAGTCCTAAAACATACAAATCTATCTAAAAATCACTTAAAATTATTGCTTTTGTGTTGAAGTAGTCAGGGTGGTGCGTGATGTTTTCCAAGGGCTCTAAGGGGGGCCCCCCCAAGGCTCCTGCCAAGCCAAAACGCAAGCAGAGAGGAGGCAAGCAGGAGCAGGCAGGTGGTGCCCAATGCATAGAGGCACCTGTGTCCTGTAGAGGGCTGGGGCTCTCGCGCACCAACACATACAACAGTATGACAGCCATGTGCTTCTTGCAACAAAATTAAGCATCACCCCATTTGCATGGCTCTCAATTTTCCTAAAAGTCCCACTCATCTCACCAGCACAGCATGGCAAGGAGCACAAGCCTGAGAACTCATGAATCACACGCAAGAGGTCATCTCCCTCTGGGAAAGCTATCATACTCGGCACAAACTCTTTGCACAAAATGAAAACGGCATATAAATAATGATGCAAACTGCAGCTTTGCTAGCGTCATATGTGCGAGCAAAGTGTTGGTGAGGGGACCCAGAACCAGCCCAGTCCAAAAAGATAGCCAATCTCTTTGCTGCAGGAATGTCATTGCGCATGAGCGTGTTTTGCTTGGCCATTGAGGCACAGTACCTTTCCAGCAAGATGTTGCTCATGCGGAAGGCCTGTCTGAATTGGCAGCCTGGGGCTGTGTTCGCCCAATGCGTGCCCAGTCACCCAACACTTGCTTTTCCCATAACCATTGGACGGGCCCCCCGTTTGAGGTGGGGGAAAGAGAAAAAATTCAAACTGTGATGCTTGCGCTTCATCATGCTGCTGACAGAAAGCGTGCCTCTCACTTTCCGAACACTCCAGAACTCTAGGCTTCCTGCCATTCCCCTCATGCCCTTGGGCATGCACCAGGGTAAGGCAAGCCCTGAGTTGGGCAAGGGTTACCCCCCTCCATATGCCTAATCAGAAGATCAAGGTGACGGATGGCACAAGTGTCAACATGGCCCAATCAAAAAAGTCTGTCCTCTGTTTAGGCATTAGCTGTGGCATCATGGCCAGCCAAGCAACAAGAATCACGGCATACGACATTTGGAGAGCTAGAGCGAAACCCTGGTTTGGGGGGGGGAAATGTGGAAAATTTTTTGTAATTTGCAAGTGGAAATTTTAGGGGAAATTTCGAGGGGGAAAATAGGGAATTTTTTAGATAAAACCGCGGCCTTATGCACAAAATGCGGTCAGAGTGCAGTGACTTCAGCCGCCTTCATGCACCATCTGCGGTCAGGATGTAGGGACTACATCAGAGGTGTAACCGGCATTGCTTGCCCAGGCAGTGATGGAAATAGTGCAGAACTGGAAGGGCCTGCTCATTGCCTGGGTTTGCTTGTATACCTTTGTTGCAGCAGGCTTGAACAGCGTGCTTGAACAACTTTACATGATGCAGTGCGGGAAATTGTTAAGCTCGTTGTGTAGACAGGCCCACACAATTGACATCAAGCATGTGTTCGGTGCCGCGCGCAGCCCTGCTTTGGCTAGTTTTGCTGGAATTGCCCAAGATGTCGGGTGCACTTTTGCACATCAGGCAATGAGCATTAATCCAGAAAGTGTGACTAGAAAGGAAAAGCCAGACTGCTGCGCATGATGACAACATGAGTAGATCACACCGCTGTTCACCATGTAGCTCTACCAAGCAGAACCCTGGCTCCGAAGTACATTTTACAAATTTGTGATGTATATTTCAGCGAGTGATCCTAATCCAAACAAATTCAAACAGATCTGTTCGCACATTCATTTAAATTTCCGAACAAATCTGTTTTGCCTCACCCTTTGTTACGGATGTCTGCTGCTGTGCCATGCTAGGTTTGTGGGGAAAGATGTGGCTGGGCTACCCCTTGGCTGGTGGGTCGGTGTGAAGTATGACGAGCCCCTCGGCAAGAGTGACGGATCTGCAGGGGGCAAGCGCTACTTTGAATGCTCTCCGTGCTACGGAGGCTTTGTACGGCCAGACAAGATCAAGGTGTGTTGAGGGTGGGGTAGGATGTGTTTGGTGTACCTGCAGGAGGCAAGCAATGCTTTGAGTGGCCCCCGTATGCAACAGACTTGATACGGCCAGACAAGAGCGAGATGGGTGGGTCATCAATGGGTAGTACTATGCTTGAGGTAAGTTCGACTTCGAGTACTCCCAATGCTACATGGCTTTGTATGGCCTGATGAGGTCAAGGGGTGATGGATTAATTGATGGGGTTGTGGGTGGGTGAGGAGAGGGACAAACGACAGAGGCTTGCTTGGTTTATGCGGGTGGGTATTTAATTTAAATCCTAGTACCTAGGGTACCTATAGAGGGACGCAAATGACATGCATATATTTCCGGCTTAGAATTTGGCACCCTTGCAGGACTCTCTTTAGTGACCAGTTGGTTTCTAGGACACTTCGTGTCCTAGACCTTTGCATTGCTGGAGAAACTGAGATAGTTTAGAAATTGTGACCTTTATCCAAAAACTTATACCACCTAATCGAGTAAAAACCGCATGCAGAGTAGGATGGTGCTTTCCAATAGTCAAACAGCGTCCTGGTTGGAAAAGAGGGCCTTTTTTGTGGAGCTCCTGGACTCCTTGACACATGAACTAGATAAATGGAAAGAAGACCTAAATCTTACATTATTTTAAGACATATGTGACCTTGCGTGCAGCATTTGGCGAAGCCAGGAATGCACGTTAGTTTGTCGGGCGGAGTCATGTTATTGCATGTTTGCGATTAGCAGAAGTAAAACTTAATATCGCTGGAGTACAATTGCATTCCAGTCGATTGCTGTTGTGGTGACGCGTCGCGCGGAGAGGGCACTACCCGGAATGGAGAACGGCAGAGAGACTTAGAGTTGCAAAGTCTCAGCCCAGTGGAGCCGTCCTTCCACTACAGGCACAGGGCGAGTTGCAACAGGCCTGCACCAGCCATCTCACTTTCTTTGCATGCATGACAGTGGGCACACACATCAGGTCAAACACAGGATCTTGAGAATGCAGGTATGCATTGAGCACCAGCATTGGGCAAACGCACAGCTCATGCATTTGCACACGCAAGGCTAGCTGGGGTGAGCAGGGAACCAGTTCAGGAGAGTGCACACAACTCTGCTGCTTAGGGCAGAATTGCCAGGCAGTTGGCACAGGCATTGGAGGCAATGCCGTTTGAAATACTCTGAAGAGCAAGAAAACCCTTGCTCATCACAGAGCTTTGGCTGTCACGACGAATTATGGTACCAGCTAAAGCATGGATTACGAGTAATGGCTATTGTCAAGGTCTCTGACCAGTTCCTAGAGACCCCAAGCGCAGCGCCACTATTGTATTGAATTTGGTTGAATTCGAATGATGCATGGTTCGTATTTAGAGTTTGAGAGGGATGCTGGGTAGGGAAGGAGGAAACGTTTACTTCAAAACAGGGAGATGTGATGAATACGATGTTTGTTGTACAGCTGCCATGGTGTTGTTCTTGAGGAAAGCTGTGTCACCAAAGCTCATGCACCCTGCCGTCCCTAGTGCTGTCCTGCGCACTGGTATCATGCACGACAAGCTGCGATGGGCAGTGATATCATGCACGACAAGCTGAGATGGGCACTTTTATCATGCACGACAAGCTGGGCAGTATTACTCTGCTGCTGATATGGGTGCAAGACGGCTGGGATTCATGGTTGCACGAGGTGAATGAGTTGTATGAGTTTCTTTGGGAACTATGCTGGTGTGACGTTTAGGACATTGGTGTGAACGCTGATCTGTTTCTGTGTACAAATTAGGAAAGAAGAGGGGGAAACGTCTAGGTGCTGGTAGTGTAAGCATGACAAAGGGAACGATGACTTCTGGTACCAGAGCCCAGAAATAGCCGCGACATAGTAAGCTTCAACTCTACAATGCAGTGTTCAGGGTTGTTGAGCTTAGTGGTGATGTCGAATCTGCAGTTCAGCTTGCAGGAGAGCGTGTGGGTGTCATAAAATCAGCATGGGTGCCATCAATAGAGCAAGCATGTAGGAGTCACTTGCTGACTCCTAATAAATAAAGGTGCATGAGCCTAATACTTTAGGGGTAGCATTTGACAGATAATTGCTTTTTGGTGAGTATGTAAGTATAAAGCCTTGGCGCGCTTGCACCTGTCAAAGGCCTTACTTGAGTGTATTTATATATGCATGCAAGGTACGAGGGAATCACCACCTCCTTGAAAGCAAACAGCACGACGTTATTCATGAGTGATGACCAGGTACATGGTCCAATAGACAGCACGACGTCATTCATGAGTGATGACCAGGTACATGGTCCAATAGACAGTACCTGATGGAGAACGACGAAACATGGTTTCAATCAAATATCGACGGACATTCTTCAGTTTTTTTAGTATTGTTGAGCTTGCAGAGGGCAGATAGAAGATGTGGATGGATCCCTTGACCCCTCACGCATGCAAATACACCAATGCACGCACATGTACAGACGTATGCATGCAAACTCACAATGCACAAGCAAAACAACACAACGCACTTCTGCCCTGCTTCCAGGTTGGAGACTATCCCCCTGTAGACGATGGACTGTCAGATGGAGATGAAATTTGAGCAGCTAGATATAAGTTGTTGAGGGCCTGCGTGTATACTACAAGTCGTCACTTTTAATAAAGGAGGCGAGGCGAGCAACTCATTTAAAACTTTAAAACGATTCAGATGCCTTCTACCACTGTATTGCGGGGCCAGAAAGTTGGAGCGGGCATTGGTGTAACCAACTTGTGAAGCGTGAGGTCGCTCAATGCCTGATCATGCAACATGCCTGATGATCATGCAACAACGACATCATGCAACATGCCTGATGATCGTGCAACAACATGATCATGCAACAAGTCAAGAAATAGAAAATTACGCAGATAGTGTAAACACTACCGGCGGCAACAGATCAGATCTCACATTGTCAGCTGCGCTAGGGCAAAGCTCGCATAAAGAAAAGAAAAAGAACGCAGTTAGTGTAAACGCAACCGACATGGTTAAGGGATAGATTTTGTTGTTTTGCTCACTGCACCACCCACTGGATGCAGAGACACAAGGTTTACAAGAAAAGGCCTTCAGTCAAAGCGTGCGACTGCTAGCCTGCTCATAAAAAACAATCAGTTATGCAGAAAAATAGTTTGTTGCTGTTCTGGTGCAAAAAATGCAGAGACACACAACATCCCACTTGGAGAGCAAAAGAGGAGAGGTTTATCAGTGGGGATCAAGTGGTTTGGAGGCAGAGCCCTCCTGCACACCACCAGGAGTGTTGCTCTAATATTTTGGGGGGTTGTGTTTAATGTCTCGTCTCATCTGTGTGAATTTTGTTGCAGATCTGATTGCATGTAGGCTTGTACAACTAAAGCTATGTAAGTTGAATGGACCTAGGGTCCCCGAGCGTAGCGCCACTATTATTTATAATGAGATGACAGCATGTGGTAGGTGCCGTCTAGCTTCTGGCAAGTGGGGCAGATTGGTGGGCCTTTTATATGGTTGCACTGAGCAGCACGCTTTTGGTTGTATATCAAACCTGTGCGGCAGAGCATGCCAATTTCTTTTCTCCAGAGGTGACACTTGCATTTGCCAAAACGAATTACTTATGTCAATTTTATTAAATGCCTTCCTTGATCAGTCCTTGGTATTTTGTGTAGCAATTTGTGGACTAATGGTCTGAAACCTTTATTGATTTGGGACCTAGTTTGTGTTGGACGCGCATGTGTGCTTTTACAGCATCAAGATCTGAGAACATGGAGAGCCTTTCTGCTGGAGGCCCTGGTTGGCAGGTTTCACAAGTATCTGGTAGGCAAGTTTGTGGAGGGTTTACCACCCTTGCTGGCCAGAAGATGGATGTGTGGGGATGGTCGTCAGTGTTATTGTGGATATCATGGCCACTTTGATTTTCCAGAGGCAACACAGTTAATACCAGGCAATTAAGGGCAGGTCAGGATCCTCGGCTTGACACAATAGCCAGTCAATCATGCGACCATATTCCCGGCACAAGTTCCAAACTGGTTCAAAACAAGCCAGAAAAAATGTTAAGTGCACCTTGCACACTGCACAAGACATGGCGATTGCAGATGCCACGGACTTAGCAGTTTGCTTGCCATGCCCGTGCTGCTGTAACGATACATATAGGAATACAATTCCTAATCTTACATCTTGTGTATGCCTTTTACAACGCGCTGTCTCAACTGCGATCACTGACAAGGAGGATAACAGACCAGGAGCAAGCTAGACGGGATGCCTCACAATTACAACTGCTCAGGTCAAACACGAAAGCCTACAAAGCAGGGTCAACACCCATTTGAACTTTTCCATGGGAGCTAGTGACCACAGCAGCTGCAGCAGTATTCAGCGTCAACCATGTCAAGCAACGCAACACGTCAGCCAATCCGTCCCTCCCTGGCAGAACGATACCTTGTCAGCATACTACTGCCTCGTACATACCACAAAAACGTACCCAAGCTTACAGAGGTTACAGGTTAAGCCATCAGTCAAAAAGTGCGACTGCTAGGCTGCACATGTAAAAGTATAAGTAAAAGTCTACGCTGGAAGTAGTCACCAGCGTGCATTAAGGAAAAACTCTCAACTAGTGCTCACACTAGCCAGAGCCCCACCAAAAAACACAAAAAGAGAAACAACAGAGACTAATGAGAATCCGGCGGGTTGTCAGCCATGCGATCCGACCTGCGCCTAGCCTTCCTGAAGCCAGCCGCTCTATCAGTACCCCCCCATCAGATCCCCCATTATCACTGTTGTTGTTAAGGTGTACTTTGCGTCTTGTTTTTGTAATCTTGTTTAAGCTTTTTATTGCATGGCAGTGCTGTTTAGTAGCTAGTTGGTGCACTTTGTGCATGGAGATGCCTAAGTTTAGTAGAGGAGTTATGGTGTACTGATTGTAGATTGTGCCCCCGACTCCAAGAAGTGTAACATGAAGTGTGACTTGCACATGTAATCACTGAAATGTGAGAGCGTTTTTGTTGTAGCGCCGTCAGACAAACCAGGCACAAACCAGTTGAAGAGCGGATGAAGCGGTTGAATTTAACTAAGCGGTTGATGTCAACCACTTCAAACCCAAATATCAGCTGTGGTTTTTGTTTGACGACTGTAGACCTGTAGTATCTACAGAAAAAACTTAGAAAGGGAAAAAGGAAAAAGGTAAAAAAGTCGTTTGTGACATTGCAGCCATTGCAGCAGTGAACAAGCAGTAAAAATTAACGCACAACGAGAGGGTCTGAAACATCAAACATGATCTGGTTCATCGCTCTTTTGCTGCGGGCCCTGCTGCTATACGAGCTCTGAACCAGCACTTGCCTGGCTATGACTTTAAAATCGTGTAAAACATTTTGTAAGAGCAGATAAACTTCCCATTGTTTGTCATTCAACACCTCACTACACAGCAAAGCGCAACCTGATCCTGACTTGTTCAAGTGAAACACCGTATTTTGACTCTACCTGTATGTTTTAGGCACATAAAAACGGACCCAAGAAGTACTTATAAGAAAAAGGCTTTGAGTCAAGAAGCATGACTGCTCGCTGTCAACCCGAGAAGTACTTACAGAACGACAAGCATTGCACTCCCCTTGTCTCCCTCACGCTTAGCCACTGCGCTCACTCACTTTTTTGCTTTGAGCTTGAGACTCTTTCTTTGCGTTTCTTCTCTCCTTTGTCTGACACGGTGGGTTGCTGTATGGTACAACCCATCACGGTGTTCCTTCCTAATCCAGGCCAGAAGTATTTACACCAAGGCAGTATTCTAATGTTATTTTACTTTGTGCTCACAGCAGACTTTGCAAGTGCACGTGCCAGTGCGTTACTGTGGAAAGGCTCTTTGTGCTGCTGACAGAGGAATTGAGGTTGTTGCTGCAGTTGTAAGAGCGGATTGCAGGGAGCAGTTTATTGATTGCTAAAGATGGTGCGGAGAAGTTAACGAAATATTGTCTCATTAATTTTCTCTGATGGATGCAGGTACAAGACAAATGAAGGAGGATTGATAGACAAGAACCGACCTTGCGTAGATGTGACACCTGCAAGAGTCATTTCTCCGGTACAAGGCAAACAGAAACGCAGCCACTCGTGAGTGTGTGTCTAACCTGGATAGCATCCTTGATCTGATCAATTAGCTTGTTAGTGACAGCGGCAGCAAAAGCAGCACCATCCTCGGCCAGCTCCTCCTGAAGGCTTTCTGGCAGACTACCATCAGCTTGGATCTTGCACAGAGAAGCCTGAGTGTATGCGCAAGCAAGGCAGATCCTTGTGGCAATCAGGTTCTTGACGAGAAGCATCGTGCGCTTGAACTTGTATTGCCTGTGAGAAGCATTTGCAAACAAAACCACAGGAACATGCTGCCATTCAGTGAAAAACAGCAACTGAAATTTCATTTTGGATTTGCGCTCACCTCCTCGGTGTATGCGTTGTTATTATAGGCGTAGCCAGACTCACGTTTGCCATAGCCAGACCCCTGGCCGCTGACTTTTGGGATAAAGGAAGGTGCTTGTGACTCCTCTTCTCATGATAAGCAAGGTACTCACAGTGAATTGCCTTGGGTGCAGAGTCGTGTGAAGCATGGACGGTAAATTTCAACAGGTCATAATTGCACACAATGCAAGATGCCTCGGGATGCCCGGTTTGTTGTCAGACCAATTGGCCATCTTTAAAACCAACCGGCTGAATGCCGTGAAGGGAACACCATAAAGGAACAGCTTATCTCCTTGTAAGTAATTATCCATCATCTTACATGCAAGCAAAATATAACTCTTGTGCATAGGGGCAAAACCTGCGACGTCCACATGATGGAGCTTCTAATTTTGTACTGGTTCTTTATTATCAGAGTGTCATAATTCACCCTCATCTCTGTCTTCTATACTGCTACCCTTAAAAATTGTGCTTCCCATTCCTCTGATGAGTCTGCAACCTTTCACCTCCCATTCTCATTCTGTGGCAACTTACATTTGTACACTCTCTCCTCTCCTTTGTCTGACACACTTTGCAAAAAGCTACACAAGATCAACAGTCTACTTTGAATAAATAGTGTTGGGAAATACATTAAAAATGCTGCTCTAAAATTTATTAAACAAAATGGAGGGAGACATGAGGCCACAAAAGGCAGAACACAAGGTGGAAACAGCGTCGGATTACATTAATATGATCCTAAGTTTCAATTGATTGCATCTGCACTCCTCTTGGACCAGACTTGCCACCATCACGAGTAGGGGGGTGGGTATGGAGGGGATGGGTACGGTGCTGCAAATGCCAAGAAAAGGAGACAAAGCTGAGAGATCCGGAAGAGTCGAAGGATCAAAAGGAAAAGACAGGCAGTAAAATCGGCATGCATGGCAGGGGTGTGACTTGGCTTTGTTGTTCACCACTTTTTGCAAGCTCCGACCAGCAGAAAAATGACACTCAGTCTTGACCTGCCCTGGACTGCGGTTCTTTGGGCCGGATTATTTGCGTCTGCCCCGTTTTTACCAAGCCCCCGCCCGATGGCATCAATCTAAAGATCTAAAGTAAACAAGGTCTGGTACAACAAGACTGGGAGTGTGAGTTTCTACTCACCGGAGTTGGAAGGAAAGCAAGCCGCCATTGCTGTTGCAGTGGCCTTGGCTACTGCTATTACTGAATCGTCGTCCTGCACACATCATTTCATGTCAGCATGCAACATTGTGTTGTATAGCCTTGGTGTTGTGTTGGTGTTTTTTTCTGTGCATCTGTGTGTGTGTGTGCGTGTGTGTTTGCCATATTGAATGCTTGTGTTGTGTGTGACAAGATCACCCATTTGCTCACCTCATCGCATGTTGCCTTTACTGTAACTTTCGAAAGTGCCTCAGCTGTGACAGATTTAAAGTTCTCTCCCTGAAGAGCAAGCACAGTAAGCACAAAAGAGGCTTGCCCTGTTACTTTTTGAATTGGTCGTTCATCATGGTGAAAGGTGCAGGTGCACATGCTGCTGACAGAATGGTAAAATACAGGAAGACGAAAGGCACCCCAAAAGTAGCTAGCTGTTATTGCAGGGCGTCACTATTGCACCTTGCATTTTGCTGATGCAAACGCATACGCCGTAGCTACAGCCTTTGCCTCAGCATCATTGTCCTGCATCGAGTGAGAAGGGAAAGAGTTGGTTGGCTGCTTGGGGGGAGATGCGTACTTCAAAGCAGACACATGCGGCACTTATTCGTAACAGGCGTCACCTGTCCATTGCACTTGACCTTCACCGCAGCCAGAGCCATGGCCTTGGCCACTGCTTCATTATCCTGCACCAAAATAACAGTGAATGTACGACTGGATAGACTGTTTGCTCACAGGGTTGCAATGCTAGAGGGACCGTGTCTGTCTTTCCCAATCCGGAATTCCGGCTATTAAATGCAAGCTGACCAGGTTGGCACCAGCAAGCCTGTTGTTCCGTATTTGTATGCTTGTGGCTGCGAGGTTTGGTGTACCAAACGATGCAGAGTGAAGGGCTTTGCCTTAAAAAGTCGAAGAGGTGTTGGATATGGACAAAGTTCTCAAATTATATGCAATTATTTTGGCATCACGTGCAGATGGTTTCTTGACTCTCAACCATTCTCATTTTACCTCAACAGGAAGCCCGCTTACCTTGCCAGAGCAGCTGGACATGGTCTTGACAACCGCCTCCGCTGCGGAGGCAATGCTTGTATCATCATCCTGCAAGCAGCAGGGAAGGAAGGGGAGATTTTCATGCATATCGTGATGTATCCTCATTACGTTCGGTGTGCTTTTGGACTGGCTGACTCTGCCTGCGTGCAAAAGTGCGAAGGTATTAGGACCGCACGGCAGTGTTCAGTGGCAGGTGTAACACGTCCAGAGGGTGTGTGTGTGCGCTTTATCATGGCTTTAATTTGGATGAAGGGCTTTTTTGGATGAAAGTTTTGTTTTGGATAAATGGTTTTGTTTCGGAGTTGTGGGTAGCTAGTGTTGACAGTGGGGTGCACTTGCCCAGTCGTTTGGGTTTTTGCTGCATACTGTGTGTTTCAGGTTTAATGCATGCCTCGCTTGATAAAATACTTGTAAAGAGAGTATGCATAGGTATGTGAGTGGCATGGACTGCATCTCCAAACGGCTTCTGTTGCACTCACCATTGCAAGGCAGCTGACCAATGCTGCCGCCTCTGCAATAGCCTCTGCATTGGCTTCCTCATCTATTTCGTCAGCCTGTGCAATTCCGAACATCAGGCAGGATGTGTGTGAACTCACGAGGCTGATTCCAAAGAATGCTGAAAGGGGAAACGAATAGGATGAGCAACTGAGTGTGCGCACCTTGCAAATTGCACCAGACATGGCGATGGCATGTCCCACAGTCTTAGCAGATTGCTTGCCATGCCCGTGCTGCGATCACAGAAAAGGAGGAGAATAAGTCAGAAGCAAGCTAGACGGGACACCTCACATCTAATGCTGTGCGTGTGTTTGTGTGTGTGAGTGTGTGTGTGCGTGTGTGTGTGTGTGTGTGTGTGTGTGTGTGTGTGTGTGGTCAAGCACTAAAGCCTGCAGAACAGGGTCAACAGCCATTCAGTTCAAAATTTTCTGGTGGTAGCTAGTGACCACAGCAGCTTCCAGCCAGCAGTGTTCAGAACATTGTCAATCATGTCAAGCAACCCAACGCGTCAGCCATTCCGCCCCTCCAGAAAGATACATCATCAGCATAGTACATACCAAAATAAACACAAGAGGTACTCACAAAAAGACAAGCATGGCACTCACCTTGTCTCCCTCACACTTTGCGCTCACAGCAGCCTTTGCAAGTGCACGTGCCAGTGCGTTACTGTGGGAAGGCTTATGGTGCTGCAGACGAAGGAAAGAGGTTGTTGCAGCAGTTGTGAGATCAAGATTTCAGGGAGCGGTTTGTTGATTGCTCAGGATGGTGTAGAGGCACAGAAGTCACTCAATGAGTTATTGACTCGTTATTTTTCTCTGATGGATGCAGGTACTAGACAAACAAAGGATCAGTAGATCACAACCGACATTGCGTACTTGTGACACTTGCAGGGGCCATCTCATCCAGATTCCGCCTTGTATTGGATGCAGGTACAAGGCAAACAAAAACGCAGCCACTCACGATTGTGTGTCTAACCTGGATAACATCCTTGATCTGAGCAATTAGCTTGTTAGTGAGAGCGGCGGCAAAAGCAGCACCATCCTCGGCCAGATCCTCCTGAAGGCTTTCTGGCAGACTACCATCAGCTTGGATCTTGCACAGAGGAGCCTGAGTGTATGCGCAAGCAAGGCAGATCCTTGTGGCAATCAGGTTCTTGACGAGAAGCATCGTGCGCTTGAACTTGTTGCCTGTGAGAAGCATTTGCAAACAAAACAACAGGAACATGCTGCCATTCAGTGAAAAGCAGCAACTGGAATTTCAGTTTAGATTTGCGCTCACCTCCTCGGTGTACGCATTGTTATTATAGGCGTAGCCAGACCCGCTTTTGCCATAGCCAGACCCCTGGCTGCCATAGTGATAGTACGGGGAAGGTGGGGGGGATGGAGAAGGAGGAGGGGGAGAGGGAGGTGATGGAGAGGGTGGGGGAGGAGGAGGCCTACAGTAAGGTGGCAGTTCGTAGCACTTGGCCACAGCGATGGCAGTTGCCTCGGCCACTGCAGTTACTGAGCCATCGTCCTGCAGCAACCACAGAAAATGAGATCTTTGTGCTGCCAATAAGACACTAATACACAAACACATCAACGCATCACTTTCAATGAAGGTCAAACACAACATTCCATTGTGGCCGTAAACATTCTCAATGTGCGAAATAACGTACCTCATCACCGCAAGTGGCCTTGACTGTGGTTTCTGCCAGGGCCTTGGCTGAGGCAAATGCAAACTCCTCGCCCTGAGATTGTGCAAAAAAAGGGAGATCTTGAGTGGCTTCGTGCGCTTCCCACTACGACGCACTGATTGCAACCAGACTAAGGAAGTGCTGCTGCTCGTATCCATGGCAAATTGCTACTACATATGAAGGAATTCTACATATAAGGATTGTGCCTTACCTTGCATTTTGCTGATGCAAAAGCAAATGCTGTTGCCACTGCAGTAGCCTCAGCGTCCCCATGCTGCAGGAAGCAAGAAGAGGGAAAGCCTTTACCATGAATTATGCTGAAGAGGTGCAATAAAACAGGGGCAAGACCAGACCTAGCTGAGCCTGACGCCGCCTCACCGTTCCACCACATTTGACCTTCACTGCCGCACGTGCCATAGCCTTTGCCACTCCTGCAGCATCC
>Ga0307960_1000698_pt1 | contig 18681 bp, 16 predicted proteins | sample OrgLakmetagen542_FD_201832 | JGI IMG/M metagenome (GOLD analysis project Ga0307960, IMG submission 201832) | Saline water microbial communities from Organic Lake, Antarctica - #542 | ecosystem: Environmental > Aquatic > Non-marine Saline and Alkaline > Saline | place: Antarctica: Organic Lake... | reverse complement strand
GTGTTTACATGTGTGTTAGTGTGTGTGTTTGTTGTGTTTGTGTGCGTATGTGTGTTCTTGCGTTTGTATTTTGTGCGTGCGTGTATGAGTGTGTTTGTATGCGTGCATGTGTATGTGCGTTGTGTGTGTGTATGTGTGTGTGCGTGCATGTATATGTGTTATTGTGCGTGCACAAGTGTGTGTGTTTGTGTGTGTGTGTGAGAGAGAGAGTGTGTCTGCGCGGGTGCGTGCAGTTACAGGGCGGTTACTGGCGTTGACCGGAAGTCCTTATCGCGCCCTCCTTGTTTTCTCAGGGATATCGACACCACAATGCAGCAGGTACGAACTTATAGTGGAGATTGTGGGCTGGAGAGGAGAACGCGGCTTCAGCCGACCTTCGCTACAAGAACTTCGTAATTTTATGAAATGTATTACTATTTAATTGTACGGATCATATTATATAGCAGTTGATTTATCTGAATAGGGTTGATGCTGCATTCCCCCGATATATCGGCAGAAAAGGTGATAGACAAAGTGCCCACAATTCTCGCAGCTCAAAGCTTTAATTTAACCAGCTTTATTATATCATTTTACGGTAATGCGAGGTAGCACTGCGTAATATATCTTCAAATTGGCCCCTCTTCGGATTATTGCACCATACTTTATCTATAACTTATTACCTCCTCACATGGTATTTAATTCTTGCAAACTCCTTTCCAAAATTTTGCGGTTGAAGTGCGGTTGAAGTGCGGTTGAAGCGGCTAATTTCAACCGCACGGTTGATTTCAACCGCGTGCGGTTAAAATAAAATGCGGTTGAAATTGTTTTTCCTTTCGCTATTTCTTGGAAATTCTTACCAGGCTTCATTTGTAAGTAATGGGTTCTTCCAACAATATTTTTAAATTATGTTGCTAATCATTTTGTGAATTTGCGGTTGAAGTGCGGTTGAAACGGTTGATTTCAACCGCAAGCGGTTGAAATGCGGTTGAAAATTTTTAAGCCGTGTTTCAACCGCTTCAACCGCATTTCAACCGAGACAGGAAATTTCTGACGGTGTGATCGTGGCAGCTTTGGTGATATAACCCTTGCCTGCAGAAGGAGTGCTCTTATCCCACACAAGACGGTCAACAGCTGCTTGCTGTTTGGATGAACTGACGTCATCCTTTTGCTAGACCACCAAGTAAGGACCGCTTAAGAAGCTAGATCTGTGCTCATCACCAGCGGAGCTTGCTGGTGCGTCTGCCTGAGGAAAGCTGTGTGAGTCGACACTTAATGCTGATGGCTAAACACAATGGTCGCGCACACCATCTCATGAGCTTCTGTGACGCCTAGTAAAGAAGAAATAGGGACACAGAGGAACCACTCCCCACACCAATACGGGAAACAGAGCTACGTTAATACTGGGTACTGTATTATACGTTATTACTGGGTACTGTATATCCCCCCCATTGAAGAAGGTGCCAAGCTAGCACCTAATGAAGAGGCCATTTGTTACAGTTCCCTGTCATAGCTATAAAGCGTGGTTTATACATTCATTCTTACCCACACTCACACTGCTTGCCGCTCACAGCAGCACCCTTCCAATCACAGAATCTTTTTGATACTTCAAGACAAAGAAAAAACATGTTGGCTGACCTCGGATGTCGATGGTGATGTCCGTTTGAAAGCCCAGCGCATCTTTGGAGCACGTGGCTAGGAAAGAGCGTACTATGAAATCGTACAGCTTATACTTCTCAGGGCTCCAGTTGTTCTCGCCTGTGTTTTTAGTACAAAAGTGAAGGGAAATTGTGAATGTGTTCCAATTAAAAAGAAAGCATTAATCAGTTTTCAGGCCTGCCTACAGAGGCATTGTTTAAGTTTACATGTGGGTCTGGGCCTTTAACCGCTAAGGCTCACAACGTGTTTAATTAGTTAGCCGTTTTTGGCACGTAGCGTGGATGCGTGTTGAACAGCTTAAGTACGAGTAATCACAAATTGATGCAGTGTTGAATAGTTTAATATCGCAAACTGGTGCAGTGTTGAACACCCTAGTATCACAAACTGGTGCAGCATTGAACACTCTAATATTAAAAAAATGGTGCAGTGTTGTATACCCTAGTATTGCAAGCTGGTGCCGTGTTAAATAATCTAATGCCACAACTGGTGCTTTGTTGCAGAGTGTTGAATACTCGAATATCACAAACTGGTGCAGTGTTGAACACTCTAATATTGCAAATTGGTGCAGTGTTGAACACTTTAACACCATAAACTGGTGCAGAGTTGTACACCCTAGTATCACAAACTGGTGCAGTGTTGAACACTCTTCAAAAATCCAGTTGCTCTCGTCTATGAGGCTGTCTGTTTGTGCACTGTCAGCTTGCATGGTCACACATATATCGCAGTGTCTTTGCACAGCTGTTGTCTTGCTGCTCGTTGCTGCCTTGACGATTGGACAATAGTAAAACCAGCTGATAACGACAGTGTTAACTGTTGATTTTATGTAATTTAGAGCCTTATGTGCATGATCAAAGTTTTATTTTGTTTGCATCGTGGGGTGGCGGTGAAATATTTACAAGGTCTAGTACCGACTGCCTAAGAAACTAGGGTCCTCACAACCACCCATACTAGAAGGAAGAAGAAGGCAGGAAATTTAAATTCAAACTAAGAAGGAAGGAAGAGCAGTCGTGAGGACCAAGAAAATAGAAGATGGATAAAATCAAGAGGAACACAAATAAAAAGCGAGAGGAATATGAGAGATCACTTTGCTTCACTTCAAGAACTGGAGTTCAAATGTCACAAACCGAACTGAACTCAGCAGTCTGCAGCTGAAGCGTTTGTGTCATTGTCATTGCCATTACCGCTACTACTGCTGCTACTAATTTTACATTGTCAGAATTAGGGGTTCAAGTGTTATACGCTGAACTCAGCTATTTCATGCATGTGACCGCGCATCTGCACCACCGCTGATCACTTCACACCATCAGGTGATTGGCACACGCATGTGAACTTGTGGTTATCATGAAGTTGTGATGAACTTATTGCACACCTCTTGTATGTTCTAGAGCTGAGATTGGCACATGCTGCCTTGAAGTATGGATTGTATAGAACTCAGCTGTCCTGAGTTGACACTTTGTTGTTTTAGCATGCAATGATACCGCTGGTTCTAAGAACTATACTATATTGTAAGAAACTTTGAGGCCTGCATGCCATGAAGCGGTACTTTTATATGAAGCGGTCTTATATCCAAGAAAGACAAGTTCTTCCATTTGTGAACTCCGGAAGTGGCACATTCCCAATCATACATTCCTCTCCTTTCACTTTTGAGCAGTGCTGCAACACACAGTGTTCAGCGCATTTTGAGCACCTGGATGAGCCACAGCCTTAGATACACGGCCAAGTTTTAAAATGTGTAAAATCCTGAGGCCACAGTGTGGTGAGCAACGACGTGCACCACAAACTGCCAGAAACTGCCCACTGCAAAACGCACCAGGTGAGTACTTGACAGGGTGAATGGGAGGATGGGCTTTGTCGTCGTGGCCGCCATTCCGGGGCTGCTGCCACATGGTACCGTTCACAATGGACTGTGCGTGAGGTCCCCACCTGTTGTCCTGCAAGAGAAAAGAAGAGCAGGAAAGGCCACGCTGGTATTGTTGACACATCCAGCACGGTTAGAACGTGTGCAGTCTCCACCAGATGTCCTGCAAGCAAAAAGAAAAGGAATCAATAGGCATGGCTAGAAGGGGAAAAAACCAGTGGCTTGTGTGTGTAGTATCCGCCTGATATCCTGGAGTGCGACAAGGTGTAAGCCAAATACAGTGGAATGAAAATATTAGTAAGAGCCTGTGTGTGTTGTACCCGCCTGATATCCTGAAGTGCAACAAGGTGCAAGCCAAATAGAGTGGAATGAAAATTTTAGTAATAGCCTGTGTGGTGTACCCGCCTGATATCCTGAAGTGCGACAAGGTGCAAGCCAAATACAGTGGAATGAAAATATTAGTAAGAGCCTGTGTGTTTGTGTAGTACCCGCCTGATATCCTGCAATGCCGTGCCATGCTGTTCACAATGGCCTGTGCGCATCTAAGTAAAAAAACGCCTAGCTAGGATTGGCCAGGGCCGTAACCGTGTGCAACCATAAAATAAATCTGGAAGCATCTTGCTGACATACCATACTTGCACTATGTATGTGATCAATGTCATCCAGCCCCTTTTAATAATAAATATCCAGTTCCTTTGCTAAATGCCGGCCCAACATGGCTCGTCCAGAAGCACACATACTGAGCCACGTCCTTGATCTTCACAGTATGCAACTTAAATCCTTGAGACATTCCATGCAAGCTACTCTGCTCTGAGCTATCGACTAAAAAATTGTTGAGCCAAACAGTCAAGCTTGGCATGCCTTTTCCTTTATTAACATGGGAATATTTTCCCAGACTGTGTAGTCATTTGTTTCTTCAGACAACTCCTTCCCACACTTTCCATTTAACCTCGTGCCAAATTCCTTTCCTTTCAGATTCACCTTTTCTATTTCATACAAAAGTGTGTACCTGTGTCTGGTCTTGTAAGAGGGTCATCAGGTCCATGTTTGGAGAGAACACGTCGGTTTCAGTCCTGCAAAACACGCAAGCGCTTCAGGGCATCATTGCCGCGTTCACCGGTTGTTACAAAGACACACAGACTCAATTCGCAGGACACATTGTTTGAGTGTGTGTGCATATGTATGTGAATTTTTGTTACCTTGCCAGCATGAATGAGAGCTGCACGACGTCATTGCAAAAACAAAGGTTTGGCAAGCAAATTCTGGCTGGCCACTTGCTGAATGTTTTCTCCAAGCGTTACCACCGATTCAGCAAAAAGAAGAGACAGACTGTAACCTGTTTAAACATCTTGGCAAAAAGAAAAGGCCTTCTTCCAGCACAAACAACTAGACATGCATCAGCAATAAAGGGGAAAAAGCCCTGCTCAATTTATTAGGGAATTAATATTGAGGGCAGATTTCGAGCAAAGCAGGAGTTGGAGTTTTTCAGTTTTTCTAATGGAATCACGTTGGTATTTAGGCGCTGGAGTGCGATGGAGCAGTTTTACAATACTCGTTCATACAGTGCCTTTTCCTTAACTGACGTGGGCAGTGGCCTTTCACCGCCTACACAGTTGCCTTCATGCTTTGGTGTTGAGTACCTGGGATAACTGATGAAACCCGCCTGGTACAGCTCCTCAGCTAATTTCATGATGCGTTCACCTGTGAGGAAGATGCAAAGGAACCATACATGTATAGGTATTTACGTTGTACATACGGCATTTTTAGCAGGGAAATCACCATACATACGGTCATATACGGTGCAGATATACGGTTCTGGCCAACCCTAAGTATACTCAGTAGGTATGCATAGGCTTAGCCAGAGCCATACGGTTTACACGGTACATTTGACAGGGAAATCACCATATATACGGCCATATACGGTGTGTATATGTATATACGATTCTGGTCAACCCTAAGTATACACTATATTTATACCCTTTCTTGTATACACCCTACACTGTTTACACCCTTCACTATACGCACCCTAAAACATAGCCAGCACAATGCACGTACTCACTGCAACAGCCTCGCAGACCGGCGTTCAATGGTTTTTAAGAGCGCTGAGACACCACAAGATCTACGAGTCATGCACAGTGGGCAACACCGTTTTGATTGCAAGGGACGCGCAGTCTCAATCCATAAACCTATTACCACCCACCAGGCATGCGCAGGTGGTGCAAACCACGCTCACGCACTACAAGTATCATCAGATGCCAACCTACTCCGACAGGCACATGCAAACACACACGCACAAATACAAACAGCCACCCACCAGACGCACAAGGGTGGTGGGTACCACGCTCATTGACCCTAAGGGTGTCCTTAATGTACTAACTACAGACCTTCCTGCTTTGGTAGGCACATGCAGACACACACAAGCACTCATACATACATTTACTCACAGCCACCCACCAGGCATGCGCAGGTGGTGGGTACCACGCTTCTGCATCTCAAGTGTGCTGAGAGGGAGAGGCGGCTGTCGAGACTGCTGCCTCCCACGCACAGACACCACACGCGCAAGGATAGGCTCCTCTAAGCACGCCTGTGAGGAGTACAAAACAATGTGTGTTTCCAAGCTTTGTCCCTCCAGGGCGCTGTGCAGCAGCATCTGGCATGCAGGAATAGCAATTTAGCCAGCCACAGACACCTTATGTGTGAGGGATGGGCTCGGCTAAATTGCCTGAACGTCGTTATACGTTACATTACAGATCGCTTGTACATCATTGAAAAACAATGCCAAACAACTCAACGGAAAAAGTCACTGTCGTCTGCTGTGTTCACAAAGCAGACGCCCACGCATCTAGCCCAATGGGGATGTTGGAATGCCCCCAGAGAAAGAGCACTGCTCTATTTATAAATAGATACTTGGGGCAAATGTAGCGTCATACAGCAGCACCGTACCTCATACAGCACCGCCGCAATGTGTTCATCAAACAGACGCCCACGCATCCAGTCAAAGGTGCAGGAGGCCCTGGAAGGGGGGGCTTCCTGGAAGGATGCCTGGATCTGCCAAAAGGGCTCTGGCACGTGAGACTGGATCTCCCTGAGGGCAAAGGACACACACAGAAGCACAATTACTGTCCACGTACATTTGTAAGCATATACAGGATGTATGCTTGCTTGTCATGCACCAAGTGGTCGTGTCTCATGCGTGAATGAAAACGAGCAGTCATCACAATCATGGAAATCCTACAGCAACTGCTTGCCGAGGAGCTTGAGCCTGTGCCTAATACCTACATGCCCTCTGGGCCATAGACGACCTCTTCACATGGGTATTTCCAAAATCACGAAGTAGTATGCGAGACAAAGTAGATGGCTATATTGCCCCACTGAGTCAGACATTTCAAGACAAGCTAAAACAACAAGCTTAACGCTTCACGCACTAATGTATACACAGCGCGTGTACACATACCCCACCTACACACGCACGCACACACACACATACACACATACACACACACACACACAGGTACACACATACACACACCATGAGCGCTGCACAATGAGGCCAAGGGTGGGGAACTGGCAAGGCCCGTAGCTCAGCAGGATTCTGTCCTCAAACCCGGCAGAGCTCCAGTCAAACTTATTCTGCATATGTGGGCACGTGCGTGTAGGTATATGTAAGAGTATGGGTGTGCTTTACTCTACTCTGCTAACCATATGCCAGGATATTGTGCATTTTCAATTTAGTGGACTGGAGAATACCTTGTAGGTATGTGCAAATTCAAGCTAGCCTAAGAAATAAAGCATTCAAAGTAAGCGGAAGCTAGCCATGTAATCTTGCAGCTTGTTAGGGTGGCCAGGGGTGGCTAAGGAAATCTGGTCTAGAATATTGCTTGTGTCATTCACGGTATATGCTCAAGATGTATATGGTTCAGGCCAGCTTTAATGTTAAGTGGAAATGGTTTAGAGCATTTGTAGCAAGTTTTGTCAACCTAGCGATGTGTCCAACAAAAGCCAATGCTGTGCTGATCTTAGGTACACATAAATAACATGATTGGCACCAGTCCTGCTCGCACTCGCACCTGGAGCAGCAAAGTTTGGAAGCGCGTGAAGGACGCCCCCACCCTCAGATCAATTTCTTGGCGCGCTTCAACTGCCGCAGACTCATTAGCGTTGGGCAAAACTGCGATGTGATTGTGTATGTGTGTATGTGTTTATGTGTGAGTGCATACGTGTACAAGTGCCAACCAACCTCATTTGCATTGGGCATGATTGCGATGTGATTGCAATGTGTTTGTGTATGTGTGCGTGTTTGTGTGTTTGTATGTGTGTGTATGTGTGTGTGTACGAGTGCCATCTTCATCTGCATTGGGCATGATTGCGATCATGCATGGAGTGTCAGGTGGACCAATTGTGCAGGGTTGGCCCGAGCCATATGTATGTACGGCGTATGTATGATGCAGTCAGTCTAATTGCAGCTTGCCAGCATGCTGTTATACCTCACCAGCTTGTTGACAGGCTGGTGATGGTTACTTGCAGGGAGATTTTACAAGCATCTATATGGTTTATTACGATCCTGGCCAATCCTGCAAAGGAATCTAGAGCGGTCAGGGCCTTAATATTCACAATGTGCATGAAGAGAGTGCACGACAGTTAGATAACAGTTGACGAGTGTGCGTCAATGGGATGCGGTATTGGCAACCAATAAATATACACAGTCAACTTTTCTTGCTCTACTAGTCAATTTTCCTTGCTCTACTTATTTGTGTTTTTTCTCCCTTGAACAATCGTTCATTATTTAAAGTGTTCTTAGTAACATTTAGTGTCATCCTAACATCCTATCTCACCCAGGTAATGCAAGCAAAACTGTACCGTCCTGCAAATTTGCTTTCATTTAGACCGCCTACTTTCTACCCCAGGCAATTGAAGCGCATTTGTCAATAACAACTGAAAACTTTCTTAATGGAGATTTCTTATGTGACGCGTGGAGCAGCTACTCGCTCCCTACTTTAAGTTGTGACCTTCACTGGACTGTGTATTTCACTCACTGAGGTTTGCAACAGCTGAGACCAGCTCTCTTTGAATGAGTGCACTGAAGCGAGCTCGCTTGACAATCAGGCTGCCCTTCTTTGCAAGGCACACCTCCATGACCTGCGTGTGCCACAGCCGTGTGCGTGTTGCTGCAGTGTGCACTCTCACTTGTGCACGTGCATGCAACACACACACACGCAACCCTCAATGTGAGAAACAAAATGCTGCAAAGGTTGGCAAAGCCAAAGCCTGATATAATTCCTTGCACCCAGTACAAGGGCTAATAAGATATTATGGCCATCTTTCGCAATTCAAACGCAACAATTAAGTGATATCCGACATGACCCATCAACAAACGCACCTCAAATCCGATGGCCTCCCCCTCTCGATCACAATCCAGCCACAGCACGAGCCACTGGGCTTGCATGGCGAGCTGCTCCAGCTGCTTGCGCAGGTCCTTTTTGGTCTGCACGAGCAGCAAGAACGGCGCAATAAAGTTAGGCGTAAAGAGCTTGTTGCAATGCTCCAGCTGCTTACACGGGTGCTTCTTGGTCTGCACGAGCACGAGCAGCAAAAAACACGGCAAAGCTCAGAACCTACATTCCTTGCAAATGTGAACCAAGCCAGCTGTCTGTAAGGAGAACTCTCGGCTGCAGAGAAAACATGAAAGTTACTAGCAAGGTTGTATGCCTCAAAGGCTTCTTTACTGAGGCTTAGAAGCCTGCGACGCTTCCACTTCGTTACACGGCACACAGAAGCTCTCAGCTGTTAACTGTACGCAGGTTTCCTTGAAATTTTGATGAAAAGTGAGACCCCTTGCGTTGCAAATTGAGCAAGCCGACGGCAATGATACAAGTTTATTTATGGGTGCTGCCACCCTTTGTCTGTATGTGCCAGGAGGTTTGTGCAAATTTTAGAAGCAAGGAGTTTGGCTTACAGGAAAACGACGAGCAAGTTACACAGGAAACTGACGAATATCACAAGCTATTGTGCAGTCCCTATTGCACGCTCTAGCTAGTTCGTACCACAGGCACAGCGAGATGAGCACAGGGGTAGAGTAATTGAACGACTAGGGACATGTGCGCAGGTGTGGGCAAGCAGCCATGCAAGTGCCTTGTTGTTCGAACAACAGGATCCTGAGAGTCCTCTTGCTAGGCAGAAGAGGACAAATGGAACCAACCTTAAGAGCTGCTGTGCTGTGCTGGCGAACCTGAAAGTTCCAACAGAGCAACCATTGGCCCTCTTATGGAAGCATAGCAATCATTGGTACATATATAGTAATCATTGGTACACTTTGTGGGAGCGACAATCTGGCGAGAAAGAGGCCTCATCTGACCTCACACTTCATACTGCTTGCTCCTAATTCTGTCCTGGGTTTCCAATCAAGGTTCAAGGCTACGAGGCATCGCACAATCTAATCCAAAGCAAACTTGTCAGGGTGGTTGAGTGGTTGCCTGTTGTTCTCAGGCCTTAACACACCTCTGGCACTTTCTTGTACACAGGCACACTGTACAGCTGCGCAGGGGGGCATCCATGCCACTTTTTGTGCTGATCCGAGAAGTCAAGCTGCAAAAAGCAATAAAGGGACAAAAGAGACAGACGAAGATGCTGCGAGGCTCTTGTAGGGCTGGACAGAACCTGACGTGGAGGAATAGGTCAATGTAACAGGCACTAACCCCTGGGCAAGTTTTTCATACGTTCACAAAGTGTAGGTACATCAGAAACCACAAAATGCAATGCTTTTTTCCAAACAGGGCTCTCTTTATGCGTGAACACGAGAGGTCCAATTTGTGCAAGTTTGGGAATGCGGCTCGCAAACATCAATTGCCTCCTCCTAGTTAACACTGTTGTGAGTTCTACCTCCATCAGGTGCCCTGCCACGGATGTGAACACCATGTCCACAGCCTGGCCATTTATGTTGTAGGGGAACTCGTGGATAGGATTGTACTGAGCCCTGTGTACACACAGGGGAGAGGTGTGCATATTTTTCTTCACAAAAGCTGATTCCACACTGCATGAATGAAGTACTGCCTCAATGAAAGACAGGCAATTGCAAATGTACCACGATCACGCAAAACATGCAAACAGTGGATGCAAGTTGTTGCACAGCGGGAAGCGCAGCATGGGACGAGATTTACTACAAGACTCACGTCCCTCTCCTGCTCCTGTTGGTTCCATTGCTCAGTACACGGGAGACCTCCTTGGCAACACTCGGTTTCTCAGCGACATTTAGGACCTTCAGGGGCATACAATGGGTTTGCCCAGGCACCGCGCAGAGGAAGCAATCCTCAACCCTGGGTCTCCAGCCCCGTCTGGTCTCTGCCCCGGCTCAGCTGGGCATGGTATTTGCCTAGAAAGGTTCTATAGCTACTCCCCCTCTCCTTACCGTACTAGCTGGACCTACACTGCCCATCTGTTAATGGCTGTTGGGGAATTTCATTACGCCATTTTGTTTTTTTATAGTATACAGTGTGATCAAAAAAATACGTCTAAATCTAGCCCGGGTTATGTAATGTATGTGCATAACTATTTTCCTCATTTTTTCAATTTAAATCTTACAGTCGTGTTACTAAGTAACTTTTTAACAAGACTGCTGGGAGGCGGAAGGAGAACACCGAAAATGTGAGCGGGTTGGGCTGGTGCTGGTTGTCCATGAATTAAACGACGAAATATTATTAATAAATGCTACACCCTCGGTGACGCTACTGGGAATGTGAATAGCTCGGATTCCTACAATCAAATTAATAACCGTCTATATTGAGCCATTCTTCCTCAACTACGGCCAGCACCCCTTGACACCAGCTACAAAGCAGTGCCCAAGGCTGCTGGTTTTGCTGGAGGGATTGTGAAGAGTGTCAAGGAGGATAGAAAATGCATGGAAGCTGCACAGCAAAAAAATGAAAACAAAGGCAGCCGAACACCGTAGAGAAGTGGTGTATAATCCAGGAGATGGTGATGCTCTGTATGAAAAACATGGGACATCTGCAGGGCCAGGCGTAAAAAAGCTGCGTCCATTATTTATGGGTCCCTTTGAGGTGGATCACATGGTTGGAGCGAGTGCCCTGAAGTTGCACCTGCCGCCTGAATGGCGCCAGATCCATATCGTGTTTCACCTAAAAAAGCCATTCCTCAGTGACCCTACCAAGCCACATATGGCCGTCACGCCCCTTCCGCCTGTGCAATGGCTAGACGGAAAACCCCTGTATAGGGTTGAGTGCGTATGTGCTTATTAGAGCACATGGTGGCAAAAAGGGGATGCAAGAAGTTTTGCCGCTTCTTAGTGAAGTGGGATGGATACGAGGAGGAACACAGCACATGGGAACCTGAATGGAACCTGCTTGGTTGTGATGATCTGGTCAGGGAGTATAAAACTACGCGAGACCTTCCTGGAACACCATAATCTGAACTAGTGTAAGAGCAAAGCTCTAAAGGGGCCTAGTCAGGAGGTCTGCTGACCTAAATGACCCAAGGAAGTGGCCCATGGAGGTGAGGTGAGTCTGTTGGAACTCATACTACAATGGTTAACCTAAGTGGCTAGTGACATTGAATTGACGCAAGTCCTTGCAGCGGCAAGGGCAGGGTGCAGTCAGAGAGCTTTTGGCAATTCACCGAAGACGGCTTAGCCAGGTGGGGGGGAGTGTTACGTGGTAACTCATACCTGAAAGTGGTGAAGAAAAGTGTTGAAGTGGTGTCAAACTACTCAGTATTTATAGCAGTGACTGGTAAAAAGGGCAAGAAAAGAAAAAAGAATAAGGAAAAACTACGCAGGCAGTGAAAACAACTCCCCACATCAATAAAGGAAAAGGAGCCACTTTGGTACTGAGTACTTTGAAGCTCCTCCACCGCGAAAAGGAAAGGCAAAATCAATGGGGGTCAAGAGGGTTGCAGGCCTGGCCTGAAACCGGCTCCTGATGAGAGTTGATAACAGTACTGGAAAGGGCGCGTCTGGTAGGAAAAAGTTTAGCAGCATAGTCTGCAGAGTGCACATGGATATTGGAGGCAAGCTTCTTGACTCTTTGAGAAGCAAGGTTCAGTCCTTTGAATAGCTTCAGCGTGTGAGTGTTGTGGCGAGTGGTTTCATTGCCTGTTTACTATTATTTCAACTTATAAATAGCAAACATTGCTCCCTATACCTTCAGCCAATCCGAGGGCGCAAGATCTCCTGGCTGGCGCTTTTCCTGCTGTTGGAGTGCAGCCCGAATATGACCTTTTGCGGTTTAAAAAGCTTTCAGGTGTGTGCTAAGGTTCGTTTTTTGCTGCTTCAGAACATTTCTCTTTTCAAGTTATCAAAATAATATGATGCGGGTATTTCTTCTCTGCTGTTACTGCTGAATGTTGTGGGCCGCTTGCATGCTAGGCAAGATGACTTACTACAATGCGTTTCCATGATTGTTCTTATCGAGGCTGCAACGTTTTGAGCTGCTGGCAGGGTAATGAGAGGGCCTTACATCTTCTATTATCTCAGTTTAGTGTTTTGGCCCCTTATCCTTTTGGCCTGCTCTTCAGGTAACTTAATCAGGTGCTGACCTGCCTTCACTTGTTTCCTTTTATCATGGTTAACTGTTTCCATTCTTACATTTTGCACCTGTGCAGGGCTTGCGTTGAACATGAAAGCTGGATATGCCACCACCTCTGCAATCGATCAAGCAAGCAGCATCAACCTCGATGCTACTGCTATTAATTACATTACTGCCACTGCCACCGTCCCCAGCAGCAACAGCGGCAGCAGCAGCAACAGCAGCAACCGCAGCTACAATGTTACAGGTCTGCGATCTGGCATGGCGCTATGCAGCTGCCCTCTGGGGTTAAAAGCAGTGCCATGCAAGCATTTGGTTGCAGCAACATGAGCTTTCCCTGGTGCTACTGACGATCAGCTCTGACAAAGCTTAGAGAATTTCTCAATGGTAATGATTATAATACGTTGCTCGTAAAAACAAGTGCCAATCATTTTGGTTTCTGCCTGTCACGCTCTATACGTGGCAACGACGGAGAGCCCAGTTTAGACCCTTTGTGCAGCAACTAGAGCGTGTTTCGGTACAGTATATGTCAGTGCTTGTGTTGCAGACGGGAAGATAGAAATAAAGAGAGAGAGAGAGAAAATGAGAGAGAGAGAGAGAGAGAAGAGAAAGAGAAAGCGAAAGCGAAAGAGAGAGAGAGAGAACTTGCTTTATATTATGTTGAGGCAGTGATTTGACCGTGACATGTCCAATTTAGTTATTAAGAGATGAGGGTGATCTGGATTCATGGGTGGTAGGTTAAACGTCTTTTCCCACTTCATTATGCAGGGGCTGCACCAACCTCACAAGGTCTGCAGAGCATGCAACTGCAAGCCAAGCGGGATGCAGACATGGATAGCTCTGCCCTTGATTCTAGTACGCGCTTATCAAGCAGCAGAGTCAACAGCAGCAGCACAACCAAAAGTATTAGAACCAGCACTAGCACCAACAACATTACCAGCAGCAGCAGCAGTAGCAGCAGCAACAGAAGAATCTAGCTTATTATGGGCACCATCCATTTCAACAGCGGCAACAGATCGTGGGCCTGGGTGGCAAGCAACAGGCAGCGTGAAGCAGCAACTGCAAGCTGCATCCCCGTCAAAGCTGAGCTCCCCAAAGCTAATCACATTGTTCATACAAAAAACCAGCTCCTCACTGCCTTGGGCCACAGCAGCATCCTCTTACGAGACACCTGAATGCATTTTTCTCGTAGCTCCATCACAGGACCTCAAAGGGAGAATTTGCAGCAGCTTGGAAAGTTGTGCATGTTTACCCTCCACACACACAGCCCCAATCAGCTCCCGATCAGTTACGAGCGCTCTAGTGCAGCATTGCAGCAGGTGAATGAGAGCAGCCTCACTGACAAGCGAAACAGAGGGGTGTTAGAGGGCCAATCTTCAAGGCGCCCAACAAGTATGCAGCAGCAGCAGCAGCAGCAGCAGCAGCAGCAGCAGCAAGAAGGGCAGCAAGCCAGTAGTGCAGAGTTACCTCCACCCATGCAGCGTGTCTGTGCCCAGGCATCAAGCCGGGGGGGCAGCAGCTGGCAGGAGCAGCTTACTTGCACATCACATGCAGCTTCAGAGAACTTAGATTTGATTAATGATTAGCTGGGTGATGAGGAGCGTGTTAAGAAAGTACAAAAGATGGCCTCGCGTGAGATGTGCAGCTGCAAGAAGTACAGCTTGAACAAGCTTCGTGCACACCAAAGGTGCAAAGTGTGCTGCTTACTAGAGATGGATATGTACTGCCCAGCACACAAAGGCTAGGGCCATAGACGTGGTTTCGATTGAGGGAGGAGGTTTGATGTGTTTGCCCTCAGCGCCTATTTATAGTGTCAAAACAGATTGCGCTGCTTTCCTCTTTTTGCTTATTACAAACTTTAGGGTTTTTCTAGCTGCTGGCTTTTACACAGCTTAACATGAGCATGCAGGTCGTTTGTAAACCTTTTTAACGTTTAATGACACATTAATGACACAATTTGGATTGTAGCATTAGCAAAAAAGCTATCAGCAGACAGGCTTTTGAAGGGCTTGCTTCTTATCAATGGAGTTAGGCAGCAAAGGCAGGCTACCAATATGCGCGCCCACCATTACCTTGGTTAAGCTAACACAAATACACTGTTTTACAAGCTCTGGCAAAAACTGCATGATATGCCTGAGCGTGCAGTACAGCGCGACCCTCCCACACAGCAAGCTACTGCAAGGCCCATTGCTCATGCCCAACTCGATAGTAAGTTTTGGTTCATGCCAAATGTGGCGTGAAGGAATAGGACGGGTACAATACATTAACAGGTGTAGCCACACAACGGATCCTGCCACATGCTCTTTGTGCGGAGGATCAGACAGTGCTCCATACATACTTCTTAGGTACAAGAACTATACTCTGAAGATAATGCACATAAACCGACACCACCAGGCAGTTAGCATTTGCGGTGAAGAAATCAGCAAAGGCAAGCTGGGCTCAGCAATTGTTACAATGAAATATTATTCGATCGCAATTTCGAACCTCAAATGACATTAAAAGATACACCCCTGACTGGGTTTTTGCATTACAACAAAACCTTCCGACTAGACATTAAAGCCGTCCAGATGACGTGTTCTTAGTCCTGCCCATTGAAGGAAGAGGCATGCATTTGGATCCCAAACAGATCCCCCCAAGGGACAGAGACATACATCTTGTAGAATTTAAATTCTGCTCAGACATTAACCAGCAACAGACACTAGAAAAAGCGCACAATTAACATCAACCTCTTATCCAGCGTCTACGAACAAGGAGCCTTTGAGGCATTTTCCGAAACAACAAAGTCACACTTCATGTTATACTCCTTGGAGTCGGGGACACAATCTATTATCAGTACACTGATAAGTTTAGTGTGAAACACCTGAACTCAAATTCTTGAAGTGTAGCATAAAGTGAGATGATCTCCCTTTCTGGTTTTCTCAGGTTTCTGCTTCCCTTCTCCATTCTTTTTATTCCTTGAAGAACACAACTCTCTTTTTAGCTTACTTCCCCCCCTCCCTCACCTCTTTTCTATATTTTAGTCTTTAGTTTTCTCCCGTTTCTCCGATTTCTCTGAGTTGTTGTGTCCTCCTTGGTAATAATGACAGAGCCCTATGCATCTCACGGTGCAAGCGGAATAAAACCATAACTCCCCTATTAAACCTGGGCATCCCCCTGCACAAAGTGCATCAACTAACTACTAAACTACACCGCCATCAGGAGGCGTTTGTTAGCATAAGTTTTGGACGGCACGCCCATATTCCAATAAAAACGACATATTCGGAATCCTCTCGTCAAGAGCTATCGATTGGTATATGTATGGGTCCGATCCGCGGAGGGGGAGGGGGGGGGTCCGAGTTTTTTCGGGGGGGTCTCCAAAAACTTACTGGGCCACTTCTAGGAAGTTTTAAATGTATCATCGTAATACTCATCAGCTCAAGCCCAGCCGATTGATCCCATTTCTGAGCAAATTGGGTTAAGGGGGGGGTCTGTGGACATGTCTGCCTGGTAGGTCACGTGTGCATGGGCGTCCGTATCTCAATTTTTGCCCCATAGCTCTGCAACACTTCAGTTTCAGGTCTTGATGAGTATGCAGATGGATGCCTATTTGAAAAAAGAGCAGATTGGTACCCTTTTTGTCTGGGTGGGGGCACCGGAAGGGGGGGTTGGGGGGTGGGTGGTGGGTCAGGGGGGTCCAGCCCAAAAATTGGGCGTGCCTGTCCAAAACAATTTTCAACCGCCTCCTGCCGCCATGCTATAAAAAGCTTAAGCAAGATAACAAAGACAAGACAAAAAACAATTCAATAACGACAACAGTGATTATAAAGGATCTGATGGGTGAATTACTGATAGAGCGGCTGGCTTCAGGATGGCTAGGCGCAGGCCAGATCGCATCGCTGACAACCCGCCGGATCCTCATTAGTCTCTACTAATTCCCTTTTTCAGTTATTCGGTTGGGCCTTGGCTAGTGTGAGCAAAGATGAAAATCCAAGGTTCACCACCGTGCTGTGAAGTCCCAGAATCAGGCCATGCTTTTGACCATCCTGACCCCCAGTTTTTTCCCTTAGTTTGTGGTAGATTAACATCCACACCCGGTTTCATATGTGAAGTTAGATCTGACAGGGTTATAAGAAGCGGGACAACGCCAAAACGATGTGATTATGTCTCAAGCTTTATTAACAAAACGTACTATCAAGCAGAAAAAAACCTGCATGCTAGCTATAGGAATTGTCAACTAGCAGCACAAATGCATGACAAAAAATACAACTTGTATGTAGCGTACTTCCTTTTAAGTAAGGGATATATTGTACAATGATGGTATTGCACGCGTTAAAGGATCCAATGAGCAATTTAACACAGCATTTAACACAGTTTCTAGTTTGGTGGAATGCAAACTAGCAGTCAGGGCTGTCATTTTTTGGCCTTATGATATTTGCCCACCTGGCAAGCGCCTAGGAGGTGGCGTGGCAGCTCCATAAACTCAGATGAACCTGCAGAGCAGAAGATGGATTTTGCACTCTAATCCACGTGCATGGGTTAGGACTGTTGCACACTGAAGCAACGCATAATTAGCTAGCCCAAACTGGAAGTCGACAGAGGAGCAGCTGCTGCAAGACCAGATGTAGCCAAAATAGCCAAAATAACTCAAGGAGACAACTGTGCATCATCAACGGCTAGCAAATGTTTCATCTTGATGCGCACAAATCTGTCCTAAACTTATTTCAATACCTGGATAGCCTCCTCGTGCAGAACTGTGCCACTGTTATAATTGTCCTTAGTTAAACAAGGTGCTAGATTAATATTAATTTGTCACCGTATTCCTGTGCCTATCCAAAATCCTTTTTTCTGGTGCCTCCTGCGTATTCTTTCATGAATGTGTGTTTGCCTTCAAAAAATGAGAGAAGAGGCTAGGAGCCAATCCCAAATTATAAACAATAATTATGTGTTTGTTTAACATTAAACCTGCAGCCATCCTGGCACCCGCCCCAACCCGCTCACATTTTTGGTGTTCTCCTTCCGCCTCCCTGACCAGCCATACAATCTTGTTAAAGAGTTATTTAGTAACACGACTGTAAAATCTTAAGTTGAAAAGGAGGATAAAAAAACAGTTTTAACCTACGGGCTAGATTTAGCTCGGGCCGTGGCGTCCTTTCTTTTCCAGCCTAAGTTATGTTCCTTCCAAGTTCCTTCCACCGTTTTGTCTCTGGAAAGTCCGTTCCAATCTTGCGTGCTTCAATATGAAGATTTAAGGCACAGGCTTACAGACTCTATTAGAGGTTGAGGAGGGTGATGTGTTCCCATTATGTATACTACTACACATTGTGTACTACATATTTTGCGACATACAGCTTGTCCCTGGTGTCAAAATTCCTTCTACCGAAATCCATGTCTGTCTGCGTCCAGTTGTTCTTCTTGATCAAATTCACAAGCTCGTGGTGTAGGGAAAGCAAGCAGCTGGAGGCCGCATTAAAGATAACGAGGACATTACTCATCTAACTGCAGATGTCGAATGCTCTCTGTGTCCGAAGTTGGACAACACCTAACTCAGGGTTTGCTGCAATAAGGCGTCAAAGAACTAAACTTAGGTACGCAACAAAGATGCAGAGATCTCTAGAGAGCACATGACAGAACATAAATGTGTGCATACATTAAATGGCATGTCTGTTGCAGCCTGCT
>Ga0307960_1000692_pt1:12500-18759 | contig 18759 bp, 16 predicted proteins | sample OrgLakmetagen542_FD_201832 | JGI IMG/M metagenome (GOLD analysis project Ga0307960, IMG submission 201832) | Saline water microbial communities from Organic Lake, Antarctica - #542 | ecosystem: Environmental > Aquatic > Non-marine Saline and Alkaline > Saline | place: Antarctica... | reverse complement strand
CCTCTTGCTGCTGATGGGCGGAAATGTCGATTAAGATAAGCATTCCAGGCTGGTTGTGTCAGTGGCGTTGGCTGCATGCATTTTGGCCTAGTAACATAGCGTGTAGCTCAGGGTTTTTGTTGAATAACTTGTCCAGAAAGGCAGCCTTGTGGTACTTAGCATACACACGCTTAGCACGTCTCGTTTGCACACAGTACTCTTTTTTTGCAAACTTGCACGCATGAACAGCCTGACCATCCTGCACCGTTGTCCTAAACAAACGTTGCTTCTCTTTGCAATGGGCGTCAAACTAAGGCGGGTCGCGCACTCTATTTTAACCACACAAAGGAGCATAAGATCAACACAGGAACAAGGATAGTATAAACAATTGAACTTGAAGTTGGTTGTTGACCTGTTGCAGCATGCAGGGCTGGGCTGCTGAGAGGTCCTCAAAAATAGGTGTAAACAAAAAGGACAAATATTTCCACAGCTCACAAACCGGATGATCTTGGCAAAATAAAAGAACATACACCTCGTTCTGGGCGTATTCATCTTCACTAAGGAACTGGCCACATGCACAAGAACTGTTTTCAAGCCACACTGGTGCTTCCACTTTCATTGTATGCATATGCAATTGGATCTTACTGACATTGCGCATGTGTGTGTGCGCATTTATGCTTGGATATCTCATGATAAAGGTATACATGTAATCGAAATTAAGTACTATGTAGGCACTTCCCCCACTCGTAAAGCAGAAAAGGCACGAGAACAACACAAGCTTCTAACGCCTCACTTACTTGGACACCGTAAAACCCTTCACACCATCCTGCTAGGAGCAACAGGCACCATCTACAGCAGTCACACAAGGAACCCACTCCACAGCCTCGGAGTTACTGGTCTACATGCCACAGCACTCATGGAAAATTAAGCCTACATGCAATCAGATCCGCAACAATTTTCATCCAGATGAGATGAGACATTGAATACAGCCCCCATAAATATTTGAGCAATACTCCTGGTGGTGTGCAGGCTTCTGCCTCCTAACCACCTGCTCCCCACTGAAAAGCTTCTCTTAATGTTATTCTCCAGGTGGGATGTTGTTTGTCTCTGCATCCATTGGGTGGCGCAGACCACAAAACAACATCCTTTCCTAATCCATGCCGGTAGTGTTTAATCTATCTGCGTTTTTCTCTTCTTTTCTTTCATGATAAAGATATTGCGGTACAGTAGTCGGTATACGTTCATCACTAGAAGTAGGGTTGGCAAACCAATAATGATACGTCACACGCCCTAGCTGCAGCGCACTGTTTACTGCCGCAGCTTTGAACGCGACAGATAAGTGGCCAGTTTGTTGTTGTGCGTGTTGGGGTCCACCCACTCAGTGTCTCTCCAAACACCTCTAATCCTATGCTTTAAATCCGCAGTATACTCTTGCATGGGAATAGCACGCCCAGTTTGAACAGCTCGTACATACAACTCACACCCACGCATCCTTGACAAGCGCTCAGTAATTGAGCAGTCCAGCAGGCCCTTGAACGAGGCTGTAAATTGAGATCAACCTGGACCACCCTTTGCAAAGTAATGCTATTGGTATTAGGCATGATATTGAAGATCTTGACAGCTGACCGAAACCAGTGAAAAACGGTTCATGATCACACTCTTGGAGTACCCAGTCACGGTAGTTCTGCGTCACACCTTATGTGCCCTTCCGAAAATGCAAATGAAGCGTACACTACGAGCTAGAAAACTCCGTGTCTGCCAGTATAAATCCAGTACCTCATAATTGACTACCATACATGGCAGCAGGCATAACATACACCTTAGCGAGCCACAAAAAAGTGTGTGGTCTGTCTGCCAATGCAAGCTCACACACAAGTCTACCTACCCTATAGGGCAGTGGCAAGGAAAGGATGCATGTTTAGCAGACTTAGCCGTGTTCAAGGTCTAATAAAAGGCCATGCCCAGATACCTGAAGTTAAGTACATGAACAAGGGTAGCAAAAAGGGACAGTTGTCGTCAGCAAGCTGGACAATGTTGGGCGTGCCCCGTTGTGTGCCAGCTTGCAAAAGGTTGAAGCAAATGTCTATCCCAGCTTGGTAAGAACATGTGTTTAGATGCAACAAGGAAATTAGCTTGTGATCATTCCGGGTATGTTGCAGCAATGTTAGAAACTGAACCTGTTCATATAACTACTCAGTAGCCTTTGCACAGTGACGTCCTCCAACTTTCAACCCTCGTCAGGGTCCGGCTTTAGGCCAAGCCTGCAACTCTCGAACCCCAGCATTGATTTTTCGTTTCTGTGGTGGAGGATTGTTGTGGTTCCTTTTCCTTACTTAAGTGGGAATCGGTCATTCCTCTCTCAAATGGGGGTCCAGTTTGTTTGCATCCAGGGCGGAATAAGAACAAGGCAGTAGGCCAGGGAGGAACTCACTTGCTTGTGAAATAACAGGTTCACATCGGCACATGGACTTTGAGGTCTGGCGATGATCTCATTGCGCAAAAGGCAATATAAGGGTGAAAAAACTTCCAAATGGTCAAGCGATTGTGATACCTTCTCCTCATAAAATAATTGTACTTAAGCCAGCTGCTTAAGCCCTACCTCCCACCCCGAGAGTCATAGCTGGTCCTCCGTTATGGTAGTTATGTCCGTACTAGCACAGAAAGGAGAGTCAGGCAGCAAGGATAGTGTGTTCACCCACACGATCAAGGCATGTGGTATTTACGACACTCGCAGGCTAAGAAATCAGGTGGCAAGAAAGAGAATAGTTAGCTGAATGGTATGTAAAGAGTTGTGTAAGAGATCCAAAGCCCTCTTGACTTGGTTGTCAACAGGTGATTGGTTATAACGACATCTTATGCAAGCATGTTGTGTGCATGTCATTCTTCCTTGTTGTGTGTATTTGTGCTTGTCACGGGAGCCAGGAACCTGTACTACTATCACACAACACGTAGTATGTCGTGGTGTCATCCAAGATCCTCAATTAAATTCTGCTAGCTGTGTGGGTTGCTTTCTAGAAATCTATACGCATTTTTGTGTTTGTTCGCTGTTATGGCTCTGGTTTGAACGTCATCTTCATTGATTTGATGATCCATGGGTGTAGCCTGAGATCAGTGTGAGTCAAGTAGCGCTGAGATTTTGCGCAGTTGGCGCACAGGCAGTTCGGGGCATAGTTTAATAACTTCTTTGAACTTGCATAAGTTGGATGCTGTGACTCCAGGCACTCCGGAGACCATGGCTGCATTACTTTATGCAAAAAAAATCGTCCTCTTTTTCTGGATTCAGCGGCTCAGAAAGTCAGACCGAGCAAGCCTCAGTGGCTCAGCAAGTCAGACTGAGCTAGTTCAGTACTTACTACGTGTGGCCTAAATCAAATCGTCAGGCCATAAAGTGTGTAAGAGCCTCCCCAAGCCCACTTACCGAATACTCTCAGCATGTACCGATAATAATTTTCAGCAGAAAGTTTCTCCATTTTCTCAGATCCCGATGCTGTGAAAGCACGTTATACACAAACTGGGTCATACATAAAAATAGGTTCAAGCCATTAGTCCACTAAAGGCTGTTCAAAATACCCAACAACTGATCAAGGAAGGGATTGCCGAGAAAGACAAGTAACTCATTTTGGACAGATTGCAGGTATCAGGAACGAGAAATGTCATGCTCTGCCGTACGCATCTGATATACAACCAAAAGCGTGCTGCTATGCAACTTTCATAGAAGGCCCACTAATATGCCACATCAGCCAAAAGCGATGGCACCTACCACATATTGTCAGGCTGCAGCTATCCCATAACAATAAAATGATAATAAATAGGCATAATGTTGCTGGACAACTGGTACCGTATTAGAAGCAAAGTAACAAGGTGCTCAGGGTTCGTGCATGCTAGCAAAGCGGCAGCCATGCAACAATAGTACAAAAAGCACTACACTCCCTTCTGCTGAGACATAGACAAGGGTAATCCAACCTGGCTCTTGCCATCCAACCTCAATGGCTGCGCAACAACGGCAGAGACAAACCGAATGCAATAGTGGTTACCCCGACTCAGCAACTACCGCGCTCCAGTAGAAACTTGACTAACTAGATCCGCCACAAATGGAAGTAGAACTGCCCAAACCTGTCAGATGATCCTGCCAATCCACTCGATTGGCATATCCCTGGCTAGCTATGAAACCAAGTAACATCCAAACAAACAAACGCGATATACACCAGATCAAAATTAAGTACTGTGAAGACACTTCTCCTATCCAACAAGCAGAAAAGGCACGAGAGCAACATAAGCTATGCCTCACCAGGGCACCACAAAACCCTCCAAATCATCCTGCTAGGAGCAACAGGCACCATCTACAGCAGCCACACAAGGCACTACACCACTGTCTCAAAGCTACTGGTCTACATGCCACAGCACTCATGAGGAAATTAGCTTACATGCCATCATATTCGCAACAAAAATCATTCAAACCAGATGCGACGCTAAACATAATTCTCAAACAAATCTGAGCAGTACTCCTGTTAGTGTGCAGGCCTTTGCCTCTCCCAACCACCTGGTCCCCACCGAAAAGCTCCTCTTATTTTTATTCTCCAGGTGGGATGTTGGTGTTCTGGAGTGTCGCTGCATCCTTTGGGTGATGTAGGACACCAAACGACATCCTCCTTTCCATGCTGGTGTTTACACTTAGCTACATGCGTTCTTTCAGCTACCTGCGTCATTTTTCTTCTCTTGTTTTCTGTCCAGATCACTTGATATTTTGCCTTTGTTTTCCTTATGCTTGAACTAAGTGACTGTGTCGGTGAAGTAGCACGGCAAGTTCAGTGCTGTAGGCTGGCTATGTGACCCAGTAGAAAGAATGAGGCTGGTACTCCAGTATCTTTGACTTTTTTTCTCCTTCTGGAGTGGCCGAGACAGATGGTCATCCCTGTAGACCCTTAGTTTAGCTCTGCAATGTCTGTGCCTGGTTGCTCTTGCTTGTTTGAGGCTGCCTGGTACTCCAGTATTTTTGTGACTTCTTTTCTCCTTCTGGTACCACTCTGTTGGACCTCTCTGACTGGGCCTCTTTTGTCTGCTGGCAAAGGAGTTTTACGGAACTCGGTACGACGGCACACTTCTGGAACTTTTCACTGAATTCAAATACTTCGGAATCACCCTTACTCGTGATGGAAGCATGCTCACAGCTGCTAAGAAGATGACAGACAACTATAGGTCTGCTATTGCCAGAGTTAACAGAATTGGTGACAGCAAGGGTATCAAGCACAGAAAACAAGCCATGTTTTGGCTTTTCCAGGTCTTTGCTTTGACAGCTTGTCTTAACGGTTGTCGAGTATGGGCCACTTTTTCACTGACATATGATTCCTCAAAAATCACCCCCACAAATGTCCTTCATCTTTGCTTCCTGAAAAGACTCCTGGGTGTCAAGAAAAGCACTGATACTCATGCGTGCTCCGCGAAACAGGTCAGATGCCCTTTTTTTCTATTGATTCAGATGCGTCATACAATTTTGGAACAGTTTACTCTCTTCAAACAATCCGCTTTTTGAGAAAGTTGTGCATGCTGACCTTCTTATTGTGCATGCTGACCTTCTTATTGCCACCGAAAGTTGTGCATGCTGACCTTCTTATTGCCAATAGAAGCGATACATAAACTTATCAGGTTCTGCACGCACTTCAAGATTTCCCTGCATCTCAGCAATTTTTGAATGCCATATGATCTCGCGAATCCATCCATCTAAAACAGTTTGAGCTCACTTTGCGCGAATATATCATCGGGAGCTGGAGAGATCTTGACATTTTGACACCACATGATAACCACCATTCCAGCAGAATTATGACGACTTATCACACACATTTTGGTGTACCTTTAGGGATTGCTCCTGGCTGCTGGTGGGATGACAGAAAAAGAAATCACAAGCCTATGTTACCTATCTACCTGCGCTTCAATAATTTCCAACGTTTTCAGCCGTGCACTTTCTTGCCTTCGCCTTTCTGGCCATAACTTTCTGGTTCAAAGAACGCGTCATAGCAGGAATAGAAGACCTTATGAGCTCAGGATCTGTGACAAATGTGACTGGCACTCTGTTCTGGATGAGGAACGCATTTTGCTGGAGTGTCCGCACGAACATCTTTTTAGCATTCACACACAGCACCGCCAGCTGGTCTTCCCACCTCAGTATGAGGATAGCCCAACTTGGCAGCTCGTTCGAGGACTTTTTTGAACCAGCCAGATATTTGTGGTGTAGCCTCTTTTTTGGCTGAGTGCCTAGCCCTTTTCCCTTGATCTGCCTTTCTAA
>Ga0307960_1000692_pt1:0-7500 | contig 18759 bp, 16 predicted proteins | sample OrgLakmetagen542_FD_201832 | JGI IMG/M metagenome (GOLD analysis project Ga0307960, IMG submission 201832) | Saline water microbial communities from Organic Lake, Antarctica - #542 | ecosystem: Environmental > Aquatic > Non-marine Saline and Alkaline > Saline | place: Antarctica: Organic... | reverse complement strand
GCATACTCCTCTGCTCTTGAGCCTGGACCAACAGACCTCTGATAAGGCTCTGCTGTTGTAGATCACAGCTACAACACCCTCCACAGCGAGTGTTGAAGAGCGGACACACACCCATACACATACACAGCAAACGTGCAGTACTTGTATCATTAAGAGCAGCCTCAGCACGCGTGAACTCACCCATACACAGCTTAAAGTGCCCCCCAGCTAGTTCACCAATCAGTGGAGTTTGTCACTGGGCATCCTCAGCCTCAACAGGAGCGGCATGCCTTCCTTCCCAGCACCACACAGGTAATACTGCAGGGCTTGAGGTGGGTTGTGAGTACCGTTCCCTTAAGGACAAGCAGGGCCTAGGAGCGTCCTCAAATTGCGCTGCCTGCTCATTAACTCCTGTTGGGTTGGCAGACCCAGCTGCACTTTTCTTCCCCTGCCCCCTTGGTTTGATTATGTATCCCTGAGCGTTTGGCATACAGGAAAGTGCACCATTTGAACATCCCTGTGCATTGAGCAGCACGCTGCAAGATGATCTTTTCGTCATTTTTTAATGTTGAAAAGGTGCTGAGGCAGTTAAAAAGTGGTTGAACAAAGTGCAGTCCTTTTCACACGCATCCTTTTACGCATGTACATACAAACACAGCATGGAGGTGCGACAGGCTGTGTTCCAGGAGCTTAAACCCATCTGCTCCCAGCTCTTGTACAAGCGTACAGACCCTGCAGCCATGCACAAGGTGAGCTGAGCCTGATGTTTTGACAAGCCTTGCGGCCAGTGCTGCTGTTTAACACAACGTGCACGCTGCTTGGTGACTCAGCGGCTCCTGTGGCTGTAAGGCTGTACAGCTATACATCATGTACAGCCAGGCCAACTGAACTTCGACGCTGGTCGGCGTAATGCACCTCCTTCATTCCTTACATACTACATACAGCAGACATGAGTGAGGGAGTTCAAATGGTGGGAAGGAGAAACCTGTACCTGTGAGCTGCCTACACCTGCGAAACACAATAGTCCAAGGAGGAGGGGATCAATAGATAGAGGTGCACGGCTTCAGATGAACAACAACTGAAATAAGTAGGTGAGGAAGTGGACAATCGTTAACCTGTGTGTGTGCAGGACTTGTCAGCGCTCCAGGTGGTTGTGCAAGGCGTTGAGCACAAAGGGCTGCTGGCTTGCTGGGACTACTTGGCCTTCCCTCTGTTGCTGATTACAGGTAACCTTCCAGATGTCATATGGATCTCTCAGCTGCTGCTTTCTGCTTTGCGGTGGAGGAAAACCTATGTGAGACGGCCTGATCCGCGTACATGTGTATTACGAGGGGATACTCTTGGTCTGTGGCCTGCGTGCCCTGTGACATTGGTTTTGTGCCCCAATCTGTGTATCTTGTTGCCTATTATGTGTGCATAATCGCCTGTCAGACATACTTTCATGTGTGAACGCTTCATCATCCTATGTGAACACTTCTATATGTTTTTCTATGTGAAGACTTCATCATTCTATGTGAACACTTCATCATCCTATGCACCCTTTTCGTTAAAGAGGGAATCCTGCCAATCTAAGTACTACAAAGGCTTAAATGTCCAGCCTGCTGATTGCAGACTCCGTGCGTCCGGCTTCCACCCAGCAGCAGCAGCAGCAGCAGCAGCAGCAGAAGCAGCGAGGGAATGTGGAAGGAATGGTCGATGACGATGTTGAGGTTGCGGTGCCTGCCGCTCAAAGTGATCGGGTGGCAGAGGCAGCACTGGGTGAGCCTGTTTGTGTGTATGTGCCTGCATAGTAATATGAGTGATAATACGATAATGCTACTGGGTAATTGGGGCGTGCTGAAATGCATTTGTACCTACTTTAAAGCACCTGCAAAATAGCACGAAATCATACGCTCTACCAATGAAATCCATTGGGTGTGACAGATCAGAACGGCAGGAGCGTGAAATGCACTTGCCCACTTGTTTGTGTCCTCCTCTTGCTGCTTCAACTCCTTTTTACTCTTAATGGTGCTCAAGTGAGAAAACGGTTGGGCGTTTTGACCTCAATCTTTATTTCTTGGATAGCAGAGGGTGCCTGTTTCCTTGCAGCAGTCAGGACTGGCATGCAAGGAAAAACAGCCCTCACAAGCTAAGAAAGCCACATAGCTATCTCCAAAGACTGTCCGGTCGACTCTCATGCATGCATGAGCGTCTGCTGTAGAAATGTTAGGATCAGCATTGTTGCAGCTGGGCTTCAATGAACGTGCTGTTGTCCTTCTCTAATTGTCCCGTCCGGCCGGCCAGCTCCTAGCTTGATTGTCATGTATCATATATGTGCTTGATGACAAAATCAAGTGCTTCAACGCTCTCTTTCTTGGTATCCCTCCTTGTTTGCATACCCTGCCTAATCATTCCGCGTCCCATTTTAGCTTACTTATAGATGCTAGTCCCCCATCACTCACCCAACACCGCACTCCCATCCCCCCGCAGGCTGCTTGCTTGCCCTGTTTGAGCGCTGTGGCACTGCAGCTGAGGAGGACCAAGCACTGGCTGCCCTGCAGCGCTTGGCCCCACTGCTCATGCTGCCACAAGGAGCGGTGTCTGAGGAGGTGAGGGGGGGGAGCACACATGCACCAACAAACACACCCGTCACTTACACACATCATGCACACATCACACATCACGAGTTTGCTGATCCAGGCTGGCGTGTGGTACTCTTTCGAAAAAAAGCCTGTGCCTGATTTCGTTGCCATAGTTTGGAGGTCATGCAAGCCTGGTTTAGTAAGGGAGAGACAACATAAAGAGAACGCCTTTGTGTTACTTTCTTGTAGCCTGAGCCAGATTCACCAGTAGGTCAGAGCAACCTAAACCAGGCCTAAACAAGATTTCCCCTGACGCACACCACACAGGGATCAATCCTTTGGGGCACAGGAGGAGTGCCAGCACTCTCTCGTCCACACCCCAACTAGCATTTCAGGTGTTGCATGTGCCACCCCTCACCCCACGCTCTTTCCTTTACCACCACAAATACCCTACACTTATTCCTTCAACACCACAAATTCAATCCTGTCCTATTCGTACTCTATTTCAGCCCCATCATAATCACCTGGCACCTGACTCCTACCACTTGCCTTGCACAACTGCAGGCTCGGTGCTTGGCGTACCGCTGTGTGCATGCCCTCCTTGCAGCTTCAGCAAACCGCGAGGGACAGGCTGGGAGGGTGAGACATGATGACAGAACAAGTCCCACCGTACTGCGTCCCTCTTCCTTGCCTCCCAAGCAGCAACAGCAGCAGCAGCAGCAGCAGCAGCAACAACCTCATCCTGCCAGCTGTTGTGGAAGCAGCTGTGCCGAGGACTTGTTTGATGTGGATGCCCTGCTGCTGTCCTGTGCCTCCGACGTGGCTGCTGAGGAGAAGCGCAATGCACAGCAGGAGCAGCACTGGGCAACGCACCCCCACAGCAGGGAAAGAAAGGGTGCAGGTCTCTTGCAGCCCGACCCCTTGGCAGTACCCACTCCCTCCCTCGCGTGCGTGCTGTCCTCTGAGGCTGCTGCCCCGCTGCTGGGTTACTTGGTGCATGCGTGTCTGGCTACAGCAGAGGGCGAAATGGTCGGGGGGGCCAGGGGGGAGGGGGGCAGCAGGGCGCTCCGGCTGGCTGCGCTGGACCTCCTGAGGCGGCTCATGCAGGTACGTAGGTGAAATGCGGACGTACCCATCCCTTGGTGTATGGGCGTTTTAGGCCAGCATCGGCTCAATGTCAATACAAAGGTCAAAAGCATGGCTTTGCTCAAATTTAATTCAAAACATGTAATTTGGTGCACGACAGCCGAGCCCTGGCTTTTGGCCGCCCAGGAGCTGCAGCCTGCAATTGATTGTGTAAAGCAGATGTATGCTGCCCCCTACACCCCCCTCCACACACACACACACACACACACACACACACACACACATCTACACACATACACATACACATACACATACACACACATGCGCCGCACAATCTTGTACACAGGTGGTAGCTGACTGGCAGGCCCTGGCATTTTACCTCCCAGGGGTAGCCTCCAGTCTTGCAAAGCAAACATATGCAGCCACAGGAGGCGTTCCCAGGGCCAGTGCAGCTGCAGGATCAGGCTCTGGCTCCAAAGCTACGGCCCTAGCCGTTGCAGGGCTTGTTGAGATAGTAAGCATCACGCTCAGCGATGCTGTCCACGTCCCTTTGGGCTCTCACCTTTCATCTGCTGATCCTCTGCAGCCTGTATCTGGCGGACGCAAGTGCATGGTGGGTGGTTCCCGTGGGTTGCATGTTGCACGTAGTGGCTTTTTACTGCTGCTGGCAGCACAACCAACTTTGCTCCCAGGAAAATCCCTCCCACCCTGGAGTTTCCAGCAACAAATAATTCATTGGACAGCAGCGAGATTACCCAATGTGTGTGTGCAGCTCATTTGAGTTTGCCCCCAGCGGCCAGTAATTTGCTTGTGCATGCTGTCAGTATGATGCACAGTGGCGTCTACAAGCAGCGGTAAGAAAAATACTTACAAGCACAGGCACAGACACACTTACATATACGCACACACGCACACACAGTCACACACAAATATATCCCTCAGACAAGCACACATACACGCACCTGATGCAAGAGCTCCCCACCTCAGCCTTGCTTGCACGCGCTTTGCTTTCCAGGGCACTACCACCTCTGGTGAGGCCATACGCAGGCCTGATGGAGCAGCACAGGTTGACGCACCAACTGCCCTCAAGACCCTCCAAGCGTTGGCCTCTCTTGAATCAGGCCCATCAATGTCAGCAGCGTCGGATGCACCATCTCGGCTGCAAGGCCCTCCCCCCTCTATTGGCCTCTCCCCTGATCATGCAGCTCCCCAAACCAGACAGCAACCTGGCAGCAGCAGCCGGACAGGTGCCAAGGCAGGAGCAGGGGACAGATCGCTGCGAGTGGTGTGTGACGAGGCATGGTTGCAGGTGGGTGTGTGTGTGATGAGGCATGGTTGCAGGTGGGCATGGTTGCAGGTGTGTGACGAGGCATGGTTGCAGGTGGGTGTGCAATTTGTAATGCACGGCTGCACTCACGGTCACTGACATGCCTTTGATTTGAACATCACATGCACATGAGAGCATACACATACACACACAAATACACACAAATCCACACAAACATACACATACACATACATACACGTGCGCGCTCTCCCACAGGGCAGCACAGAGCGGGTGCTTGGGCTACTGCAGAAAGCGCTGCCACCTCTGTGTAATCATCCGCGGCCGATGGTGCGCGAGGCATTGGCTGCAGGTAAGGAACTAGGAGGTGGATGAAATATCACGACGAAATGATGCCGTGCATAAAGCACCAGTTCCCTTTACGAAGGGCATGTGTAATAGGGATCCCTCCTAGGGATGGCATCTTCCCTTAGTGCCTGTTTGCAGGCATACCTATACAATTTTTGCGCATTGTGCCCTTATGCACCTGCTCCTCGTTTGTGCAGAAAAAGAACACGTGAAAGATGAGTTCAGCACTGAAGCCTCCCCAAGACATGTGGTAGACATGTGACCAGTTGTTGTACATTTGCCACAGCTTGCAAGCACGCACACAGAGGCACACGGTGACAGTAAACTCCTGTCACACACTCTTTTGCACTCGTGTGCACCTCAAGACTGAATATACAGTGGAGTTGAGTGGCACATTCTTTGGAACAGGTGTGGTTCGGCTTCTGCAGAGCTGCTTCCTCACACTAGGTGCTGAAGGCAGGGGGTTGCTGCTGGAGCTGGTGCTGGTGCTTGCTCAGGTGCGCAGCTCCTAAAGGCTGACTCATGAAGTGTTTATGTTGCCACACATTGTGTACCTGCCGCAAGCACTGGCGTGAGGGACGATCAGTTGCTCTCGGTGCAACTCTTTGTGTAACTGCCGCATGCACTGGTGTGAGGGAGGATGAAGTGCTTCTGATGTCATGCTTTGCGTGACTGTTGCATGCACTGGTGTGAGGGAGGATAGCCACGTGGGTGTGCCGTGTTTGAGGCACATGCACCATTCGTAACTACACGGGTGTCGATGCTTTCAAGGCCTTTCTAAAGGCTGGATTGAATGCCTTTGTTGATATACCAAAGCATAATGCTCATACCTATCATTGAGGATGGACGGATATTTGAGATCCTAGCAAGAGCAGAATGAAACAGACAACACACAATTTAAACCTAAAAGCGTCTTTGTGATCCGCACACGTATTAAAAAACGTCCAGAATCTGTGTGATTTTGTTTCCCTTCTTACCCTTTACACGCAGAAGCGCATACGTGCTCACTCCACATGTGCACGCACAATAACATCGCAATGCATGAACTCACACACATCCACATGCACCTACGCACACATACAAGTGCTTGCGCACACACAATTCTCACAGGACGACTGGGCACTTGTGTCTCAGCCCTGCGTGGCATGGCTGGCAAGGCAGCAGCAAGGTGGCACACCCAAAGATCAGCCACACAACACTACTGCCGACAATGGAAGTAACTGCAGCACTACAGTGGGTGCTGCCAGTGCCACCCCTACAGGAAAGGGTGCACTTCCAGGAGCTCTGTTGGAGCAGTTAGTCGATGGCCTCCTGCCTGCTGTGAAGGCAGGGGAGGCCCAAGGCACACTGCACGCGCGCAAACTCAGCACCGCACTCCTGTACTCAGGTCAGTTGTGTACGTTTGTGTGTGTGTGCTTGTGTATGTACGTGTATGTGTGTGTATATTCGTGTGAGCGTGTGTATGTATGTGTGCGCGTGCACGTGTGTGTACGTTTTGTGTGTGTGTGTGCATGTCTGTATAAAATTGGAGTTGTGACAGGTCTCAGCGGGAAGTTAAGGTGGCTTTATGCATGTTGGACGCTAACACTCTCAGTACTGTGTGATCCCGTATCCAGGCAGTGCCTGAATGTGTCCTGGATCGGGCTGATTGCAGCGTTTACCCTGTATGCCCTGAAAGCAAGTGTGGAACAAAAGAGGCATGCTGCATGTAAGCAAGCCTTGTCACTCACTCGCTTAGTTGGTAAGCTTATACCTGACAGTCAATGCGGTTGAAGCATGAGTAGCGTTAATGACCGAGTGTGCGCGTAAAAAGATATACGTGAACACACTTTGCTGCATTCAAGCAACAGCAGATGCGCGTCCCGTCAGTGAAAGGTCAGGAGAAACCGCGCTCATTGCCTGTAATCTTGGATTCTGGTCCTGACTCATCCCAAGGCAACCCATGGTGTGAGCCTCAACAGTGCAAGTGCACATCACTTTCACAAATGTACGCAACACACATTCGCTTTACAGGTGCTGCAGGCTTCAGCACTCAGCTAGCACATCGGCCCCTGCTACTAGCTCGCCTGCTAGAGGCGCTAGCTGCATGCCTCATGTATGACCGTGCAGCCGCACCCCTTGCCCTGCACATGCGTGTGGCGGATGGAGGAGGCGTGCACCAGCAGCGACAGGCACACACACACCCTACAAGCCAGCCGGGTGCCACAAGCAGCGCCACGGCCGCTGGAGGTGGTGGAGGCG
>Ga0307960_1000688_pt1 | contig 18818 bp, 17 predicted proteins | sample OrgLakmetagen542_FD_201832 | JGI IMG/M metagenome (GOLD analysis project Ga0307960, IMG submission 201832) | Saline water microbial communities from Organic Lake, Antarctica - #542 | ecosystem: Environmental > Aquatic > Non-marine Saline and Alkaline > Saline | place: Antarctica: Organic Lake... | reverse complement strand
CCCTGTCCGGGCTGCTGCTTCCTGTGCCTGCTGAGTGGCATTGCCAGGCTGAGACTGCTGTCCAAGTGCTGTGCCAAGTGATGGACGCGGGTCCTATCCCGGGCCCTCGCTCGCCTGTCCTCCCAGTGCTGTGAAGCTGCTGCCGTCTCTGCTCTGCTGCTGCAAGTGCTGCTAGCGTGTGGGGATCGGTCGGCCTTCTACCACACTCAACAACACCACTGAAGAAAGGCTAAGAATATGATGGGAAGCATTCTCAAAAATATGATAAGAACACCCAATTGAATCCCGGGGGGACAGTGACACGCGACCCCTTGGAGTCACGAGTGGAGGGGGGTTTGACCGTGGTGTTTTCCGGAATCAGCGCAAAATTGGCTTTTACTTCATACAAATTTAACACTGTAAGGTTGCCTGGCTGGCTCAATGCTCTATTCTTTCAGTGTTGACTCTCTGAGAGCGCAGTGTTGACTGCAGTGAACATAAAGGGACTACGCCCCGGGGGGCTCCGCCCCAAAAAGCACTGATCAATACTCCCAATCGAGTCATCTTACTTTGCTTTCTAATATTTTCAGCAAGCCTTTAAAACAAATGTGCAGGCTTGATTGTTGCGTGGATCCATTTAGAATGTACGTGTGTGTGTGCGTGTATTTGTGTGCACATGTATGTGATGAATAACTGTGCGTGGATGTTTGTATGACTGCGCGCATGTGTGTACTTTGAAAAATGTTTAGGTGTGTCTGTATTTTTTATATCAACGTGGCCGAGCAGTCTACAACACAAGAGACTGTAATTGATCTTGGCCATGTAGCCAGAGTCGTGCTCAGCGAGAATACAATAGCCTACCAAGCTGGAAAAAGGCATCAAAAACGCACCAGAAAGAAAGGCGGGAGCTCCCCTTCCCTAAAGCACATCTCCTGACCCATCCATTGTCCGTGCTGATTGCCCAATAAGCACAGCAGATGGGCAGTGTCACCAGGCTCTAAGCGATCCAAGGAAGAAGCCAGCTGTGAAAGCTGAGAATTCCACACAGTGAGACCCTGCAAATATTTGTGTGTGCGTGCGCATGTGTGTGCTTGTGAATCTATGCTAGTATGCTAGTGTATCCTGGATGTGTTCTTGTTAGCAAAATTTGACCTTCACCATTTCCCGCCTTGTTTGACAGCACACCTGTCCAGAAGGAGGCACGGTTAGCAACAGACGCAGCAGCACCTCAGCTGCTTTGGCGTCAGTGGAGGGTTCAACCTTGATTTGCAGAGTGGCAGCCTGCGCTCGACGCTGCAGCTCAACAGGAACTGTCTGCTGCAAGTTTAGCCACCTGAGTAAGTCAAGTCAAAGCAAGTAGAGGGGGGCAGAGTTTAGCGTGCTCTCGTGCTTTGAGTATGTTGAAGTATCGTGGTGGAATTGGGGCAATTTAAAATATAGCGGCCTCAGAAGATAATACGTCTCCATGATATGGTTGGTGGTTAGTGCAGAATTGATTTAATTCCAGTGAGTGGAAATGACAAGAGAGGCAAAATGGTGGGAGTAAGAAGAACGCTATGTTGATGCAGTTGTGTGTGTGCGCGCTTATGTGTGTTTGCTTGCACAAAGATAAAGAGTGCATGTGGTCTACTTTGTCAAAGAGGAGGGCAGGAAGAAACTGGACGTCAGCCAAATATTGACCTTAACTTGGTATTAGACCCTACCCAAAAATACTGTAGCTACACACACCTACAAACCCACACTCACCATAAGCTTCGATCCATAATCGTGGGTTGCCAATACTTGGACGCCTGTGCAGCGTCAAGGAGCTCCAAATCACTCAGCTCGTACAACCTGTGAGTGCAAGATATAAGCAAGAAGCGTTTTGTTGGAACTGGCTGTTGTTTATTGTCACAGGGAGGTGTGCAAGGGGGCTGCACCCTGCTAGCACTTGGTCAGACAACATTGCAAAGCAGCAACGGTTTGCTAAGCTATCACACAAGCGTCAAGCACTCACACGGCGCCCGGTGTATGAGCTCATGTAGTCGGCATTAAAAGCAAAAAAGGAAGCAAACTCCCACGTTTAACAAACATGCCTTCTCGTAGCACAAGTTCACGTAATTATATATGCTTGATCTAACCTGGAACTGTGTGCACTTTTACAGCCACATTCAATTGGAAAAAGGCGGATCATAGTGGTCAGCACAACAGCTATGGACGCACTTCAGCAATGCAAATTTAAATTTTTGCGGTCAGCCCTGAAAGGAAGAGGCAGCAGCTAAAAGAGGCAATACTGAGGGCGCCATTGCTATGCATACTAAGCCGACGCATACCTTGGCCACCAGCCTCTTCCGAATCACCTCACCTTGGAGACAGGTGGTTGCTCACAGCAGGTTGCACAATATTGCAGGCATAAGGCTTACGAGTCCAAGCGTACCAAGACCACCAGCTTCTTCCAAAGGAACTCACCTTGGAGACAGGTGGTAGCTCACAGCAGACTGCACAACATTGCGGGCCTGTATCAATTGCGGTGCTGTACCCAAGAGGGAATGCCCCACACTCAAAGGGCTGGCCGGGTCAAATAGCTGCATCCACGGCAAAAGCACCTCCTGAAACAATGCGACACATTTAACAGTGGAAGTAAAAAGTCGGTTGGACGCGGGCTGTATTTCTTGTACCTCACCTCAGGCAAGAAGGAAGGAGCCACTTTGATTTAAGGTCTAAAGTATTGTGAGCCTGGAAACGAAAAACCCCGGTGATGGGATGAGTGAAGGCATATGCATTTTGCAACCGAGACCCTCCGGGGTGATGCACAAGCATACCAGCAAAGAGGGGTGATGAATGCCTTAAGACATGATACACGATTCATCAAAATTTGGAGAGTGCATAACAAACAGACGTGATGGTAAAGCAGAAAAGTTTGAGGGCTTCAAGAGTTGGCTGCTTCGCACCGGTCAACCCCAGACTAGACTGGCCTAAATTTCTTGACGAGTGGCGTAGAGCAAGTAACGCAGTATGACAGAAGCTCCAGCAAATGGCAGTTCAGTAGACATTGATATGCATACTATCAGTAGTCACTCAAGACTGTCCAGTAGTCACTCAAGGCTGTTCCATCAGTAGTCACTCGAGGCTACCATCCATGCTATACCATACCTAACCATCAGTAGTCACTCGAGGCTACTGATACGCACACCATCAGTAGTCACTCGAGGCTGTTCCTCACTCAAACCTTGGGAACTGGGGTCCCAGGCCGTAGGGGTAGCACCATTCCAGAAGAGCCTTGGGAAGGGTAAGCACCGCCACGTCCGACACCTGTGCTCCCACTGTTCTGAAGTACGCCACGGGGGGGGTAGTAGTACAGGATATAGCGGTCGGAGGTGTAGCATACAAAGCTAGTAGTGAGGGGGCTGCGCTGTGCCATGGACGTCAGCCTTGAGAGGAACTGCAGGAAAATTAATAAAATGTATCTTTGTTTGTAGGCTTCCTATACGTGAGACTGCTGAAGCAAGACCTTTGGCTTTGCAGTTCAGGCACATGAGATACAATATCTATTTCACAAAAAAAAGTCACAAGCACATAAGCATTAAGAAAGAGTGCGAAATGTAGCATACCTGAACAATGTGAGTGATGGGTACCTTGGGCTCAGGCATAAATTGGAGGGATTCCGGACGGCCCCACTCAGGCCTGGTTCAACATAACAAAGGAATGGCAGTGCTCAGATGTGCAGGAAAAACAGGACGTCAGTCAAATAAATTACCCTCGCAGTTCTTACGTAATTGGGGAAGGTACCGAGATGAGCTTGTTGCACCAAAGTGCGTTTTGGTATGTTTCATATAAAATGTTTGTGTATGCGCCGTATCGTGTTAAACGCGTATTAGACCGTATCAAACAAATCGGGCCACGGGCCACATTATACGATTGCAATATTTTACCAATATTTGGCCTTTAAAGGCAATTTTTCGCCCAGAAGGGCCTTCCAGCGAGATTCCAATGCCATTATGTAATATATCAACAACATACCGTACCCAAGAGGCGTCAGAAAAAAATCGTAGACAGGCATGTCCAAATTTCTGGCCCAAAATGACCACCCACCCCCCAAACCCCCCTTCCTAACCCCCTACATAAATAAAAAGGGTGTCAATCTGGTCAGAATTCAAGCAGCTGACTGCCTGCACAGTTCTCATGCAAGATAATGCAATACCTGACGAGCTATAGGGCAAAAAACTGGTTTGCGCACGTTCCTGCACTGACCACCTATTTAGTGCACAAATTCAACCAAAACCTGTGCCAAAACACTTTTTTACTTCAATCATGCAACTTATGCATAATGCAATGCGTAAACTGCAAGTTTGGAATCAATTGCTGGTAATTTGCCTGAACACACCCCCGTGGCCTACTTGGGGACAATCCATGCATTCCTACGACCAGGCACCCAGACCCCCCCTTTTAATCAAATCACCCAACAAGGGTGCCAATCGATTGGCTTGATTTGAGCAAAAATATATTTAGTATTTTGTGAAAGTGGCCCAGTAAAATTCTAGGGACCCCCTCGGAAAATTTTAAAACCGCCCAAAATAACCAAATGACCCCACCCACTCCCCCCTCCCCATAATCAACTCATTTATATATCAATCGATAGCTCTCGATGCCAGGTTATCGAATATATATTTTATATCGGGATTGACACATGCCGCCAAAAAGTTATGATCCTTGACGCCTCCTGCCGTACCTTTCCTTAAATACCCCTTATAAGTATCGTTTTTTGCCCTGTGGGGTGACTACGGTAAGCATTAATTATAATTTGTTCGACCCTGTGGGGATATGTAGGAAATAGAGTCTTTTAGGTCGCTGCAGGTCACAAGCGACGAGAGGCCCCCTGGCCTCCTGCCTGCACCCCCCCCCCCGCCCCAGCAGCAGCGACTGCAGCAGCAGCCACAGCCACAGCCACAGCCACAGCCACAGCAACAGCAGCACTGATTGCTCCAAAGGGGAAATTTCAGCGGGACGCACGCAGCTTTTTCCACAGCGACAGCTGAGCAGAAAGCAGCAAAGGAGCAGTAGCTGGCAACCAACCGAGCAAAGCTGCTGCAAGCAAAAGTGGAACGAGTTGAGCAACAGGCGCAGGAAGCAGTGATGTAGAAGCCTCCAGGCAGGCCAAAGAAGAAACTTATTTGGAGGACCAGGCTGCAATGCTTGCGCACCAGAGCAGATTAGAGCAGCCCAGCAGCTAACAGATGAACAAGTGGGGCAACTGGTGCAGCAAACAAGGCCATGCATCAAGGCTGCCCGCACCCAAGACGCACCATCAGCACGAACAAGCACAAGCACAAGCACAAGCAAGGTACCCAGCATCAGCAGCAGCAGTGAGGAAAGCGAGGAGAGCGCCAGCATCAGTGATAGTGGCTAGAAGAAGCAGAAGCAGATTTGGGGGGGGAGAGGGGCAGAGTGGGTGTAGGCCAGGGTAAAAAAGAGTGTCAGGCTACAATTTGCAAACAGCATGGTGACTTCCCTTATCCCTTGAATGCTGTTCTCTTTTGTTCAAAGCTTATTGGTGCTGAACAGGGTTAAAAGCCCTGCGGGATGACAGCGGTAAGGGCAAAAATATCTATTATCGGGGCGCGGGAAAGTGCGGGATTTAACAAAACATTTCTGAAATTTGGGGTGCGGGACGAGTGCTTCAAGGTACGGTATATTAAGGTACGGTATATTAAATTGGAAAAGAACTGGGAACGTTGTGGGTAATTTTGGAGCGAACCGGGTCCATTCTGGGAAAATTGCTTAATAAAACAAATGTATTGTACGCCGTATTGTTTTGAATGCGTACTTTACCATATTGAACGTCCCAAATGACCATATGACATATTCCTGTTGCAAAATCATGTGAGCAACAAAGTGACACAATTGGGTGTAATCTTGCAACGTTTTCCCAAACCCTCTCACATTAATGCTGCGTGAAAGTGGCAAGTCAGTGGCAAGCCCAGTTTTCCTTACAGTGTCAAAAGCCAGAAAGTTATCATGCCAGCCTGACTTTGTTGAAGGTCGTTGGATTGCTGTAATGATTACTATGTATATACCGCTACCTGCAAACGTTACTGACAAATGCCCACAAGTTGAATAAAAGGACTGACCTCAACCAGGGGCGGTCCAAGTTGGATGCCGAGCCTGGTTTCCGTGCTATTATGTCATCATTTAGGGCAGCTACAATTTCACAGGCTTTGTCAATGACCTCCTGCGGACGCAAGCCTAAGGCAGCATACGCATCCAGCATCTGCGTGGTGGCGAAAGGAATGCTGTGTCAGCATTACACCATTACGATAGAAACAATAATAACAGTTGTAGGCTTGTCAATTTCTAAGACCTGTGTTTGTCCCCCTATGTGAACACACGTAATTTGTTGCTTTCTTTGGAAGCTGGATACTGAGCAAAGAGTGCTCATGCACATGAGCAAGATTGTGCACAGCTACAGGAACGCCCCGTTTCACCAATTAAAAAGCCATAACAAAGTAATAGAGCAAACCTGGTTAAAAGCAGGAAGGAACGCGCGTGGCTCACACACAGGAGGCTGGCAATGGGCCTGGTGGAAATGGCCTGGGATCTGTTGTTGCAGGAGGTGGTGGTGCATTTCGTGCAAGAGGGGCAGCAGCGCATCGGCAGCTGCTTGAAGGAAGGGGGGCACGACGCGGCTTCTGTCCCGGTCACTCATCATGTGGCGGCACTGGATGACCTTGGAAATGGCCTGGTACGTGGTGTGCGTGTGTGTGTATTTGTAACTATGTTTTTGTCACATGGGTATGTACATGAGAGGAATGATGTGAAGCAGCATAATCTCAATGGAACAAGCTGCCAACAAGCTGCCACCTTCATGATCTTCCAAGTTGTCAAAAGCCGCTGGGACTGCCATTGTTCCTGGAGCTGCGGTCGCTGCTGCTGCTGCTGCTGCTGCTGCTGCTGCTGCTGTTCCCAACTCCCAGGGTTCATCTCTTCAGGCAGCTCCCCTTCATCTGCTGTCCTATCTAATTGGCCGTGCTGGTTGGGGTGAGAGGAAGGTGCACTGGTGAAGAGATGTTTGAGGGCTTGAGTTGCAGCTGCTACTGAAAGCTGCAGCACCCCTTCCAGGGTGTATGCAGGCAAGGGGTGGCCGGAGGGGAACAGGGTACCTCCAAAGACAGGGCTGTAGTGGGTAAGTGGAGGGGGGACGGTGGTTTTGTTAGCAAAGGCGGTGCTCCTGTGGTGACTCTCGCCGGTCTGACAACTGCTGCTTGTGGTGGTGGTGGTGGTAGTGGTGCTTTGCAAGGCCAGCGGCTGGTCAGGGGAAGCAGGAGGAAGATACATTGTACTTAACGCAGCACCAGATCGACCATCCATTTTTGGTGGGACGTCATTGGCGCCTGCTTGGTGGCGCTCTATGTCAACACGAGGCTGCTGCTGCTGCTGCTGTGGTTGCTGGAGGGGGAGAAGCTGTGGCATGAGGTCGGTTAGCTGGATGGTCAGAGACAGCAGAGGATCTACTGCACAGGCCAGCTGCTGGTGAGGGGTCTGGAGAAGAGAAGATATTTCTGATGCTAGGTGCTGGCACCAGGCTTTCAGGTCAAGTGCTGGAAGGCTGTGCGCTGGAGCAGTCTCTGTTGAAGGCTTGAAAAAACTCGTGTGAGCAGGAGGAAGGGCTTCAACACTGCGGTCGTGTGCCGCGTTAGCAGCAGAGCCGTCCTTCACATGCTGACGCTGACGTAGGTGCCGTTGCTGCTGTCCCTGCTGCTGCTGCTGCTGCTGCTGCTGCTGCTGCTGCTGCTGTTGTTTCTGGGGTAGATGATCGTCCTGCTGCTGCTGCTGCTGTTGTTTCTGGGGTAGATGATCTTCCTGCTGCTGCTGCTGCTGATGCTGTTGTTTCTGGGGTAGATGATTTTCCTGCTGCTGCTGCTGCTGTTGTTTCTGGGGTAAATGATCTTCCGGCTGCCGCTGCTGCTGCCGCTGCTGCGCTTGTGACCTGCTTGTACTCACTGCTAGTAGCGTGCAGCTGCGCAAGGCAGCCTGCACCCTCAGCGCATTCAGAACACCCACAACATGCGCAGCATGACAGCCAGCATCCAAGCTGAACGGGCCTTGCTGCCCCACTGCTCCCAGCCCTACAGCACCTGTTCCATTCTCCTGACTTCCTGCTGTGTTCCAAGAGTGTCCCTCACTACCTTCGCTACATACTACGTGCTTGCTGCTGTGTGCCAGTGGTGATGAGGCAGTGTGTAGATACGCGTTGTCATGCAATACCCTGGCTGCGTGAGTCAGCCGTGCCAGGCCTTTGATGCCCAGCTTATATAACTGGGGCTGGAGGTGCTCTGCTAAAGGGAGCCACCAAAAGGACCGGGAGTGAGGAAACGCTGCATTTAGGCTATCGTTGTAATTTGCTTCTGTTCCGCAGAGGCTATCAGCAGCAGCACCAACACCACCGCTGCTGCTGTTGCTGCTGCCAGATTTCCCAGCTGCCTCCTGCTGTGTGCACTGTTGCCTGAGGGAAACTGCATTTGCCTGGAGCTCCAGGACGTCCAGCACCAGGCGGCTGAAGTTACTCGGATCCTGGAGTCCTAGGCAGCTGCTCAAAATGCGTCCCTGAAGAGAGCAGAGTGAGTGTGTAGCGTTGGACCGTGATGTTGTAGCTGTGTGAAGCCATCTGAGAACAAATCAAAGACATGTATTGTAGACCTACATGGTGTCTGGAACCCATTGTAATGCAAGGAATCTCCATTCCAAGGCCCAATGAACTGGTCCAACAGAGATAAAAGCAATTCCATTTACCTAAGGCACCTAACAGTAAGCCCAGTTGCTTTGATGCGTACTTGTATCAGAAAACATCCCTGAAATACCAACAGGTAAAAGAAAGCTCAAGAACGGGCTTCGTGCCCCACCTGTAGTGCAGGCGAGGAAGTCAAATCTTCTGCTAGCTGCCAGCATAGGTGTGCGTACTGAGTCTGCAGACGCTGCAGCTCAAGAGCTGCTGGGGCCCCTGCCGAGCCCCAGGCCACCTGTTGCAATGGTTAACGTTGGTTTGTTGATCATAAATACGAAAAACAGTGATCAAGGTTGGTTTGTTCCTGCAGAATACAAAGTTGAATAGGAAGCAGAAAGGGTGCTTAACACCTACATACACGATTAGAGCCCTTTTAAGGTCTATGCTGACACACATGTCATGAATGACAATTACAATCACAATCAATTGCAGTCAAATAAGCTGCAATTGCACACAACCGACTGAAGCTGGCGCATTTGTGCAACCATGGGTGTTACTGGAATCCTTACCTGGGCTTTATCTACAGGTTGCTCTGAACTGTATCGACTTGGTGGAGCCCCTTGATGAGATTGGGCCAGTGATATGTGCAGGTGCTGCCAGTACGACAGGGCACGCAACAGGAGCAGCATATGTTTGTCAGGCACCACCGGAGAGCATCCCACCTGCAACGGCACAAGTGGCTAAGGCGTCAGCTTGGTATTGAGCAGGGTGTCGTACATGCAAGGCAGAGCTTGACAAGGAGTAGGCTTGGGGTTGCTGACCAATTGGTGCATCAGATGAGCAGCTATGCGTAGACAGCACAATCGTGGCCCAGAACAAGCAGCTGGGAGGTCAGATACGGCATACGCCATTTGGATCTTGCCTTATTCGACCTGAGCCAGTGTGCCGGGCAGCTCACATGCAATTTCCATTTATCTTTCAAACCTCACCTGAGAAAGCATGCTGGGCAGGAGCGGACCCAGAGCCAAGCACACCCCTGGATCAGCAACACAGACCGCTGCCAACTGGGCGGCCGTGACGCCAGGCATGGTAGGAGACCATGCACACACCTCCAGGCTGGAGGTGTCACACACACTGAGCCTTGTGTGTACACCTCCTGGGGAGGAACGTGAGTATTGATAGGACCGTGGCTGGCGAGGAACACTGGTGCTGGAGCTGCTTCTCTTGTCGCTGTGGCTGCTTATTGCATACTTCTCGCTGCTGCTTGTGCTACACGATTCGCTGTTACTGCTGCTGCTGCTCTTACCACTGTTGCCACTGTCACTGATCACGCTGCATACTTGGCCGCTGCCAGAACTCTTACAGATGCCAGCACCTTCTGCCGCACTAAGTGGTAGAAGCGGGCTTTGTGGATGTAAGGTGGGTAAAGCCACAGGCAGGTGCTCTTGCATCCCCAAATCCAGAGCAAGCCCCAGCAGGCCAGGACCCCCAGGGCTCCCGTTCAGGAGGACAAGCTGTGTCAGCTGCTGTGCTGCAAGAAAGGGGTCGTACACGGTGGGGGTGGGTTCCCAGGGGCTTGCACCCAGGACTAGCACATAGAGCTGGTGAGGCAGGGCGGGGGAAATGATGTCGTTGCGACTAGGTTGAGGAGCTGGGGAAGGAGGACTGCTAGATTTGATAGGTACGGAGGACCGATATGCTACCAAAGCTGAGGTGGGAATAGATGACATTGGGTTGGAAGTGTGCGCTCTGTCTGCCTGCTGCTGTTGCTCCCTGGGAACCGCTTCGAGCTGGCGCGCGCACACGAGCAAGGACACAAGACGCTCAAACGTGGGCTTCTTGACAAGAGGGGCCAAGCAAAAATCATCGGCGCTGCTCCCGCCCCGCAGCTGGTCATGGGGGCTTGCTAGGGGTCGTACAGGAATGCACTGTTGGATGAGCTCTTGGAGGGCACGTGCAGGCAGACCCGGCTGGAAGGGGTCCTCGAGCGCTTGATGCACTGCCGTTTTCAGCATCTCACTGCAGCGCGGAGTTGTTACAGTGTTTTGGGATGCGACATTGTCTATCAAAGTAGGAGGTGATACTGCTGGCAGCATCGATGGAACGCTGCTTTCAGCAACTCATTGCAGCACGAGTGAAAGCAGTGTTTGGGCTGAGACACGGTTCAGATTAGAGATTGATGCTGCTGACAGCGTTGATGGACTGCTGCTTATATAGCAAACCATGCTTTCGTATTACAAGGTAAAACAAGTACAGGCACGATGGAGAAAGGATCAGTGGATAAGGGAGCTGATCAGACTGGTGCTTTTGTCCCTGCAGCTCAAAATTGACAGCAACAGATTCAGGCAGGAATAAGGACGAGGCTGTGACGCTTGAATAAAGAGATGAAAAAACTGCAATAAAAGCTGCTGCAGCATTAAAAAGTAAGAGGGGGGCGGCTGAAGAGTTGAGAAGGGCCTTGAGATGAGGCGGCTGTTCTGTCAAGGCAGCACCGTGCCAGGCATGTGTATGCAGCACTCCACCTGTCCCACCCTAACTTGAGCCCTGCTAGGCACACCTGGGGGTCGCTCCTTTTTTCTTACCTGCAGTCCCAAGACTGCACCCGCCTGGCTCATTGTCTGGCGAATTGTCTATGATGGCGCTGCCAAAGACCTGATTGAGTCGTCGGAGCTGGGTGCAGTTGACAGGCTCGCAGACACAATGAAGACCAGCCCGTAAACTGCACCCAGCTCCAACAACTCGAACAGGTCTTTGGCAGCGCCATTGAAGACGGCCCGCAACGATGATAATTGCCTTCTGTTTCTTGCAAACATGATACTGAGTCAATCACCGCCAGAAGTGCTTGTGAGGACCTTGCCCACCTGCGTTCATGCTTTGGTTTCAGCCCAGTGTTTCTTGCAAACATGATACTGAGCCAATCACCGCCAGAAGTGAAGGTGAGGACCTTGCCCACCTGCGTTCATGCTTTGGTTTCAGCCCAGGTAGCCACGCCTGGTCTAGGCACCTGAGCCAGTGTAGGCGCTGGTGGGCAGGGCAGCTGTAGCGTTCTGCGAACACCTGTGTGGCACGGAATATGCATATCCATAAACCACAAGTGAGAATTTCAAGGATGCATCCATGAAATAAGGAGTGAAATGAAAGAATGTAGCAAGGTTTGCATCATTGAACTGTGCTGTAGCAATAAAAAGAAGGAGCTACAGAGCTTGCTTACATTTAAGTGGGGCACTTGACAAATTAAAACACAGTACAATACAATAGTACAAAATCAGCGTTGCCCCTTCACATTACAGCAGCCTTGGCTGAGCTGCTCTGCTCCCCAACCCACGCACCCCCACCTTGTCCAATATTGCCATTAAAAGTTGGGAGTGTATCTCCTTATGTGACTTATTCGTTCCAGCCATGGCCCGTACAGCAACAGCAGCAACCTCCAGCTGTGCAAAGGATTTGTCCTGCAAGCATATCAAGTATTGCTGTAACACGTGTGAGTTATAAAGGTTGAATTCTGATGCAGGAGATTTTTGTTCTTGAAAGGAGCTCTAGTGCAATCAAGGAGTACAAATGTGTTAATATCAAACTCAAACCTTCAAGTGTACATATGTCATTTTCAAACACACATTCAGTACAAAAATACACACAAGCAAGACATAACCAAAACCCGCAGGCATTTGCAGCAGCCACCCTCACCTTAACGTGAGCTAAGCCAAAGGCAGACAGTAGAGGTCCACAACGGTCGCTTAAGGCACCCTGCTTGGCCAGTGAAGCCATGAGCTGGGGCCAGTCGTGACCCAAAGTGCTCAGGGCTCCAGCAGCCTGAGGAGTATGAGGAGCAGGAACTGTTATGAGGAGCTGTGTATGAGGAGCTGTGTAGCAGGAGTATGAGGAACGGTGTACGAGGAGTATGAGGAGTATGAGGAGTATGAGGAGTATGAGGAGTATGAGGAGCGGTGTAGCAGGAGTATGAGGAGCAGAAACTGTTATGAGGAGCTGTGTATGAGGAGCTGTGTAGCAGGAGTATGAGGAGCGGTGTACGAGGAGTATGAGGAGCGGTGTACAAGGAGTATGAGGAGCAGGAACTGTTATGAGCTGTGTAGCAGGAGTATGAGGAACGGTGTATGAGGAGTATGAGGAGCAGAAACTGTGTATTATAAAATTGGCTAACAGGGTCTATGGCTTCAGCAACCGGGCTGCCGTGAGCCATAGAGCTATATGGTACGACATTTTGCCACTCCATTTTAGGAAACAATACATAAACTCTACTTTCTTTCTGACGCAAGGAGTGCACACTTTAAAAACACCAGAGGTTGCCTAACCATTCACTTCAAACAATCTGTAATAAAGCAGCGCGCTCTGTAACAGGGATTTGTACAGCACAAAAATGGGTAAGCTGTAAAACTACCTAGGCCAAGGAAAGCTTACTTTTGCTTGCTGCGTCAGCTCCTCATGGCTGTTGTCGCCCTCCCAGATCACGTGAGCAAGCTGTGTGTGGTGCTGCAGAGCAGTGCTCAGCTCATCATCTTGAAGGCGCAGTAGGTGCAGGCTGTCTGCGAGCTTGCAGGCCTAATTAGGAGGTGCAGATGGGAGAAATGATGATATGGTCAATCGGCTGAGATGCTATGCTTATTATTATGATGATAGTGATCATTCAGCAAGAGAGCTTGGGCTCAATAAGTCCCTGCCACAAGGTTTATCACTGGCCCAAGAACTACGTCACCATGAGTTGCCAGCACCTTCAATTCTTGACTCGTGGGAGATTCAAGAAGCAAAGCCTCACTCACCAGGTAAGTTGGCGCTTGGACTAGCCAGGGAAGCAAGACGTGCCTGTTTTGGTCCCACATATTTGTAGCAGTGCCCTGTTATGCAAACATATGAAGGGAGGACATGTTTACTGGACCAGACACAGACTTCATCAACAACCTCATTAACGAGTAAATTACTGTACCATGAGCAGACCACCGACACATCTCGTATTAATCAGTGTTGTGCACTTTTCTGTTGACGCCGTCAACCGTCATTTGACGGTCAGGCGTAATTTACGGTTTTGACCGTCAGAAACTAATCCTCAGGCGTAATTTACGGTGATTTTTATTATTGACGTCTGACGGTTGGCTTTACAGTTGTTTACGGTGGGAAACCGTCAGGAATTAGTTATTTACGGTGAAAAACCGTCAGCAGCTGGCCAGGCCGGGCCAGGCTCGACTGATTCAGGGCCACACGAGCCCTCTTGGCCTGACTTCCGGAGGACATTTTAAATTTATATCGCAAATGTTGTTTGTGGGGAAATCGGGGCGCTGAGAGCGCCCCTTGAGCTTGAGCTTGAGTTGGCACTCTGAGCCACTGAGTACCTGACGCCGCACCGTTACTTACGATTTCCCACCGTCAGTATGAATTTCACCGTTAATTACGGTTATGTGACGTAGACGTCATTTAAGCACCGTAATTAACGGAGCCATTTCTGATTGACGCCGTATGTGCACAACACTGGTATTAATGCTTGCCAAATAGTAAGCCTCTGCATCTTTTATAGTTGTTTCTGCTTCAACATTATATTAAGGATCTGCAACAAGACAGACTTGGGTGCCTTAAATATTATCCAATTTGCTCGATTTGCTCACACGCACGTACTTTCACCACCCACCTGCAAATTTGTGGCTACTTCTTGCAAGCTCTGTGGATTTCCTTGCTCCTCCACTTTTGCAGGACCGCTAGCTCTTACACTGATGGCAACCTGCCAGAAAAGACATGCACTCAGTTACTAAACACCAAATCTGTCGGAATATCCCAACCTGCTTGTTTGTGTGCAATGTACAAAGCAGGTCATCTCTGTATCTTATCATTATCTTTTGTTGTGCATCTTTTCCAAACAACCTGGTGATGACCTCTCCTTACACAAACTCTTTGTGAGCGGGTGTACACCACCTGAGGACCATGCTCCTATCCGTGGCATGTTAGAAACTAAAAGGAATTCTTATTCAAACGTGTCACATCATATAACATAAAATATATAATGCTCGCAAGATGATCCTGTCCCTTCATGTGGTTTGCTGCCTGCAGCACTCCACAATCACAGGAGACTGGCCTCCTTGTTCATTCACGTGAGATATTAATCACCTGCAGCTGGTGCAGCCAAGCCCCTGCAGCTGACAGCAGCTCTACCAAGGGCCCCAAGTCCCCACACACGGACAGCTGCTCTCCCCCTGCTCTGGCTGTGCGTGCCATGACTGCATCTGCAGCTGTATGGGAGAAGCAGCCTCCTTTCCTGCAGTGAACAAAGCATAAGGACATGCGGGGCCGTGTAAGCGCAGGAGACTGAGGACAGGTGTCGACCTTGCGAGGGTATTGTGTGTAGGATACATCAAAGGACGCACACTTTGCAAACTTGGATGCGGTCATCGTTATTGCTTTGTGCAGCATGGCGGGAATATTCAGGAGAAAGGCCTGCCTACCATGGCTCCGCTTTCTTTTGCTGTACATTGTGCAAGACTTTTGGCTTGCCTACTGGTTGAGGATCAGTTCCGGCTGAAGAAGTTATTTTTCTCTTATGAATAATCTGGTCAATTTTGATCTTGCACCATCAAGACAATTAGCTGACATCAACTTACAGGGTAAAAAGGCGCAAAATCCGCGCCAGGTCCACTGTGGAACAACGGTGCAAGAGCTGAACTGTGCTGCTCTTCCCCATCTCCTGCAGCAATTCAAACACAAATGAAGCCTTTAACGGACACATGCAGGTATCTCCAGGACAATGGAAACAAATGATCTGCACTTTGCTGCCACAGGGCAAGAAAGAAGCACACAAAGGCAATGCACGCAGGTAAGGGTCACAGCGTTTCTACTGTAGGCTTCTACAGCGTGCACTGTGCTGCTCTCACCTGAAGCAATGCTGGTGGGATATGTTTGGCCTCTAGGCTGGCGAGCACCAAATCCAGCAGCTGCTGCTCCCGTCGGTCAAGGTGCTGCTCCTGCTGTTGCTGTTCCTTCAGCGCTCCCAGCCTGCAGTCTAGTGTTGCAGCTGCATGCTGAGGGGCGCTAGCAGCAGGATCAAAGGGTGACAGATGCCGACAGACGCTAAGAGGTACACAAGGGGGTGGCGCCGAGCTGTCAGCGGCACCAGACATACCAGCATCGTTCGGTATGACTTGGTGATTCGTGGATTTGTCGGTGGAACTCTGATTTGTATTTGCAGAGCTGCTGCTACTACTGCTGCTGCTGCTGCTGCCTTTGTCAAGCTGGCCTATGGAAGGGTTCCGGGTTGTCTCTGAAGCTGCGTCGTCAACCTCAGCGAGTAAAGACACTCCAGACAAGCTACTTTTCAGACCCAGGTGTGGCGTGACGGCGTTCACACGGGGCGTTAGGGAGATGCCACAGACTTGAGCGGCAGTGACGTCTAGCAGCTGAATGAGTAAGGCGGCAGGTACTGGCACCTGTGGCTTCAAGGTAAGTAAAAAAAAGAGGAAGCAATCTGTTTGTGTCGTTGTTTAAATTGTTCATGGTAGCACAAGCTTTGCATGCATATTGCGACAGCGGTGGATACAGAAGGGGAAACACTTTAGATGCTTGATTTTGATCCTGCAAAAGCACTTACAATATGAAATCACAACTGCACCTTTTACAAACCCAACCAGCTTTTATTCAAAAGCAGAGCGCCAGGTTACAAGTAATAAGTGTTTTGGCTCTTATCAACGACAAACAAACGCACATCCAGAAACACGTTCACACACCCACACAAGCACACATGCACATACACACGCAAACACACGCACGCACACTCACAAACCTGTGCCAAGGCCCTGGCAATGCGGAGGCATGCGCTGGTGGGCATGGCTTGCCTGTGGATCCTGTCAAGTGTCACTTGCCCCAGCTCTGTGAGTAAATCCATGCATACGGGCTCCTGGAGGCGGGTAAGGGACTCTGCCACAGCAACTAGCTCATTTGGAGGTGCCTGTAAGGCGTGGACAATGACAGCATCCATACGTTTATAAGATGGGTAGTTCTGGTGAATTGACGGGTAGCAAGCGACTGTGTTTGTGCTTGGGTGTGTATGTGTGTAAGTTCATTTGAGTGCGTATGTGAATGTTTGTGTGTGTGCGTGCATTTGTGCACGCAAACACGTAATGAATCAATCAAATAATGACGCACGGCTACCTTCTAGGAAGGGCCTGTAGGACTGCATGCATCTTGGGGAGGCTAGTGACCACTAGAGGTTGGAATGTCTTACTTGAGAGAGATGAAGCATCACAATCACAAAGGAACTGCAAGTTTTACAAAGATGGGTGCAGCAGGACCGTTCAAGCCCACTTGTTCCTGTACTTGGATACACCACTGCTGGCAGCTTGAAGTGGATTTACCCCTTATTCGTGGGGCATGGGTAAGTATGCTAGAGATATCAAGAGTAACGCAAACTTTTAGGACAGGTAGCTTGCCTCGGATCTTTCCTTGTCCTAAGCACACACAGCAAACAAACCGATAGACGGTCCCAGCCCAAACTGCTCACCTTGGAAATCCAGCCTCCTTCCAGCAGCACATCCTCAACGCACCCTATGACCTGAGCAAGAATGGCCTGGTGGCCTGCTCCCGTGGGGCCTGCACAAAGAACAGAGACAACACACATTGCGGGCGTTAAGCAGGATCATCCTCTGCTCTACTTGCAAACAAGCTGACATCTTTGTGCGATGCATCACGCCACACACGTCAGTCATATTGAAGCGGAGGGTGTATTCCTTAACAGATGACCACAATTGATCCGGGACCTCAACCACCCTCCCATTACCTGTGAGCAAGTACTCTGCCAGCATGGGTTGCTTGCCTTCCAGCTGCTCGCGTGACACACGTACAGGAGCAGCCCGACCACAGAAGGCGGGTAGGGCCTGCTGATTGTGGCGCAAGCCAGGAAGCTCTTGTGTCTGCGTTACAGGCACCTGGTCTTGCTGGGTTGCCACTGAAATCTGCTGACTTGGATCTGTGTTGCTTGCGTCTGCTGCTGGGGCCTGCTGTGTGTGCTGTGCCTGTTGCAGCTGTGCTGTAAGTGCGTCACAGACGTGCATGCCTGCTACCCCAGTCTGTTGTAGCCGTGCTTCCAACTCGCCGAGGGAGAGCGCCACCCGCAAGGCGTTGGAAACAGGAGATACCTTGTGTCATGAAGCAGGCACACAGGATTTTTAAGGCTAGCCTTTTTGTCATCGATTGCTAGGTTTTACAAAGCCTTTGCTCATTTATAGGGCTCTAGAATTCCAATGCAGAGCACAGGCAGAACAGCATGTGACAAATCAGACCGTGATGATGATCATATAGTTTGACGAGCGGATAGCACCACCACGTACCCAAAGTGAGTACCTCTCCACAAGAGGCGCCAATTTGCTCGGCAAGGATCTTTGGCAAAGCAGCGACGTAGCAACATTTTTTGCTATTTTCTGCATTGCTAAGCTGAGTTACAATTTGCATTAGGGCACACTGTTTTCCCGTCAAGCGCGCACCTTGGCATGCAGCCTCTGCATCTGCACAACACCCTCTCCCTCCATCATCGCAGCCTGTTTCTGCTCCCCAAGGTAACTGTGTTGACGCTTCTGCTCCTGCTGCTGCTGCTGCTGCTGCTGCTGCTTCTGCAAGCTAGCCAGATGGTCCAGAACCTGGTCCTTGGCCTGCCTATTTGCTGAATCTGACGCAAGCTGTGACAGCACGATGGACAGAAGTTCCTGTGTGCTGGCCCTCCCGGAAGCTTTTTCAACAGGTGCAAAGGGCAGCAGGCCCAACAGCTCCACAGCTCCCTTCATGCGAGGGAGTGGTGGCACGTTGGATGTGTTGGATGTGATGTGGTATGTTTGTATGCTTGTTATGCTTGTGTGCAACTGAGGTTTGGGGAGGGAAATTCGGTATATGCTTCTATGAGCGCCAAACGCATTTCGTGCCTTTGCAGGCTGTGCGCAGACACACATCTGCATGCATCCAGCCTCAAGACCTCAGAAGGCCAGCACATAGCAGGGTCACCGAATTCAGAGAAGGCAGCACACTGCAGGGCCAACACTCGCACGTGGGCATCAGCGCTTTCAGTAAGACACGAGCAAGCACACACGCACTTGATCTGCCAAGTGCTGCTCCGCTGCTGCAATGCTGTCTTGCAAAAAGCGCTGATGCCCACGTGCGAGTG